>Ga0315298_1001147_pt1 | contig 49863 bp, 43 predicted proteins | sample WHS_1_MG_FD_203077 | JGI IMG/M metagenome (GOLD analysis project Ga0315298, IMG submission 203077) | Extremophilic microbial mat communities from Washburn Hot Springs, YNP, Wyoming, USA - WHS_1_MG | ecosystem: Environmental > Aquatic > Thermal springs > Hot (42-90C) | place: USA: Wyoming...
ACGCTTAGTGGGATGAAGAGGATGGCCGCGCCTGCAAATGCCGATATCGAGTAGCTCGCAGCGCGACTCAGGGTCCGCAACTGCACCGTCCGGTATAGGGCGGTGTGAAAATATCGCCCCATGTCCGAGATGACCATCTTTCGTTCGATGTCCAACAACTCCGCTCGCTGCTGGTACAGTTCCGTGAACAATGACATGACGAGGTTCACAACGGCAGCCAGGACGCCAGCGTTCAGGACCACGTTCCCCACCGTTACCTCTTGCGGAACGAAGACGATCCTTGCCCCGAATCCCAGGGCAAGAACGATGCCCTCTGTGAGGCCCAAGACGGCGTAGCGCGAATCCAGGTAGGCTAGCATAGAAGATCAAAGCTTCTTGCGCATTTTCGGCGTCTCGACGGCGTACTCGCCAGCCACTATCTGATCGACGCTGTGAATAACCGCTCCCACGCCGTTGATCGCTTCCTCAAGCTTCGCGAAGCTGAATCCGTCGCCCTCAACGGTGATTAACGTGCCCATAACATCGACGTCCATCTCGTTCACTGTCACATTGACGGACAGCACACCGGTCACACTCTCGAGGGCATCGACGAGAGTGAAGAGCGAAGGCTCTTTGATGGGTTTGTCTACATCTACGACTACTCGTCTTAAACGCGCCATATTCCAATGAACCTTTCCAATTTGATATCGGCCACTTCGGCCAAGATTGCACGTGCATATTGCGTGCCTGATTGTGCGACATCCTTGCCCAAGGGCATAAATCTTGCCAACTTTTCCTGAGCGACGTTGACGCTTGGCTTATCGAGAGGATAGATCTGACTGAAAGTGCATCCTCCGTCGGCTCGCCTTTCAGCCCGCAGGAAGAGGGCGTTTCCCATTCTTCTGCTCTGGAAACTGTGCGCAAATTCATATAGGTGCGTGACGAAGAAAACCTTGATGTGTTTTTCCAACAACGCGCTGACTATCTGTCTCGCAATTTCCGAGCCTTCTCGTTCGTTGGTCGCAGCAAACGATTCATTGAAAAGTGCCAGCGAATTTGACTTTATCTTCTCTGCGATGCCACTCATCCTGCTGGGTTCTTCGTCAAGCTTCCCGCTTTTCATAGTCGGGGCTTTCTCACGTTATCAACCGGGCGAGCAGCAGGATGGTTTTGTGCGGGATAGATGTGACTGGGGTTGGTATCGGCGAGAGGTGGCCTCTCGGTTATTATGTGGTTATAAGACAACATATTATACCGAAGGAGACCACAAAACATTCAAAGAGGACCGAACGCGGCTGACGCGAGGGAATGCAGGTCGAGTGATGGCTAGCCTAAACAACCTGGCTATCAGCTTGCTGCGCTACGCTGGGGGAAGGATATTACTGCCGCCAGGCGCCGCTGTAATGCCCATTTCACCCTCGCTCTCAGAGCATTGCCTGCTAGGTCGATAACGTGAGAAAACCCTGAGAGCCGACGCAGCCCGTAGTGTTTGGCCAGCAAGCGCACTGGGCTATCCTGTGATATCTGGGTCGGGTGCCACGAGGCTCTGGAGCAGCCGTCGGCGATCGACAATGCCAACTGGCTTTCCCTCGGCGTCTAGAACAACCATCCTCTTCACGCGCTGCGTTACCATCTGCCGGATGGCCTCGATTAACGGCGTGTCCACTCTTAGGGCGAAGATGTGGGCCTTCATCAGGTCGACTGCAGTGGGCGGTCCCGAGGTGCGAGAAGGGATAAGTGCTCCTCCAGCCTGCTGCGGCGAAACCAGACCGGCCAGGACACGCACAAGGCCGTGACGCTGCGACGGTTCGGCGTAGGCGAGAAGATCGCGGTCGTCGATAATACCTAACGCCGTGCCAGCGTCGTCGATGACCACTACCCTGCGCAGTGGCGTATCAAGGATTTTCCGCAGCACTTCCTCGGCCAGAGCGGTGCTAGCAACCATAGGTACATCCGGCGCCATCACCTGGCCGACCGTTCGAGCCCTTATCGGCAACATCTGGTGTGCTTCAGGGGGAGGCTCGGGCGCGCCCGCAAGGTGTCTCAGCACATCCGTGCGACTGATCACGCCTACCAGTCGTCCTTTTTCGTCTGTGACGGGCAATCGCTTGAGCTTGCGGGATACCATCAGGTGCACTGCCTCCTCCAAGGCGGCTTCGCTACCGACCGTCAGTGGGTTTGGCGTCATCACATCGCGGGCAGTTTGCCCGCTTCCCTCCAGCGCGCGAATCTGGCTGCCGAACTCCTCCGGCGACAGGTCACGTTGTACGCTCAGCCGCAATCCAAGATGACCACGAGTGAGAAGGTCACCTCCGGTGATGATGCCCACAACCCGCCGTTGCCCGTCCACTACTGGCACTGCTTTTATACCGCGTCGGATGAGAAGGTCTACCACCTCCACCGTAGTAGCGGTTGGCGATGTACTCACAACATCGCGGGTCATTAGGTGGTGCACTTTCCGCGCTATAGTTGGATGTCTCACTATCAACACTGCGCAATGTGCCTCGTTGGCCACCTTACGCGCTGTTCCTCCAGTGGTGGGACTCCACGGCCTCTCGTGGCCGGTTGCTCCTACCAGGATAAGGTCGCACTCCTCCCGACGTGCCTGATCGATGATGACCCCTGCAGCGTGGCCTCGACGGGTGACGACTTCCAGGTCCACGCCCGCTACGAGTGCCTCTGCCATGGCCGCCGCCTGCATCCGCTCAAAGAAGGATGCCCAGGCAATCTCCGGACGATTATCTGCTGGTGAACCCTCGGCTACGGAGACAGCGTACACTCGCGCGTCCCATAGCTTGGCAAGCTGCAGCGCGGATTCCAGTGCCAAATGTCCCAATGGCGAGCCGTCCAGTCCAACGAGGATGCGTTTGAACATCCTGCCTCTACCCTGCTGCCGCGTGACTAGCACGCTGCAAGGCGCATGGCCCACCAGTTTGTCCGCTGTGCTGCCGAGAAAAGCGCCCCACACCCCCGAGTGCCCACTATGCCCCACTACCAGGAGGTCGTAGCCGTCGGTGCAGACGTAATCGATGAGGGCCTGAACCTCGTGGCCGCTAAGCAACCGGGCGCGTGGGCTAAGCCCGTGCCGCTGCGCGCGCCGGATGGCGTCCTCGTGCAATCGGCCATAGTAGGCGTTAGCAGTGGAGTGCTCTTCAGCCGATTCCTCTCGCGTGGCAACGTACCTGGGCGCTTCCTCTACCACCGAGACGATATCCAGCGACGCGCCGGCCCGTGTTGCCATATCAATCGCCACATCCATAGCCCGCAGGGAACTCTCCGACCCATCAAGGGCAGCCACAAGATGCTTGAACATCGTCTCCCCCTTCTCTACAAGGCGCGCAGAATGAGGACGATCACCAAAATGGCGAAGATATAGGCCACATACTGATTCACGTTGCCCGATTGGACGAACTTCACTCGCTGGGCGAGCGCCTCCGTCAGCAAACGAAGCGGCCGGTACAGGGATCGCTGGAAGGGACCCGGCACTTCTTGCACGTATTCGATGCGCCCTTCCCGATGCCGCGACGCTGGCGCGACGTGTGTGAGCGCTGCCTGCGAATGATACAGGTTGTTGAATATCACCCGCACAGGGTTGCTGTAAGCAAGACCAGTGTACTGCATACGGGTGGCAAAGCGTGGTATACCTCCAGCCCACACGGGCCCAGAGCGACGGACTCCGAGCGGACGCAAAGTCCTTAGCCCGAGTAGCGTCAATCCTATCAGGAGCAACAGGGCTAGCATCAGATAGGTTGGGGAGTTGATTGTCGAGAAGCCCGGTGCCGGGATCACTACTAGCCCATTGGCCGGCAGAAGACCGCGGAAGAGCCCGCCCCCAAGCCCCACTAGCGGAGCGTATTCGCCGGGTTGGTCTGTGAAGAGGGGGGGTACAACACGGTCGATCACGCTCTGCCCTAGAAGGGGCGCCGTAATCCGGTCGAGAAGGGGAAGCACGAGTGTGGGAAGAATACCCAACCCCACGACCAGAGAGGCGAGAAAGGCCATGGCTATGCGCATGCTGGCCGGAACCTCACGTACGAGAGCTGCCTCAGCGCTACGTGCCATCCCTAAGAACGTGACGGCGAAGGCCCGTACGAAGGCAGTCACTCCGATAGCTACCGTGGCCGCGAGCAATGCTCCACCAATAGCGGCTGCAACTCTGACGAGTGTGTCGGGGATGGCGTAGGTCTGCAGCAACGTTTCAAAGATCATCCATTCGCTGATATATCCATTGAGTGGTGGCACTGCCGAGATGGCCAGCGCGCCCACGAGAAAGAAAAGCGTTGTCCACGGCATGCGGTGAATAAGCCCCCCAAGCCGATCCAGATCGCGTGTGCCCGTGGAGTAATCGACCGCCCCCGCGGCCAGAAAGAGCAGGCCTTTGTATAAGGCGTGGTTGATGACGTGGTACAGCATGGCAATAGCCGCGATAGCTGCGAGCGCCGTGGCGTGATAACTGGCAAACGTCAAGGACGCTCCAAAGGCGATCAGGATAACTCCGATGTTCTCGATGCTAGAGTAGGCCAGGATCCGCTTAAGGTCGTGCTGCACCAAAGCGTGTAGAATGCCCATCAAGGCGGTGATGGCCCCCACTCCTATCATGAGAAGTCCCCACCAGGCGGGCCCTCCACCGAGGATGTCCACGATGAGGCGTATCATACCGTAGATGCCCAGTTTGATAATCACGGCCGAAAGAAGCGAGGACACGTGGCTAGGGGCCGCCGGGTGGGCTTCGGGCAGCCATACCTGCAGCGGGAGGATGCCAGCCTTGGCTCCGAAGCCGAGGAAGGCTAGCAGGAAGACCAGGGAGCGTGTGGGCTCGGACATGTTGGCGGCGCCAGTTCGCAGGGCAGCGTAGTCGAAGCTGCCGCTTTCGTGATACAAGAACAAAAAGGCCGCCAGGATTCCAAAGGTGCCCAGTTCGCTTACAGCCAGCATCAGGAAGCCTGCCCGAATGACGCGCGGGTCTCGGTACTCGAAGTTGACGGCCAGGTAACTCAGGAAAGCCATCGCTTCCCACGCCATGAGGAACAGTACGGCGTCGTCGGCGCCTACTATCAGCACGAGAGAAGCCAGCAGGAGGTTTAGTAAAGCCGTGATGGGCCGCAAGTCACGGTGATCCGCGAAATGGCCTAGGTACCCGACCGAGTACATGGCTGCTGGTAGGGAAACCAGCCCGATGACGACAAGAAAAAAGGCCGAAAGGGGGTCCAGACGCAGACTTAGCGCGTGAAACGGTAGCCCTGTGTCAAGTTGAGCGGCTGAGAACAGTCCACCCCCCAGCACTCCCAGGCCGGTCACGATCTCGGCCAGGCCGGCAAGCGCAGTGCAGCCCGCTGACAGGATAACCGTGCGCCGCGAGTTCGGACCGAGAGCGGAGACCAACACTCCCAGAGAGCAAAGAAGCAGAGCAGCCCAGAAAGCGTAGGTGATCACCTTTTCACCTCCGAGGAAGCCGCCCCTCCCTGCTTGTCGGCATTCCCCCGCTCACTTTGCAGTGCCAAGTTATCGGAGTTGCGCCCTTCTGCTGGAAGGACGGCCGGTGGGTGGGACGAGACACGTGGCGCTGCAGCTTTCGGTACAGGCGAGAAAACTGCTGCAGGGGTTCTGGCTCCTTGAGCGTTCACCTGCATTCGTTGCACCTTGGTCTCCGCTCGTCCGATGGCCATCAGGAGACTGTGGATGAGGGCGAGCGGCGGGGGCGGGCAGCCGGGAACATACACATCCACCGGCAGTATGTCAGCAACGCCACTATTGGAGAGGTAGCTTGATCCGAAGATTCCTCCGCTGCAAGCGCAAGCGCCCACGGCTATTACCAGTCGGGGATCCGGCATTGCCTCATAAGTGATCCGCAGGGCTTCCTCCATATTGTGTGTCACGGGACCGGTCACGAGCAACAGGTCGGCGTGGCGCGGTGAGGGCGTGAAGAAGATACCCAGCCGATGTACATCGTAATAAGGGTTGGTGAGCAGCTTGATCTCTGACTCGCAGGCATTGCACGAGCCAGCGTCTACGTGGCGCACGTGCAGCGAGCGCTGGAACATGCGCTGTATCCGACTGCGGAGCAGCTCGGCAGCCACATTAGCGTTTGGCTTAGTCTCGGTGTCCATTGTCTTTACGCTCCGGTTCTGAGTCAAAGGTCACGTCGGTCAACAGATCATCAATTCGGCGCGAGGCCAATTCGTAGTCTGGGCTAAACGCTAGAGCGTTTCCCGGGCAGGCGTCAACGCATTGTCCGCAAACAATACACGCCCCGAGGTTCAGGCGAAGGCGCGGCGGAAGACCATCAGCCGTCCGATTCACGCTAAGCGCTTGGGGTAGACAGGCTTTGACGCAGGCATCGCAATCCGGCCCCCAGCAGCGAACGGCGTCAAGCGTGAGCTGGCCACGGAAGCTTGGAGGCATTGGCTCACGGACTGCTGGGTAGCGAGTGGTCAAAACCCCCGTGCGTAAGCCCTTGACGATCCAGGAGATTTGCATATTACACCACTTCCAATGAGCTTGTGACTCAACAGTCGCATCCGGCGAAGGAGAGCCCGAAGCTCTGCTCGATGATCGGAAAATCGGTTAAAATGTTATGCCCTGGTACAGCCAGGGGGAAAACCTGAGCATTGGCGAAAGATGCTGGCCGCGTGCGGTAGCGCTCGACCCTGCTCTCTTCGTCGAGCAATATCCAGTGTATCCCTTCGCCCCGCGGCGACTCTGCCCAGCCAAGAGCCGAGGTGCCACGTATTGGCGCCGATAATGGCACCTGCACCGGGCCGTTCGGCATGCGGTCCAGCACCTGGTCGATTATCCTCAGAGACTGGTGCATCTCGTCCAGCCGTACCTTTGCCCGGCAAAAAGCGTCGCCTGCCTTGTAGACCGGAACGTCGAAGTCGACCTCTGCGTAGGCAGCGTACGGATGATCGCGGCGCAGGTCGCGGTCGATTCCAGAGGCGCGACCAACCGGCCCAACCGCACCGTAGGCCCCCGCGTCCTCGGTTCGCAGGATGCCGGTGGTCTCGAGCCGATCCAGGTGCGATGAGGAGCCCAGTAGCATCGGCTCAAGCGTCTCTAGCTCACGCCGCACCTCACCGACTGTTCTGGCAACGGCCTGCAGGGCTTCCGGGCCTAGGTCACGAGCCAGTCCGCCGGGAACGTTCGTGCCGAAGAGGTAACGGTGGCCGGCGACGACGGCGTTAAGCCGAAGCACCCGCTCTTTCAAAATGTCCATTTGCGCCTGGCCGACGGCGAGACCGGTGGCCTGACATAGGTCGGCCTGGTAGCCTAGATGATTGTAAAGCCGCTCGATCTCCGCCAGCAGAGTGCGCAGGAAGCGCGCTCTAGGGGGAGCCTCAACGCCTGCCGCCGTCTCCAGGGCCTGGCACAGGGCGAGAGAATGGGCGAAGGCGCTGGTTCCAGATATGCGCTCAGCCACGAGCGACAGGTGTGCAAGCGGCAGCCCCTCGGCCATTTTCTCCACACCTCGGTGTTTATAGAAAGGCTGCAGTCGAACGTCCACCAGTTCCTCGCCCACGGTGCGCAGCGTATAGTGGCCTGATTCCACAACCCCAGAGCGAACGGGCCCCAGCGGATAATCCACCACCCCAGCCGGAGCTAGCGCCAGTTCAGGGGCGGCCGGGTAACCGCCATCATCCGACGTGAAAAGCCGTTTGAACCCGCGTTGTAATGGGTGAACCTTGGCTGGCCAACCCACTGGCAGGCGCAATCGTGCCAGTGCAGGATGCGCTCGTGGCTCAATTCCCAGTTCGTCCCATACCTGGCGCTCGTACCAATCAGCGGCCGGTAGCGAAGGGGTCAGGGAAGGGTAGCCGGGGTCCTCGTACGACAAATCGGCCTTCAAATGCAGCCACGCCCCTTCCCCATCCAGCGCGAAGATCACGTGGATCTCGGGATGGTCGCCGGTGTCCAGGCCAAATAAGTCCGCGAAGGCCACCTGGTGACGATGGCGCAACCACTCCGCCACCACTGTCAGATCGTTTGCTTGCACCTTCATACGTACCTCTGGACCAGGGCCAATGGCTGGCTCGCTGCCCAAGATCGATGTCAATTCATCTTGCAGTTGCCGAAGGTGGCCGCTCACGTTGTACCTCCAAACACCGCTGCTGCCCGTCTAAGAAGCTCACCCAGTGGAGCGGGAATCACTATCCCCAGACCAACCACCAGCACCACGCTGACACCCATAGCCAGTAATCCCAGCCGGCTGAACTCGCCTGATCTCGCCTCTTCCGCCGGGGCGCCAAAGGCCATGCGGTTTATGTAGCGCAGGAAGCTCACAAAGATGATGGCGATGAGCCCAAGGAGAACGAGCGCCGCAAACACGTGGCCGCCGTTAAATCCAGCGCTGAGGATGGTAAGCTCGCTCACAAAGATGCCGAAGGGTGGAGAACCGGTGAGAGCTAGTGCTCCCAAGATAAGCATCCCGCCGGTAATCGGCATTAGCCTGACCACCCCGGAGACGCGATCGATCTCCTTGGTCTCGTACTTGAGAAGCAAGTGCCCGCTAGCGAAGAACATCAATGATTTGGCCACCGCGTGGTTCACGAGTTGGAGCAGCGCGCCATAGATGCCGAGACTACCCCCAAAAGCCACGCCAGTAGCGACAATGCCCATGTGCTCCACGCTGGAATACGCCAACATACGCTTGTAGTCCTGCTGTCGCAGAAGAAAGAGGGCGGCAACCAGTAGAGATAGGAGCCCAAAGCCCAGAAGCAGCGTGCTGGGATACATCTGGCCAATGGACGGCGCAGCTAGGGCGTAGAAGCGCAGAATGCCGTACATTGCCGTGTTCAGGAGTACGCCGGAAAGAAGGGCGCTAATAGGACTGGGCGCCTCGCTATGGGCATCCGGCAGCCAGGTGTGCATCGGAGCAAGTCCCGCCTTCGTGCCATAGCCTATCAGGATGAAGAGGAAGGCTAGGCGCATCACGTCGGCGTTGAGCTGGGGCGTCACCGGCACCAGCACTGACCACTTCAGATCGTAGTTAGTGCCGAGCACCTGTACGGCAGAATAGTAGGTGAGGATAGTGCCAAAGAGGGCTAGGGCGATACCGACCGAGCCTACGACAACGTACTTCCACGCCGCCTCCAGCGCCTCGCGAGTGCGGTAGAAGCTGACGAGAAAAAGCGAAGCCAGCGTAGTACCCTCGATGGCGATCCAGAGTACTCCGAGGCTGTTGCTGGCCGGGACCACAAGCATGCTGAATACAAACAGGTTGAACAGCACGTAGTAGCGGCGCAAATGACCGAGCGCCTCTCCCCGCGACGTATCCTGCTCCTTCATATCCTCGCGAAGGTACCCTATCGAGTAGACGGCCGCGGTGGTACTAACGAAGGCAATGACCAGGGCCGTTAGAGCGCTCAGCGCGTCGGCATAGAGCCAATCGCCGATGCCTTCAATGTGGCCAGCCGCCACGACACGGGCCGCAGTTGCGAGGGCCAGTCCAAGGGTGATCACGGCGCCCAGCAGCGTGATCCCTTCCAGCCAGCGACGCCCAGGTGAAAACAGGCAGAGGATCGTGGCCAACAATGGCGTGACTAACAGGAGAGTCAGCAACATTTGACTCCTCCACATTTCGAATGTTTACCCGATTTCTCTCTGGTCCGCAATCAATACACTCCTTAAACTTTGCCTTAGCCCCACCTGCCCTCAATGTGGGAACGTCGAGGAGCATCCCCGAACACCTTGCCTGATTGCGCGCTAGCCCCGCAGCCGCCGGAGTTCGGCGGTGTCGGCGGAGACGACCTCGCGCTGGATGAGCATCACCAAAAGCCCCATCACCAGCACGGCAACGAATATGTCGAAGAGGATGCCCAGCTCCACTATCAGCGGCATACCGTACGCTATGGCAATCGCTCCTGAGAAAAGGCCGTTTTCGATGGTCAGCAACCCGAGAACCTGGGCGATGGCGTGGCGCCGCGTACTCATTATGAAAAGGCCGATCAACACCAATGCCACCGATACTGCCAATGGCGGCTCATTTAGGAACGTTCCAGGCGAGACCACGGCCGGCGAGGTGAAGAAGGCCAGAAGTGTCAGCAGAACACCAGCCAGCAACGAGGCCGGCACGTTCAAGTAGAAACCCACCTCCCTTTGAACGTGGAGGCGACGCGAGACGTTGCTCAAGATGTAGGTGATTAGCCCTGTTTTCACTAGCACCGTGAGTATGGCCACGGCATACAGGTCCACGCTGTGCACAAAGTAGCCTACTGTCGCCGCTACTGCTGCGAGGACGAGGGACTGCGCCGCGAAAGCTCTGATGTACTCAACGAGATGGCGTGATGCGATAGTGGCGAAGGCGGTGAGCAGCAGTAGCGCGCCTAGTATCTGCAAAATCTGCGAGGCGACGGGCGGCACTGCGGAAGACATTACGGGCCTCCTTTCTCGGTAAGGTAGAAGGCGACCACGGCAAGCGTCGACAGGACGAACGCTGCTCCCAAGAAGTCAGGGATGCGGAAGAAACGCCATTTCGCAACGCAGGATTCGATAATCACGATAACACCGCACACGAGCATCATCTTCCCCAAGAGAGCCACAATCGATATAATCAGGGTGATTGGAGTCGTCGCTCCTTCCGGCGACAATCCCCACGGCCCACTCAGCACGTTCAACAGGATCGTGAGCAAAACGAACGTCTTCATAGAACTGCCCCACTCCATTAGCGCCAGCTCCTGTCCCGAGTACTCGATCGTGCGCGAGTTCTCAATCATCGACAGCTCGAAAGTGCTGGAGGGATTATCCACCGGAATGCGCCCACTCTCAGCGAGGATGACCATAAACAGGGCGGCAACCAGTAGCCAGTGCACTGGATTGAAAAGGAAACGGTCCGACACCAGTGTCTGGTTGACCACGAAGGGTATAGTGGCCTGAGCTACCAGTGCGACTGTGAACAGTACAAGAATCACAACTGGCTCGGCGAGCAGCGATACGGTTCGGGCGCGGCTGCTGCCCATCCCTCCAAAGCTGCTGGCAGTATCCATCGCTGCCAGGGAAGTGAAGAAACCGCCTAGTGACAGGATGAACCCACCAGCTAACATGTCACCCATAAAAGCGTACGGAAGCGGGTAAGCGGTGAGTACAGGGATCAGTGTGGCTACTGCCAAGGGAGTGACAAAGGTGAAGATCGGGGCGGCGTGGTAGATCCAGGAAGCGTGCTCCGAGACGACGCTGCCCTTGTGGAGTAGTTTCCAGAGATCATAGTACGGCTGAAAGACGCTGGGCCCACGTCGGGATTGGACGATGGCCTTCAGCCGATTGATCACCCCTTTGAGCAGGGGAGCACACAGCACTACGACCAGCACCTGCAATGTCTGCAGGCATATCTGTCCGAGCATGCCCGACACCTCACTCTGGCCGAGACCGTTCACTCCAACGACCACGGCCACTCGTTGCACTACCGCGCATTGGCTCATTTCGGCGCGCCTGGTCTAGAATAACGACGCAGACTGAATGCGAAGAATGAGTCTTCTTGTCTGGGAGCCTTCGGAGAGGAGCAATCGTGCAGAGGTTGGGCTAGCTGATTGGGCAAAAAAGCACGGCCCCTGACCTGGACTCCAAGGTGTCTATGGCCAGGAGTCATTAGCGTGAACGCGGTTCAGAGCAGCCTTGAGGTCGGCATGCCCTGGGCGGATCTCCATCGCCCAGCGGCGCATCAGCCGCTGGTATGAGGATAGCACAGCAGCCAGAGAATTGTCAAGGGAAAATGTGAAAGTGTTGAACAGGAAGTGAAGAACGTGCTATCATACGTGCGCTTGCCTGATAAGGATGATAAGGAGAGAAGGTTAGAGGCAGAGCGGAGATGACAGCGCGTTTCCGAGAGACCGGCCAAGGATCTTTCTGGGGTGATTACGTCTACGAACAGGTGGTGCCCAAGAATCACTTCCTGCGACAACTGGCCGAACTGATCGACTGGGATCGCTTAACGGAAGGCCTTGTCGACCACTACAAGGGTGGTGCAGAGTACGTCTCTGTTCCCTGCCACCCGGCGACCCTGCTGAGGATGCTGCTCATCTCGTACCTGTACAAGCTCTCGGAACGGGCGACCGAGCTAGCTGTTTCGTTCTAGCGCCGAAAATCCGTTGTTGGGCTCGGATTTGGGTTTCCTTGACTGCACGCTCCGTTAACCTGTAGAATTAATCGCGTACGGAGAGGCTACGCGGTTCCGGAGGAAACCTTGACCTTTGCATACATAAACGAAATCGCGAAATACGTGGGGCAGGAGGTGACTGTTCGCGGCTGGGTCTATACCAAGCGCTCGAGTGGAAAAGTGCAGTTCGTCCTGGTCCGCGACGGTACTGGCATCATTCAGAGCGTCGTGTTCAAAGGTGATGTCGAGCCCAGCACGTTTGAGCTCGCCGATTCGCTCACTCAGGAGTCATCGGTGGTCGTCACAGGCCTGGTGCGTGAGGATGAGCGTGCGCCCGGAGGCTACGAGCTCTCCGTCCGCGGGATCGAGGTTGTGAATTTGGGGAAGGAATACCCCATCACTCCCAAAGAGCACGGCGTAGATTTTCTGATGAGCCACCGGCATCTGTGGCTTCGCTCCTCGCGTCAGCACGCCATCCTTCGTATTCGCTCGGAGATCGTTAAGGCCTGCCGTGATTATCTGGATGACCACGGTTTTACCCTGGTTGATGCACCCATTCTCACCCCAGCCGCCTGCGAGGGAACCACGACACTCTTCGAGACGGACTACTTCGGCGAGAAGGCTTTCCTCAGCCAGAGCGGCCAGCTTTACATGGAGGCGGCAGCGATGGCCTTGGGGCGTGTTTACTGTTTCGGCCCCACTTTCAGAGCGGAGAAATCAAAAACGCGCCGCCATTTGATGGAGTTCTGGATGGTCGAGCCTGAAATGGCTTTCGCTGACCTCGATGAGGATATGCGCGTGCAGGAAGAGTTCGTCAGCCACGTAGTGCAGAGGATACTCTCCACCCGCAAGAAGGAGCTGGAGACCCTGGACCGAGACACCCGCGCCCTGGCTCGAGTTGAGCCGCCCTTCCCCCGGATCAGTTACGATGAGGCGGTCGAGATTCTGAAGAAAAATGGCTCGGAGATCGAATGGGGCAGCGACTTCGGTGGAGGTGACGAGACCATCCTGGCCGACCAGTTCGATAAGCCGGTCTTCGTCCACCGCTACCCTGCGCAGTGCAAGGCGTTTTACATGAAGCCTGACCCAAATCGACCTGAGGTAGCGCTCTGCTCCGACTTGCTGGCCCCCGAGGGTTACGGGGAGATAATCGGCGGCGGGCAGAGGATCGACGATCTGGAGTTGCTGGAAAGACGCATCGCCGAGCACAATTTGCCTCAGGAAGCCTACGGCTGGTATCTAGACCTGCGCCGCTATGGGTCTGTGCCGCACTCCGGTTTCGGAATGGGTATCGAGCGCACGGTAGCCTGGATCTGCGGGCTCGACCATGTGCGCGAGACTATCCCGTTCCCGAGGATGTTGTACAGGATGTATCCTTAGCTCCCGGCCAAGGAGGGGGTATACCCCGAGGTTCTCTTGGGGATGGTGAGGTTTAGTCCCTCCTCGTTCGTGAAGAGGGCAGGGGTAGGGTAGCGGCACATAATTCGTCTGATCATGCGCTGGGAGGACACATGACTATTTCTCGCGAGGAAGTTGAGCACGTTGCCTACCTGGCTCGTCTCGGCCTTACCGACGACGAGAAGGAGATGCTGCGCGATCAGCTATCCTCTATTCTTGACAATATGCAGATTCTTGGCGAGTTGGATACAGGGGCCATCCCGCCCACGGCCCACATTATTCCCCTGAGGAACGTCATGCGGGCGGACGCCGTCGTTCCGGGCCTCACGCACGAGGAGATAATGGCCAATGCTCCCGAAGTCGAGGAGGGCTTTTTCCGCATCCTGCCGGTCTTCGAGGAGGACTACGAGAGGTGAATCTACACGAACTGACCGCTCACGAGGCTCACGATCTGCTTGTGGCCAGGAAAATATCGTCTGTCGAACTTACTCGTGCTGTTCTCGACCGTATGTCGGCCACCGAACCAACGGTCCATGCTTACATTACGACTACGCCGGACCTGGCGCTGGATATGGCTGCCGATGCCGACAAGAGGATCGCTGCTGGAGAAGGCGTAACGCATCTCACCGGGGTACCGGTTGCCATCAAGGACAACATGTGCACGGTCGGCGTGCGAACAACTTGCGCCTCACGTATATTGGAGAACTTCGTGCCTCCCTACGACGCTACGGTGGTGAGGAAGTTGAGAAGTGCCAGCGCGGTGTTCGTGGGCAAGACCAACCTCGACGAATTCGCTATGGGCTCTTCTACGGAGAACTCGGCCTTCTTTGTAACGCGCAATCCGCACGACATCGAGCGAGTTCCTGGAGGCAGCAGTGGTGGCTCAGCGGCGGCCGTTGCTTCCCATTCGGCTATCGCGGGGATTGGCTCCGATACCGGAGGCTCGGTGCGGCTTCCCGCCTCTTTCTGCGGCGTGGTGGGTCTTAAGCCTACGTACGGCCGGGTATCGCGCTATGGCTTGGTTGCCTTCGCCTCGTCGCTCGACCAGATTGGTCCACTGACGAAGGACGTGACCGACTGCGCGCTAGTGATGAACGTCATCGCTGGCTACGATCCCAGCGATTCGACTTCAATCGACTCCCCGGTTCCCGATTACGCTGCCAGCCTTGTGCCGGATGTACGTGGCCTGAGGGTTGGGGTGCCGCGAGAGTATCTCATCGAAGGTATGCAGCCTGGTGTGGAAAAAGCGATCAGGGATGCCATCAAGCGCCTGCAGGCGATGGGAGCGCAGATCGGAGAGGCGTCGCTGCCGCACACGCGTTACGCTCTGGCGTCCTACTACATCATCGCCCCGGCGGAAGCCAGCGCTAACCTGGCTCGCTACGACGGCATCAAGTACGGTTTGTCGGTTCGGCAGGCCAGCGATATGTTGGATGCCTACTTCAAGACGCGCGAGCAGGGATTCGGTCCCGAGGTAAAGCGCCGCATTATGCTTGGTACGTATGCTCTTTCTTCAGGCTACTACGACGCCTATTACCTCAAGGCTGAGAAGGTTCGCACTCTAATCAAGCGCGACTTCGACGAGGCTTTCGCCAAGTTCGATGTCCTCGTTGCGCCCACGGCACCTACGGTGGCCTTCAAGATCGGAGAAAGGGTTGCCGATCCACTGTCGATGTACCTCACGGACGTGTTCACTCTGGCGGTAAATCAGGCTGGCATCCCAGCGCTGGTAGTCCCGTGTGGATTTGCGGAAGGAATGCCGGTGGGGTTGCAGATTCTTGGAAATACGCTGAGTGAGGAGACCCTGCTCAGGGTTGGCTACGCTTTTGAGCAAGCTACGCGTAGATGATGGCCCGTTCTTTGCAGCATCAATCGGCGAGCCGTTCGACACACGGGAACTGGGGATCGCCTGCTAGATGGAGGAGGTATGCGTAAGGTAAAGGATATCTTGGAAATCCTGGAGAGGGACGCCAGGACAACTCCTGAGCAAATCGCCGTAATGCTGGACCTGCCGGTTGACGAGGTCAGGCAGACGATTGATCAGCTTGAGAGAGACAAGGTCCTGCTGAAGTACAAAGCCGTAATCAACTGGGACAAAATCGGTGGCGAGATGGTCATCGCCCTCATCGAAGTAAAGGTGAGCCCGCAGCGCGAAGTCGGCTTTGGCGCCGTGGCCGAACGCATCTATCGCTATCCTGAGGCCCGCTCTGTCTACCTCGTCTCAGGGACTTACGACTTGTCGGTTCAAGTGGTGGGAAAAACGATGAAGGACGTGGCCGACTTCGTGGCGCGGAAACTGGCGCCCATCGAAGGAGTGCAGGGCACGGTTACCCATTTCCTGTTGCAGCGCTACAAGGAAGATGGAGACATACTCAATGGTGAGGAGGAAATCGAGCGGCTGCCGATAACGCCTTGAAAGCTATCTCAAATCGTAGCGCGGGGGTCTGTCCCCCGCGGAGGTAGGGAGGGGAAGATGAGCGCCATACGTTTTCCTAGCCGTGCGGTTCAGCGGCCACGGCGCAGTGTTATCTCGGATCGGGTAAACAGCATACCAGCTTCTGGCATCCGCAGGTTCTTCGATTTGCTCGCTACCATCGACGGAGTCATTTCGCTAGGTGTGGGAGAGCCTGATTTCGTTACCCCCTGGCACATTCGCGAGTCGGCAATCTACTCCGTGGAGCGGGGACAGACGATGTACACCTCCAACTACGGACTTATCGAGCTGCGCATCGAACTGGCCAAGCACCTCGCTCGCCTCTACGGTGTCGAATACGACCCCCGCACGGAGCTTGTAATCACCGCGGGTGTGTCGGAAGCTCTCGATATCGCCATACGCGCCATCGTCAATCCGGGCGACGAGATCATCATTCCAGATCCAACCTACGTATCCTACGGCCCCTGTGTCGTCATGGCCGGAGGTGTGGTCGTGCCTGTTCCCACTTTCGTCGAGAACGATTTCAAGGTTAGCGCCGAGGAGATCGAGAAACGCATAAACAACCGAACGAAAGCCATCTTGATAGGATACCCGAACAATCCGACAGGCGCAGTTATGGCCAGGGAAGATCTGAAGGGCATCGCCGACGTGGCGGCACGGCACGACCTGATCGTTATTTCGGATGAGATATACGACCGTTTGGTGTACGATACTGAGCACACGTGCTTTGCTTCCCTGCCCGGGATGAAAGAGCGAACTATTCTCCTGGGAGGATTCTCCAAGTCGTATGCGATGACTGGCTGGCGCGTGGGATACGCGGCGGCTCCGGCAGAAATCCTGGAAGCGATGCTCAAGATCCACCAGTATGTGCTTATGTGCGCGTCTACAAGCGGACAGAAGGCGGCAACTGAGGCGCTGCGCAATGGGGAGGAATCGGTCCAGCGGATGGTCAGGGAATACAACCAGCGACGTCGAGTGATGCACCGCGGCCTTATCGACATCGGGCTGTCCTGCTTCGAGCCGAAGGGTGCGTTCTACGCTTTTCCTAATATCGAGGTCACCGGCCTCTCCTCAGACGAGTTCGCCGAGAGGCTGTTGATGGAGGAAAAAGTGGCGGTCGTGCCCGGTACGGCCTTCGGGCAGCGGGGGAGCGGGCACGTGCGGTGCTGCTACGCCACTTCGATGAAGAACATCAACGAAGCGCTGGTTAGAATGAAACGTTTTGTGGATCGCTACGTGCGTAGGTAGACGATGGGAAAAGAGGGATTAGGTTGGAATACGAGGCAATTATCGGTTTGGAAGTGCATGCTCAGTTGCTTACAGAGAGCAAGATGTTTTGCGGTTGCAGCGCCAAGTATGCGTCTGCTCCACCGAACACGCTGGTGTGTCCGGTGGACCTTGGATTGCCGGGAGCGCTGCCCGTCATAAACCGCACCGCGGTCGAGTATACCATAATGACGGCTCTTGCCCTCAACTGCTCCATTCCCGAATTCAGCCGTTTCGATCGAAAGAACTACTTCTATCCGGATCTGATGAAGGGCTACCAGATTTCGCAATACGATCTTCCGCTCTCAAAAGATGGGTGGATGACTATAGAGGTCGGAGACCAGGTCAAACGAATCGGGATACGGCGAGTGCACCTGGAGGAGGACACTGCCAAGCTGATCCATCGTACCGAGCCATCGGGCAAAAGCTACAGCCTCGTGGACGTCAACCGCTCGGGGGTGCCTCTGATGGAGATCGTCGGCGAACCGGACATCCGCACGCCGGAGGAGGCGCGCCTCTTCCTGGTGAAACTTCGCTCTATTCTGCGCTATCTGGGTGTGTCCACTGGCAATATGGAGGAAGGCTCCTTCCGGTGCGACGCCAACGTTTCTCTCCGACCAGTAGGCACCACTGAATTTGGTGGCAAAGTGGAAGTTAAGAACATGAACTCCTTCCGTGCGGTCTACCGGGCGCTGGAGTACGAAATCAAACGCCAGGCCGAGGTACTTTCCCGAGGCGGACGCATCGAGCAGGAGACCCGCGGCTGGGTCGAGGATAAAGGCGCAACTGTCAGCCAGCGAACCAAAGAGTATGCTCACGACTACCGTTACTTCCCCGAGCCTGACCTGCCGCCCCTAGTATTGAGCCCCGAGTGGGTTGCGAGTCTGCGAGACCGGTTGCCCGAGTTGCCCGATGCCAAGCGCGACCGGTATATGGCCGCGTTCGGACTATCGCGATACGACGCCAACCTGCTGACTTCCAGCAAGGCCGTGGCGGACTTTTTCGAAGCGACGGTCGCTTTGTATCCTCACGCCAAAGGCGTGGCCAATTGGATTACGACCGAACTGTTCCGGCTCCTGAATGTCTCCGGAATCGAGATAGAAGAGAGCAAGGTGACTCCCGCTCATCTCAGCGAGATGCTGACCTTGATCGAGAAAGGCGTTATCAGCCACAAGATCGCGAAGACCATTTTTGATGAGATGTTCGCTACCGGCAAGAAACCGGCCGAAATCGTGAAGGAGAAGGGCCTGGGACAGATCAGTGGGGTCGAGGAGCTTGAAGAAGCGGTTGATCAGGTGATCGCGTCCAATCCACAGGCTGTGGCGGACTTCAAGTCAGGGAAAGAGCAGGCCCTGGCCTTCCTGGTCGGGCAAGTTATGAAACTTACCCGAGGCAAGGCCAACCCTGGGCTGGTAAACGAGCTTCTACGTAAGAAGCTTCAAGGGTAGATTACTCACTTGGTGGTGAAAGTTATCTGGTCCGGCTCAATGTTCGGGTACTTGGTCCTCAGCTTGGCCATTGCCTCGCTCGGCGTTATATCGCTGCCGATGAATTCCCAGTCGTCACTGCTGGGCAAGGCGTGGCCGGCCTCCACCATCTGTACCATCAATGATAGCTTCTTGCTGAAGTAGAATCCCTTCTTTGTCACGCTTTCCATCTCCACCATCAATGTCCGCTGAAGTGACTGTGCATAATCAGATGGCTCTTGCGGCAAAGCCGTTGCCGTCTGAATGGCGTGCAAGAACAGGACCAAGTCCAGCAACTATTGGGATGGTTCACAAATGCGGTGGCGATCGGGCCGATGCTAGGGCGAAGCATTCGCCTAACTACATCGCAAGTCCGTGGGGATCGAGCGAATGCTTCGCCCCTACGGTCCATCAACCTGCGTAAACTGTTGCCCTATCTACCTCGCCCTATGAACCCGTGCCTAACTATTGGGGGCGGTTAAGGCTGGTCAGAGTGGCTGGCTGATGCGCCATTGATTCGCAGCAGCCGATAGCGCCGTTGTAGCCGTAGTGTTCGGGAACAATCACCTTGGCTCTCAACTCTCGTTCTACGATGGTCCGAAGCGCCGCGTTGCGCGCGACGCCGCCGACAAACACGATGACATCGCTGCGCAGATGCTCTACATGTGGGCGGAGGCGACGCCACATCGACCAGTTTACCCCGGCGCAAAGGCTGGGAAGATCATATCCTTCCACTATCTTGCCAATGAGTTCCGATTCGCCGAAGACGGCGCAGGTGGAGTTGAGATCCACAGGATCGTCAAGATGTTGCCCCAGTTCGTCGAGGCTCACGTCCAGCGCTGTGGCCATGTTCTCCAGGTATCGGCCAGAACTGGCGGCGCATCGGTCGTTGGTGGCGAAATCGGTTATGATGCCATCACGTACCTGGATGACTTTGGTGTCCTGGCCGCCGACGTCGACCAAGGTGAAGTCGCGCAGCCCGGTCTGGTGAATAGCCCCAGTCACGTGGGCGTTGAGCTCGGGAATCACCCTGACTGGCGGAGCCTTCTCGCCTGGCGCTCCCCCGAAGCCCGGGAGTCCAACGGTGTGGCGGCCGTATCCAGTAGCGATCACGTCATCGCCGGTACCAACTCCCACGCTGGCTAGGTCAATGGCCAACTTTCGTCCGACACGGCGGCCGAACTGCCGATAGAAGGCAATCGTTTCGTATTGTTCGAGTCGAACGTATGTCCCTTCCGCTTGGACAGCAACTTTGGTGAATCGGCTGCCTAAGTCTATCCCAAAGATGCCCCCGCTGCGCACAACGGCCCCTTCCCTAGAGATCATACGGCCACCATCCCTTTCTTGCTGAGGCACATGTCGACGAATGCTTCCAGGCGCATCTTCGACCGGGCATCGAGGGGGCCTGGCTTGTCCCCCTCCAGCGTCAGGATGGGCAGCTTCAGACGCTGGCGAAGGATCATATCCTGAATCTGATGGTGGCAGAAGCTCTGGACGTAGTGGATCAACGCATCGATCTGACGGCGCTCGACTTGGGCCTCGATATCGGCGATTCGTCCGGAATAATCATAGGGATACGTGTAGTCCAGGTACTGTTGCACGAGATTGCGATTCGTTTGGTCCGCGCGAGCTGGCATCGAGAACTGGCGCTGGACCTCGTTGAACACGACACGGGCGCCGAGCCCTTCGAGATACTGATACAGGTCACTGAAGATAGGCGGGACCCCCACGTAACCCAGGCGGAGGGTCTTGTCCCCTGGAACGCGGGAGGGGACATCGCCGATTCCAGAACCAGTCGGGCCCGAGTGCGCGTCTTTGCAACCGACTCCATTGCGCTTGTTGGCGAGCGAAGCGCGCAGGTCCGATTCGAAGGCCACGTAATCGGAATTGAAATCGCTGGTGGACACGAGCCAGAGGTGGTTCTCGAAGCCACTCACCGCTTCGGTTTTCCAGGTCAGATCGTCCATTTCGTGGGCTAGAGACCGCACCCGGTTGAGCGTCTGGAAAACGTGATTCACGCTGTCCCAGTCCACTCCAAAGCGCCGCATCAAGCGTTCGATCTCACCCTTGAGAAGGCCGTAATCCTTCGGGTAAGGATAAGAGAACGGCACGATTTCGATCCCCTTGAGGCGCAAGACATCGGCCATAGCCTCGTTGTTGGAGCAATCGCCCCGCAGCACGGTGATGACTGTGTCTATGCTGTTCTGCAGGACCACGGAGTAGATGCCTTTGACCCAGCTACACGTATTTCGCGGAAAACCATCTACCTCTGCCTGCTCGACAAGGCGACGTGGGTCGGAATCGGTAACGAAGATGTTGTTGAGATCGACGGGAGTCACGCCCGCGGCGAAAAGCACTTCGACCGGGATGGTGGTGACAAGCCCCACACGTCTATGGTTCTCGTTTCGTGTGGTCAGATTGACCGCACTGGGCATACTTGTCTGAATCTGGTTCACTTGCTGCAATTTCTCCGGAACACACCACAAGCTCTTACTTCCTGACCTGCACGGTGCAATAGTATTATATCAGTTTTGTCGAACTGATCTCTTTGCTGCTATCGCCGCCTCGATGGGGTGGGGCATCTCGTTGTGGGATGCTATGGTCCTCGTCGCCGCCAGCCGTAAAGCTGCCGAGGTCCTCTGGTCAGAAGACCTGAACGATGGCCAGGAATACGGCTGGGTGGTCGTGCGTAACCCCTTCAACTGCTTGCGGGCGATCTAGCCGGAGCGTAGCTTCTGCTGCAGGGTCGTCCTGTCGCCACTTGCAGCGCTTTCCTACAGCGATAGCTATTGGCCGAACCGATGCACGTCTCCTCCTCCGTCGTGCGTGAGGAGGGAGAGACGTGGCACACGCTTGCCTGCTAGGGAAGACCGATCGAAAACCGGTATAGGCTATCAAATTGGCGCACGCTTAGCGCCTTGGCACGATTCTTGCACGTGAAAAGGATTCGGGATGTAGTCATGCAGGTGAAGATAGAGGAAAGCCCAAAGGCCTATAGCGTGAGAGCAGCTGTGGAGACCCACCGTTTGTCCAAGTTATTCAGCACAGGCAAGGGAATCCTCGGAGTGGACTTGCGTGTGCACCGTGGCGAGATCTTTGGATTGGTGGGACCGAACGGCTCTGGCAAGTCGACGCTGCTGAAGTTGATATCGGGAGAAATCCGGCCTTCCTCAGGCTCGTTTGCCGTTCTCGGGGGCAATCGCATCTGGGACAACTCTCGTCTGCGCCGCAAGATCGGCGTTGTTCGCGAGGGGGTAGCTCACGTAGAGGCTTTATCGGGGTACCAGAACGCCTGGTTCTTCGCCCGGGTCTATGGCCTGTCGGCGGCCCAAGCCGCTGTCCGGCTTGAAGAGCTGTTTCACTGGGCCGATCTCGATTCTCATAAGCATCAGCCTGTACGCACCTACTCATTTGGCATGAAGCGCAAGCTGGCCTTGATCGAGGCCCTGGCACACAACCCTGAACTGCTTCTGCTCGACGAGCCATCCCTGGGCCTGGATTACTCGTCTGTCCTTGCCTGGAGAGAGAAACTGGTTGAGATGTCGAAGTCGGGGATAACCACGATACTGGCAACCAATGACACGAACGACGCCGAAAGGCTCTGCCACCGAATAGCCTTCATTCATCGGGGGAGAATAGTCGGATCAGGTCGGCCGCAGGAACTCATGGAACATATCCAGGGTTCCTACGAGATTCTGCTGACGCTGCGCTACCCAATGGATATCCGGCAAATCAGCGCCATCGACGGCGTCGCAGCGGTGGTTGCCGAAGGAGATGCGCTGAAGGTGCTGGCTGCTAGCAACAAGAAGGTGCTCCCGGAGTTGGTTGCTGCTGTGGTATGGGGTGGCGGCAGCATTCTCAGCCTCGAGGTCAGACAACCCACTCTTGGCGACGTGTTTCTGAAAATCACTGGTAGCACGGTAGGAGGCTGAATTGCTGCCCTCGACGCTCTGGCAAGTGGGAGTGGCTGAGTTGTTGTCCAGCCGCCGCTCGACGTTCATCAAGGTCATTTTCCCCACTGTAGTCGGCGGCCTCTATTTGTTTGTGGCGCCTTCAGGCTTCTTCACGGCCAGTCTGATCACTGTTCTTGCAGCGGTAACCGGATGCTTCGGGACCGGAATAACGCTGAGTCGAGCGCGTTCCGAAGGCGTGCTCCAGAGGATAACCCTAACGCCGCTCTCTCGTCGGCGGATAGTGCTGGAACAACTGGCTATCAACTCGGCGGTAGATTTTTGCCAGATGCTTCCGCTGGCGCTCCTGACCTCGATGAAGTTCGAAGCGTATGACTTGCGTTTGCTCACTCTCCTGTTGGCGCTCGGCGTTGCGCTCGTGGCCGCGAATCTGCTTGGCCTTCTGATGATAATTCTCGCCACAACGGTCGGGGAAGCGATGCTCTACTCCTCGCTGGCACTATTTCCTCTGCTGTACATTGGGGGCGTGTTCACTCCCGTCGGACTGGAGGGGACGAGAGCTATTCTCTCCTCAACTGTACCTTTCTCTTGTCTGCAGCAGGCTTTGCTGGCGGTAATAGGGGAGAGCCCGGCGTGGCCTGCGCTGCGAGTGGTGGAGACCAGCGTAGTGGCCGGTGCCGGTATGCTACTGGTGGCAGCTCTGGTTGGGCCCCGAGTTCTGAGGTTCGAGCCATAACTGTCGGTTAACGCGTGGCAAGGCGGAGAGTTCCTGTCGGAGCGCTAAGGTCCGGCGCGGCTGTGCACCTTACGCAGCCACTTGACTGATTGCGCCGTCGTAACACTACCAGACCAACGTCATCAGGTGCCCGCAGCTCTAGCGGACGGAAAGTACCTTGAAGGAAAGCACTCCCCCAGGTGCGACGACCTGAACGCTATCCCCCGGTCGTTTCCCAACTAGCGCAGCGCCCACTGGACTCTCGTTGGAGATGCGGTGCTGCCGGGGATTTGCCTCCGCGGATCCCACAATTATGAATTCTTCCTCCCCTCCTTCATCATTCAACACCGTCACGTGGGAGCCGACGTGAACGGTATCGTGATTACACGTTCGCTCCTGGACTATCGAGGCCTCGGCCAGAAGACCCTCAAGGGTCAGGATCCTCCCCTCGACGAAGGCTTGCTCGTCCTTTACCCCTATGTACTCTGGGTCATCAAAGGTGCCGTTGAACTCTCCGGCTGCGTGCAGTCGCTCAGAGATCTCCTTGCGCCGAACCTGTCGCAGGTAGTTGAGTTCCGCCTCGAACTTGGCCCGCCCTTCAGGGGTTAACAGAACTTCTCTGCTGCGCACGACGGTACCTCCATTCCCCTCAAACGATGCTGCCAGATTTCGGAATCAGAGCTTCCGTGAAGACACTTACTGATCTCTGCGCAGGGCGCTAAACGTTGTTCCGCCAACAGCGCAGGCGGGTTTGAAACCCGCCCATAACGGAGCCTGGGCACCCGCACAGGGATCAGTATTCTGGCGTTGGTCCTGATTGACGGTGTGATCAAGCCCTGCAAGCAATCAGATTGAATAGTCCGACGCGACAAGTGTTGCCATATCGCTGGCTATCACGAACATCGTGGTACTCTTGCACGCGTCCGTCCTCGCCGCTTTCGCGGGGACCTCGGAACCCCCCTGGAACAGTTGATTCTCGCCTGGACGCCGGCTTGCCGGTGGTGCCACTCGTAGCGGCTCCACTGGCAAGCTGTGCAGCGAGAATCACGCCAGATTGTTCAGGCGCACTCCAGCCTGTGCCGCCGGTTCTTGCTCTTGAGCTCCGCTCGGTGAAGGGAGCGATTTGCCAACAACCTGACCACCTGTCGATACAGCGGAGACCTGAGGCTCAGGTTACAGAGCCTGGCAACCTTTCGCCGATTCTCCGTATCGCTAGACAAGCAGTAAAGCGCACTATCTGTACCTCCGTTGCCTACCCGCCGAAGGATCCCACACTCGGCCATTTCCTCAAGCACCGTGCGGGTATCTTCGACGGAATGGAATCCCAGAGCCGCGGCATAGAACGCAGCGTCGCCAATGGTCTCGGGATGCTCGTGCAGCATACGCACGACGTGATACTTGGCGAGGTCATCGATCTGCGACGTAAGGACATCCCGAATTTCGGCGTCCCATACCTCCTCGGTAAAGTGCGGTTCTGGGCTGTGCTGAGTTGGCACAACGCTCACGACCAAACCTCCTCGCCCTGAATCAGGGCGTGAAACTGCCGCGAAAACAAAAAACCCGAGGCAATAGCCTCAGGGCAACGCGCGGCTTAGCTATTCCTCTTTCTGTTGCCTACGGGGTTAGCTGACGGATTCGGGCCGAAAGAGCCACCCTATCCCTGCGCCTTTGCCGAGAATTCACCCCAATCGATTGGTTCCCCCGTTCTCGTACACCGAGATTTGGCATATGCCTATTCAGTTGTCGCGTCATCATAATACAACAAGAATGGCAACAAGTCAAGAGACTGAGAGACTGAACCGCCGGCCCGTAGGCTGATCTATTGTCCGGTGGCGTAGCTCTTCACCGCGTCGTATATCGGCTTGGGGACGAACTCTGGGGTTACGAAAGTGTAGTAGTCGTTGTAATTACGAGCGGGAAAAGGCAACCTAAAAACCCACATGGCCAGGGCTTGGACCCACGGCCACTCTTCGGCGGCCTTTTGGTAAGCCCTGACGGTGTACTCGATTCTCAACCCGGGGCGAACGGCTTTGGTCCAGCGCGGATGGTCGTTCCATCCTGCTTCAGTGATGAAGACTGGCTTTCCTGCGTCGCCGTTGTTGACCATCACCTGCCTGAGCATCTCAACCCGAGCAAAGTTTATCCGATCAGGCGCGGCCGGGTCGTCAGGTGGAAGCTTCCCACCGTAGGCGTGGGCGGCCAGACCATCAAAGTAGTCTGTGGCACCAGCATCGTACATCCTCTGAAGGAAAGTCAAGTCATCCATAGCCATATCGCTGTCTTCGAGAGTAGGGGCAAGGCCGGCGGCAAGGACAACTGCGCTAGGATCGGCGCGTTTAGCGCTGAGATAGGCAGTCTTAAGCAACTCGACGTACTCCTCGGGATTGACTTGGCGATATCCCCACTCGAACGACAGATTCGGCTCGTTCCAAATGACGTAGTGGTGGATTCTGTCTTTGTAGCGACTCACGAACGAGTAGATGAAATCGCCGTAGTCCTGGAAGTGATCGCGGTCGAGATAGCGTGAAGTGGTATTCTCGGGACGTGCCCAACTGGGAACGTAGTCTATCCTCGCTATGACGTGCAACCCCTGATCGTAGGCATCCTGTACGACGATGTCCGAGTGCTTCCAGTCAAATCTTCCTTTCTCGGGCTCGGCGTAGCCCCAGGGAAAATACTCCACTATCCAGGGCGAACCCATCTCGCGGACCATCTCGAGGGTCTTGCGAATCTTGGGTTCTTCGACCTCGTCGGTAAGTCTGGTATGCACGCCGATTATTTCTGAGCGAGTTACTACGGTGTGAGAAATGCCCGGTCTACCAAGGTCACTCTGCACCAGATGAACCACCGCAGCTACCGAGGCAAGGACGACCAGAACACAAATGCCGAGCACTATAAGAACGTTGCGGGTGCGACTAGTCATTTTCCGCTTCCTTCGACCCACTGCTTCTGGAGACGGCCCAAGGTTCCGTCATCTTGAAGTTCGCCAATGATGCGATCGATCTCTCGGGATAGACCGATGTCCACCCGGCGAGTGGAGACGACGTATGGCTCAACAGTGATCGGGCTACCCACGACTTTGACTCCCCCAACTCTACCCACGAATTCGTAGGCGCTGATGGTGTCTACGACAGCCGCATCGGCCCTCCCTGCCCGAACTTCCTCCAGAGCAAGGTCAGGACTGGAGAGCCGTCGGACGGTGAGATTGGGGAACTTTTCAACTAGACTGCGCATTTCAAGGTCAGCGGTTGATCCGACCTCGATGGCGATCGACGCACTCGGTATATCTTGGATGCCCTCAATGCTATTGGCGTCGGAGCGCACGACGAGCACTTGCCCAGCATTGTAGTACGGACGCGAGAAAGAGATTTCCTTGGAGAGTTCGGGATACGGCGGCACAGAAGAGATGATTGCATCGTACTTATGCGCCAGAAGACCGTCGTGAATTCCTCCCACGTCCACCGCCACGAAGCTGACCGTCACCCCGAGCCGGTGGGCCACCTCGCGCGCCAGGTCTACATCGTACCCGACGAGATCTCCAGAATCGGTGGTAGACTCGAACGGCGGATAGGTCGGGTCTATGCCTACCAACAGTACGCCAGACTCTCGGATTCGCGCCAGGCTCCTGTCTGGCGCAAGGTTATCTTGTGAACGCGTGGCCCAGAGAGTTGCCAGCACGAGCAGGAGGCTTCCGCACCCCAATAGCAACCCCACACGCCTGCTCGTCAACTTCACTTCTTAATACGACCGCCTAATCTAGCCAGAGTCCACAGATTGCTTGAGTTCGAGGAGTATTGCGGAAGCCAAGCTTGTGGTAGAGGCTGAGTGACTTTGTGTTGTGTGTCTGTGTGCTGAGCCCTATTCGCTTCACCTGCAGGTGCTCCATGCGCTCGATGACGTAGGACAGAAGCGCGAAACCGTAGCCCTGACGTTGTTTGGCTGGGGCTACTGCCAGCCGGTCCAGATGGCCATTCAGTCCGTAAACGGTCATTCCGGCATAGCCGACGACTTCTTGACCGTTGTCCACCACGTACACTTCCACTTCGGGCAGTGAAGAATACCACTCGAACTCCTCGCGGCTATTCTGCCACAGCCAAGGAAAGGCCTGCGCGTCAACTCTCATCACTTCCGGGAAATCCCTTCGCGTGCACGGCCGAATCGTGCCATTGGATGTCCCCGACGAAGCGCCACTGGAATATCTCTCCAGTTCGACAATCTGGTCCAAGACGTGAAAGCCTTGCTTGGCATAGGAAGCGGTGCAAAGGTCGGAATCGTCACAGGCTACCACAGCTATCTGGAATCCAGCGCGCTTGAATGTCGCCAGCAAGTGAGACAGAAGTATATCGCGGTTGGGCCCTTGAGTAATCTCGATCAAATGCGCGATGTCCCGGCGGCGACGCCACGGGCCACCGATAGCATATTCGTTGCTACCGTCGATACGCCAGCAGAACTCGCCGTTCTCAGCGACGTGCGCTCTGAGCATTAGGGTGTCGAAACGGCTATAGCGCATCAGTCGTAGCTTGGATACGCAGTCTACAGTTAGCGGAACTACTCCCATCGGGACTCCACCATCTTCATCTTCCTGATTTGGTGCTCGACCGAACAATGGTCTGCGCCCCGTGCTACTGCCACAACCTCCCAGGATATCCCGATTCGTCGATCTCGTACAGTTGAGGAACGACCCCTCGACGGCCGCCATCCTGGCCGAATATCGAGCCGGTGCCGAATCCCGAATTATAGCCGAATCCAACGCTCGCGGCAGGTCCGGCGCTTACCATGGCTTTTCTCATTTCTTGTGTAGTTGAAGTACGGTTGATATTGCCGTCCGACGCGGCGGCCTTGCTCATCGCACTGAGAAGCGAAACGGTCGCGTCGTAAGCGGCGAACGCGTACGCCGTAGGGGACAGCCCGGTGAGTGACCGATAATGGGCCACGAACTGGCCGACGGTGTCAGCCTCGGATGTCCCTGCTCCATCACGGTCTTGTTTCGCGGTATCCAGCAGTCCAACTGCCTCTTCGTGCAGCACACCGTTAGCAGCCTCTCCCCCAATTTTAACAAAATCGGGCGTGGAAGCGCACCCGGCGATTAGAATGCGTGATTCTTTGAAGATGTCGTGGAAAGGGCTTGCCCTAACCTGCCGGGCAAAAGCTGCTGCCTGAAACTGATCTCCTACAAACACGAGCAACTGGGGAGGGTTGGAGGACAGAGCTTGGAGAAATGGCGCGAAGTCTCGCTGAACCTTTTCAACCTGGACCACGGCGGCTACGTCCAGCTTCCGACGTTTGGCCTCGGCCAGGAATGCTTCGGCGGCCGCACTATGGCCGGCAGAGGCGTCGTGAAGAACAGCTATTCGCCGTACCTTTACTCTGCCCGCTATGGTTTGCAGAGCGCGCGTGGCCGAAAGTGCATCATCTGGAGCCATTCTCAAGATCTCAGGGTAGGACAAAGCCAATTCTGTAGCCGTCGCTCCGAGGGTTATAGCTACTAGGCCGGCTTCTCGGTACACTGGAGCCGCGCCGAGAGCCGTATCACTGCTGAGGTGCCCGATTACACCCATAATATCCGGGTCCAGCACTAGTTCCCTGGCCCGACGAGCAGCCACCTCGCGGTTATTCTGGTCATCCAGTGCGACCAATTCCACCCACTGGCCGCCTACACCACCGCTTTCGTTGCGCTCTTTCAGCGCCAGTTTAGTGGCGAAGTAAGCAGCGTTGGCGCTGCCCGAGTCGTAACCGTAGAACGGCACGATGAGACCGATCTTAACGCTGCCCTTCCAGACTGGCTTCGCCTGGCACGCGACCAGCGCAGAAAGGAGGGCTCCCCCCAGAACGAAGAGGATGATAAACCACCGAGCAGACGTGGACCTAGGCCTTCGCACCTGCACAACCTCCGGAACCTGGCCTCATTGTAACGTGATTGGCGCAGTTCCGCAACGTCGGGCGCTACACAGCGCCGTAGGCCACACGTGGGGGTGTTCCAGGTTCAACGTACATTAGCCCAGCGGAGACTGGGGCGATTTTGTTTGCCGACTTCGACAGCGCGGAACAAGCACGCGGCAGGGGAGAGAGACCGAACTTGAAACGCACGGGTCCTTTATGCAGCAGCGTATGAAGAAGGATTGGGGGGATAGGGGCGCGCTGCTCTCAGGTGCGAACCGCCCTCGCCGGGTGCAGGGCGCCGTTGTTTATGGGCTCGTTGATGAAAACGTCCCCGTTGCGGATCTTAATGTTGAAGCCACAAGCGGGATTAGTGCAAACCCAGGCCTTAAAGTGAATGGCTGCGCCTTGGCTCCCGAAATCCGAAAGTGGTACCAGGTCTCCGACCTTGCAGCTCTGGCATTTAGGCAGTCCGATGTCCATTCTCTGTGATCCTCCCACACCCAAGCACCCTCGTCAACGCCCACTCCTGGGCAGCGTGAGCTTGGCTAGTCGTTGCTGTCCCCTTTAGTGTCCCCCATTACGCCATCACAAATCGCTGCAAACATTTTGCGAAGTGCCGCAGTAGCCAGCTCACGTAGGATGTTGAGTAGGCGCTGGGCGACCTGCGCGCACAGTATACACTAAGGATGGCAGAAGGGCAAGAGGGCGAACCCTAGTCGGGTGCCAAATAGTCTTGGTGAAGGGACTGATCGCGGCCGAAAGTTGCCCCTTTGAGCCACTTTTCAGGGGGGGCTGTTGATGGTTTGCGCCTCGGTGTAGTTGCTTCGGAGTAGCGTCGGTAAGCATCTAATTCGCGGCCGACTGCATCTCGACTCTCAACTCGTACGGCGCCTCCTCCGTTGTTGCTGGTGCCATCGCTGAGATGACCAGGATTCTCCGCACGCCTTGCGCTGGGCTCTTCAGCTGCCAGCGACCGCTTCGATCTGCGTCCAGCGGCAAGGTGTCAACTGTCGTTTCCTCGCCGAGTGTCACCAACTGTACGACGTAGTTCTCGGACAGGCAGTTGTCAGTCCGAATAAAACCGTTGGCGATCCATCCCCCGTCGGACTCTGCGTCGTGAACGTATTCAAGCTCGGGGATGCTCACATCGTCCACGGCGAATCCGTTGCCGTTATTGGCGTCATCGGTGATGTACTCGAAGCGTATGATCACCTTCTTGCCAGCGAATGGGGTCAGATCGAAATCATCTTCGATCCAAGTTGGAGAAGGTCCGCCTCCGCTCTCTCCAGTATAGGCGGGGCCAAAGCTGTTGCCGTTCGGGTTTAGAGTCGTCGTCTGTCGCCCGGGCAGAATAGTCCAGGCCTGACCACCGTCGGCTGAAGCTTCCACGTAGGCATAATCGAAGTCCTTCTCGATGTCGAACCACAGCCAGGCTCTGAGCGTGGCCCGGTCTAGGCCCTTCAGGTCAAACGCTCGGGTGAGGGTGGTATCCATTACATCTCCGCGATTGCTCCACCACTGCTCTCTCCCGCTGTGCGGTTCGTTCGGTATCAGCTTTACCTGCCTCTTTCCCACAAACGTCACGGTGAGATCGCCCACGTCGGGTGGCAACTCTAGGTAATCCGCAGCATACTGATGCACGGCACCGGCTATGTGTGCTGGAAGAGCAGCCAGCCGTTGTGGGACTACGTGAACGTCAAGGGTTGTGTAGCCGTATCTTCCATTGTCAAGCCTCGGGTCATCAAGAAGATTGGCCACCACCCAGTCTTTGAACACATCATCAAATGATGCGCTGTACCCTCGCGTGTGCAGGTAGTCTTCAACTCCAGCTATCCCGTGCTTCTTTACCGCGACCAGGTCCTTTAGAGTTGTTGGCTCACCGTAGTGCTCGGCCAGGTAACTCAGGAAGGCGTACGAGGCGCCGTAATGAGGCAGGGCTCGCACCGGGTCTTCATCCCAGGTATCTAGCTGCGTGTCGGGAGCGGGCACAAACGAGGCCAACGTATCCACGTCCAGCCCGGCCAAGCGCACGGCAAGCTCGGAAAGCCCCTCGTTAACCCACGCATCTTCGCTCACATCATTGTTCCAGTGGATCATATGCTGGAATTCGTGGGCGAGCGTAGCATAATACCCCGGCGAGCCAATCGAAGTGCTGCCCAGGTTCACATAGATCATCTCGTGCTCGTTGCTGTAGGGATTGATGGACCTCGAGTACTCGTCGTTTCCGCTGAAATAACCTGGAGGGCCGTTGATAAACGCGTGCAGGATAACGATGTGGGGGTCATTATCGATGCCGGGTGACCATTCGGAGCCAAAGTATCTACGCAACTGGGGGGCAATCTTGTTGGAGAAGGTCTGAGCGGCTTCCTCTATCACCTTGCCTGGCACCTCGTACCCATCCTGGATGAAAAAATAAGCATCCGAGGTCACAAACCGTAGCGTCGCCGAAACCTCAAGGTAAGAATTCTTCTCGTAGTCTGTGACCCAGAAGGATCGCCTATCTCCTAGCCGTGGACTACCGAATCCGGAGTCGCCAGGGTTTGCAGAGGCAGTGGCCGGTTGTGGTTCCCCAGCGAGCCTTTGGTGCAAAGCCCTCAGATCTCGCGAAGGAGGAGTGCGCTCGAGCTCCGCCTCGAGGGTCTCCTGGGCCGGCGACGACGGTGCGCTTGTCGTGGGCGAGGGGCTCAGGGGAACCATCTTTGGTGCTATCTCCGGTGGTGCGCTCGTCGGAAGGACAATCTGTGGGCTTGCGGATGCAGTTCCCCTCTCTTGATGGGGAGCCGCTGTGGGCTGAGCACCTGCCTTGGGGAGGTCAAGACCGGCGCAGCCAGCGATCAGAAGACCGGCTAGCACGAGGATGGGTCCGGCCAAACGACAAAAGAGGGTGTGGGGGCGATGAGACAATCTCCCCTGTCCCTCAAGCCTGAGGGACAGGCAGAGTGAGAGTGGCCCCGGTGTTAGAGCGCGGAGAGCGTCTTGATGGAAACGAACAGCCGAACCTTCATCCCAGCCCTCTCCTTTACGAAAGGGAGAGGGGGCAAAGGGATCGGCTCTCTCTTTGCCAGAGTCCAGGCCCTCCGACGACATCGATCTATTCTCTCGGCCCGCTCAGTTCGCGGAGGAACTCTCTTAGGAGCACTCTCAGCCGGGGGATCATTCTGCCGACGGTGGTCAGAACCTCCTGGTGACTCAAATCGTCGTTTTCGGTGTCCTTGTGGGCTTTGCCGTGTGTGGCATTGGCAATGCAACTGAGTCCCAGCACTCGCATTTCCAACTGCCGAGCCACCGTGACCTCAGGCGCTGTAGACATTCCGACCGCATCTGCTCCGATCATCCGAAGAAACGCCACCTCTGCCTGGGTTTCGTAAGCAGGACCGCCGACCATAGCGTACACGCCCTTCCTCAGTTCCAAACCTGCTCTCTGGGCTGACAGCAGCGCTTTTCGAGCTAGATCGCTGTCGTAGGCTTGCTCCATACTCACGAATCTCGGCCCCAGCGCAGGCTCGTGCGCGCCTACGAGCGGACTGAAGCCCACTATACCTGGAAGGTTTAAATGATCGTCAATGACCATGACATCGCCGGGCTGAAACAGCGGATTGATTCCCCCTGCAGCGTTGGTCACGACCAGCACATCGCATCCAAGCCCCTTTAGCACCCTGACCGGAAATGCCACCCGCCACATCGGATAGCCCTCATAGAAGTGTGCACGTCCGGCCAGCACGGCCACGACTCTTTCTTCAATCTGCCCGATGACGAGTTTCCCCGGGTGCCCTTCGACGGTTACTTTGGGGAAGTGGGGGATGTCGTCGTAGAAGACGACGTCCGGGGAGGATACATCTTCGGCCATAAGACCAAGGCCTGAACCCAAGATGATCCCTATTTTAGGTGATCGGCTCGTCCGTTGGCGCACGTAGTCGACAGCTTCTCGGACTTGCTGGCCTAATGGCTTGAGGTATGCTTCTTCGCTCGTTCCAGGCTTTCCCGAATGATCTGGCACGCGAATGCAGCCCCTTCCCAGCCAAGTATTTCTGTCAAAACGCCTTCAAGTGTCTTGTAGGTTCCAAAGAAGTTCTCGATCTCCTTCAGCCAGTGGTGCGACAGATCATCGAGCTCGGTTATACCGTCGAAGCGCCGGTCTCCTACGGGCACGGCCAGAATCTTGTGGTCGATGCCTTTCTCGTCCCGCATCTTCAGCGCCCCAATGGGTCTAACCTTGATCCAGCAGCCTGGAAACGTTGGCTCCTCCACCACAATCAGAACGTCCAAATGGTCGCCGTCTTCAGCCATAGTGTTGGGCATGAATCCGTAGTCCGTGGGATAATGCACGGAGGAATAGAGCACTCGGTCGAGCCGAATGCCCTTTCTCGCCTCGTCGTACTCATATTTGTTGCGGCTACCTCGCGGTATCTCTACCAAGATGTCAATCGCTTCAATAGGTTCAAACTTGTTGTCTGTCTTCCTCTTGGGGCTCACCTTTCTCTCCTGCGGGGGTCCGCAGGGTCAGGACGATCTCTGACGCGCTGTGATTAGCATCGTGCAGCGTCGACACGAGAGCCCTGACTGTGCGGTCGAACACGTCCTGAACAAACGACTTGAGGGGCACTTTCTGCCCATCCACAATGAGAGTGGCGTAGTCGCTGCTTCCGTGCCGAAGGTATCTTCGCTCCAGAAGGTCGGCCACGCCCGCAACGTCGTCAAGACCAAATTGGGGAACTCTCACATCGAAATCGTTGTCGGTGACGATGGCCACTAGTTCGTCGGGCTGGCAAAGCAACTCGGCGCTCTTTTCTCGGCGTGATACCTCGATCTTTGGTTTCTTACCCCTCTTGTATCCTTCAGTCAGGATAATATCGACGTCTGTGCCGATTAGCTGGGCAATCTCGTCGAGAGTCTTCTCTTTATCGACTTTCTTGATAAGCGCCAGCTTTTGGGGCGAAGATATCGCGACGATGTGGCTGCCAGCCTGGGCCATCTTCCAGGTATCTTTGCCGGGTACGTCCATATCGAACCCGTGCGTATCGTGCTTAACTGTGCCAACACGATAGCCGCGCCGGATCAACTCCGGAATAAGCTTCTCCAAGAACGTTGTCTTTCCGACGTCGGACTTGCCGACAACGGATATGACGGGAACCATCATCCATCCCCTCCTCAAGCGTTTTCCATATCTTCGGTCCAGTCCAGCATCTGGACGCGCACGGTCTCGCCATCCTTTAACTCGGCCACATCCTCGGGAACGATTACCAGCCCGTTGGCGAGAGCCATAGAAGTCAGGATGCCGGAGCCCTGCGGCCCGGTCAAATCGGCGTGCCACGTTCCGTTGATTTTCCGCACTACGGCGCGATAATAGCATCGCCGGCCGTCGCGGTTATCGGCTCCTCCATGCAGGACTGCCGTGACTTCCGGCTTCCGGAACTCCGTCTTGCCCATCATCTTCAAGATGGCAGGGCGGCCGAACTGCTCAAAAGAGACCATAGAGGAGACGGGATTTCCTGGAAGACCCAGGTGCGGCAATTTGCCAATCCGACCAAAAGCCAATGGCTTGCCCGGCTTCATGCGAACCTGCCAGAAATTGATCTCCCCCTCAGTGGCCAGGACCTTCTTGGTCAAGTCGTAGTCACCTACCGAGACGCCGGCTGTAGTAATGAGCATGTCGCACTCGAGAGCCTGCCTTATTTTAGATATGAGGTCTTCCTCGCGGTCACGAGCTATTCCCAGTATGACGGGAATTGCCCCATAACGCAGCACTTGGGATGCAACCGAGTAAGTGTTGCTATTGTATATCTTGCCGATCGGCAAATGCTCGCCGACCTGAACTAACTCATCTCCGGTAGCCAGTATGGCGACCTTTGGTCGTCGGATCACTCGAACCACACTGTGGCCGAGCGAGGCCAGCACGCCGATTTCCGCTGGACGGATGGTAGATCCCTTCTTCAGGATCATTTCACCCTGGCGAACATCCTCCCCCGCTTGCCGTATGTTCTGTCCTGGAGTAACCGGACGGTATACCTCCACTTCGCTAAGGCGGGCCTTCTGTCCGTAGCCCATTCTGCTGGCCTCGCTCGTGTGCTCGAACTGAACTACGGCATCGGCTCCCGCGGGAATGGGAGCCCCGGTCATAATCCTGATGGCTGTGCCAGGGGTGACGGACTTCTTCGACATGTAGCCGGCCGCCACTTCATCTATGACACGCAGTCTGATAGGGGTCGAGTCGCTAGCTCCCTTTGTGTCTTCTGCGTTCACTGCATACCCGTCCATAGCCGAATTGTCCAGTGGAGGGATGCTGAACTGGGCGTACACATCCTCGGCTAGGACCTGGCCCAGCGAATCAAGTATGGGTTTCGTTTCGGGTTCGAGCACCGAGACGTAACTCAGTACTCTCGCCAAAGCCTCTTCGACACTAATCATGAATGATCTGTACTCTCCTCCCTTAGAGACTATCTCAGGAATGATATTCCCGCCGAACCTGAGCAGGGGGTAAACCCTACTCTGTGATTGGGGATAGTCTCTTAGAACTCACCCGGGCAATCGGAAATGCGCCACGGGTGAGTGTACACCGACAGGTGTGACCCCCTTGCGTAGCCGATCAGAGTAATGCCCTTGGCTTGGGCTATCTGCACGGCCCTGTCCGTCGGGGCGCTCCGCGAAACGACCATCGGCACGGCCATCCTTACCGCCTTGGTCAGCATTTCCGACGAGATGCGGCCGGTAGTGAGGAGTGCACAGGTGCTTTCGTCAATTCCCGTCAACAGGCACTCCCCGTGGATTTTGTCAATTGTGTTGTGTCGCCCCACGTCCTCGGCTATGAGAATCAGGTCAGACCCTTTGGCGAGAGCCGATGTGTGTACTCCCCCGCTCCGCCGGTACACAGCGCCCGCGTCCAGCAACTTCCTTACCAGTAGTTGCACCTGCTTGCTCTCGATAGACAGTGTTGATCGAACCTCTGGTAGCCTTTGCCAGTCGGCTTCGAGGGTAGTTCCTCCTCCACAGCCCGAGGTCAGCGTACGCCGCGTGGGCAGAACTACGTCGGGGCGATTCAGCCGCACATCAGCCAGGCTGTCATCAACGCACACACGCATCAAGACGATCTCGTCGACGCTGGAGATGATTCCCTCCAGATGCAGGAATCCCGCTACCAAGCAGTTCAGCTTGCTTGGGGTGCACAAGATTGTCACCAGTTCGTTGCCGTTGACATAGACGGTCAAGGGCATTTCACGCAAGATGTGTCCTTCGACCTTCAGCCACTCGCCACCAATCATCTCGATTCGGCTCGCTCTAACCGTGGCCTCCTCAAGGAGCGCCACCTCTGAGCTGTCCGCTTCGTCGCTTACGTGATCTCTAACGTACTCCTCCACTTTCGAAGCCTCCACTAACGACGGCCACAGCGTCTATCATACTCTGCCCGTGCTCTTTCCAGATCATCGGACGTGTTTATGTTGAAAAAGGAAAGACGAGAAGGATCGAACATATCGATTTCATCTTTGTCGATATACCGAACTCTTACTTCGTTCAAGACGTTGATGATGTCGACGATTCTTAAGTCTCCCTCTGCAAGAAGGCGCCGAATCGGCTCAACGCAATGGTGTGAGTATATTGCATGCAGTGGCTCGAGGGTGTCGTCTACACGTGGCATAACGACGTCGTAGCCATCCACTTGCCGAGCCATGTGTTGCAGCAAGCCAACGTTAAGAAAAGGCATATCACACGCGACTACCAGGGCGTGCTCGTGCTCGCCAAGGAGAAGCCCGGTGAGAATTCCCCCTAGAGGGCCGGTTCCTGGTTGGACATCCGTGACTACGCGCGCGGGCAAGCCCTCGAAGAGCTGCGGCGAATTGGTCACGATGATAATAGAATCAACCACCGAACTGATGGTCTCCAGGGCAATATCAACCAGCCGGCTGTTTCCCAGTCTGACGATGGTCTTATCAGTCCCCAGGCGCCGGCTTTTCCCGCCGGCCAGTATGATTCCGTCCAGCCCCATTCTCTCAACCTTCTCCCCAATAGAGGTCAACGACCTTTCTTGGAGTTATTTTAGCACGGGGCTAATGAATAGACAAACTCATCACCAGCCGCAGAGGGATACTAAATGCGCCATTCCTCAAGTAGTGGGGTAGGGGTTTACCTCCTGCCGCCCGGTCCTCGTTCACTCCGAGGCGGCTTGCGACAAGCCCCAACCCCACGTCAAGAACTTGCGGAAAGCCGCACCAAGCATGTAGCGGAAGTAGCCAGCCCCTGCGGAGGTTCGAGTTCAGGGGCACATCACCGCGTCCTGATCGGCGCTCTGCACCAAGCGATGCTACTTCTGGCTATCCTCAAGGCGTGGCCGATGATGTAGCATGTCCTTCAGTTCATCCAACCCGCGGTGGAGCTGCCCCTGCAGCCGGGATACTCTCCGTCCGACGGCTACCTTGTAGTATGCGCTGAACTTCCCCACTCTGCGGAACCGCTTGTAGCGGTCCTTCAGCAACCTGTTGACGGGCTGATCCTGGAGGGACAGGAGTTCCTTGACAATTGCTGTCTTCAGTTGCCAGGCGGCCGCCTCGGGGTCCAGATGTGCACCACCCTCTGGCTCGGGCACCACGATATCAACTACTCCTAGGGATCGGCAATCTTGGGCAGTTAGCTTCAGAACTCGGGCCACTTCTTCAGCTCGACTCGCATCCCGATAAATGATGGCGGCGGCACCCTCAGGGGAAATCACGGAATAGATGGCGTGTTCCAGCATTATTATGCGGTCGGCCAGCCCCAGAGCCAGCGCTCCGCCGCTTCCCCCTTCCCCGATGATGGTGGCGATGCTGGGAGTTCGCAGTTCCGACATAAGGGCCAGGGAGGTGGCCAGAGCCGTGGCGATCCCACGCTCCTCGGACTCCAACCCCGGGTCGGCGCCCGGCGTGTCTACGAACGTGAGGAGGGGCAGGCCAAACTTCGCCGCCAGGCGCATCACGCGCTGGGCCTTGCGATACCCCTCTGGCCGCGCCCGACCTTCGTTGCGCGATGGGTCTCCGTGGCCTCGCTCCTGCCCCACAACTACCACCGGCTGGCCGCTGAGGTCCGCCAGACCACATACGACTGCCCGGTCGTCGCCATAAAGGCGATCCCCGTGCAGTTCCACGAAATTGGACATCATACGACAGATGTAGTCCAGGGCGGTCGGCCGCCGCTCGTGCCGGGCCAACTGAACCGCTGTCCAGGCTGCTTCAACTTGCTGATGCGCAGTCAGTTGCTCCAGCCCTTTCTTGCGTCCGGGAGCCAGGCGAAACTGGGGATCCAGCAGGTGCAGGAGAACAGTAAGAAGAGTCCGGAGGCGCCCGCGCTCAACGACCATATCTACCATCCCGTGCTTGAGCAAGAACTCCGCGTTGTGGGATTCGTTATCTTGCTCTCCAGTGGTCTGGCGCACCACCCGGGGGCCAGCGAAGCCAATCAGCGCCCCTGGTTCCGCAACTATGATGTCCGCGAGATTGGCGAAGCTAGCGTATATGCCACCAGTGGTGGGATCAGTGAGGATGGCAATGTAAGGCAAACCCGCGTTATGCAGTCTCTGGGCCGCAGAGGCCGTTTTGGCCATTTGCATTAACGACAGCATCCCCTCCTGTATGCGGGCTCCGCCTCCGGTGGCCACTATTACGACGGGGAGTTTTTCCTTTACGGCCAGTTCGAAGGTCAGCGCGATCTTCTCTCCGACCACCGAGCCCATCGTTCCTCCCAGGAACTCAAAATCCATGACCGCCACTGCAAGCGGTTTTCCTCCTATGGAACCAGTGCCGGTGACCACCGCGTCGACCAGTCCAGTCTTACTTTGCGCTTCCTCGAGGCGCTTCTGGTAGGGTACACGGTCAGAAAATGTAAGAGGATCAACTGACATCAGCCAGCGGTTGGTCTCCCGAAAGGAGCTTTCATCGACGAGCAGCTCGATGCGCTGGCGAGCAGCCATCCTAAAATGGCGCTGGCAGCCGTCGCAGACCCGCAGGCGACGGTAGGTCTCAGAACTGGATAGGTCAGCTCCACAGGAAGGGCAGCTGTACTCAGAAGCCTTCTCCATTAGGCTTATACCTCCACACCGGCCACGAGTTGATTTGCTTCGGCCGAATGACTCACTCGCCACTTTTCTTCATCAGGGCTAAGGCCCGACGCACCATTTCCCGGTCGTTCGCGAAAGTCAGCGTTTTCATCGCCTCATCGACAGTAACGAACCTGCCCGCGCTGAAGGTTCGTTCAACGTCCAGGCTTCCTCCCAACACATCCATTAAGAACCAGTGCACTCGCTTGCGGTGAATAGCTCCCGTCTGCGGTACGCGAAACTCGTACTGCGTCTGGCCTATCTTGCCGCGGATTCGTCCCTTCAGGCCCGTTTCCTCCTCTACTTCTCGCAATGCCGCCTGTTCTGGCGTCTCGTCTGCCTCCACGTGCCCCTTGGGCATGACCCATTCACCATTCGGCTTGCGAAGAACCAGTAATTTACCGTCCTCGAAAAGGACTCCTCCGGCCGACACCTCGGTCAATACACTAGTTTTCTGGTGCGAGAGCCGCGCCAGTCTTTTCCGATCGGATCCCACGACACCTCCCAAATGTCCGTTATTCAGAAGACATGTTAATTGAATCTGCCGAGAAGTGGCAAGGAAAATCGTGACTATTGCAGGTTGGCAGGCGAAATTGTTATCATTTATGCATAGCACCTTGGTGTTCATGCACAAACGGGTCAAACTGGAAGCATCTTTGTGCTTTTCCCTTCCCATCCGCCCTGGCGAGGGGCACTGCAGGTAGTGCAGTGAAGCGGATCCGTGATTCAAGTATCCACGTGGAACTTGGAGAAGGCTGAGATGACGTGCAACGCAACGGGAGACACTGTGGAGCAGACTGTTAGAGAGTCCGGCATCGAGATGATGGGCCGAGTGCCCTGGGGAACTCACTTTTGCCAGTTCTACCAAACCAGAGATGACTTGCTGGATACAATTGTGCCCTATTTCAAGGCGGGATTGGAGAGCAACGAGTTTTGCATGTGGGTTACCTCTTGGCCCCTTGATGTCTCCCAGGCTAGGGAAGCGTTGAGGGAAAGACTAGGTGACCTCGATCAGTACATCCAGAAGGGGCAGCTTGAAATAGTCTCCTACAGCGACTGGTACGTGAAGGATGGTGTGTTCGAGTCGAACAGGGTGTTGCGCGGCTGGGTCGACAAACTCAACGATGCCCTGGCCCGGGGTTACGACGGACTTCGCTTGACCGGGAACACGTTCTGGCTAGAGACTAAGGACTGGGAGAGCTTTACCAGCTACGAAAGGGAAGTCGATGGTATCATCGGCCAATGCCGGATACTTGCCCTCTGCACATATCAGGTCGATCGATGCAGCTTATCTGAAGTCGTAGATGTGATGAGCAACCACCGTTGTGCCCTGGTCAAGCGAAAGGGCCGATGGGACGTAATCGAAAGCGTCGAGCGAAGGCGGGTAGAGGAAGAGCTCAAGCAGTTGAACGAAGAGCTAGAAGCGAGCTTACTGGCCGCACGGGAGACGGCGGAACGCGAACAATCTCTTCGCGAGGAACTGGAAGCTCACAACGAAGAAATACGCGCCCAGCAGGCAGCCTTGGAGTCGCAGAACGAGCGGTTGAGGGAGGCGGAAACCAAGTACCGCATCGTCGCTGACAACACGTACGACTGGGAGTTCTGGCTTAACGGAGATGGTAACTTTGTGTACTGCTCGCCCTCCTGCGAGCGAATCACGGGCTACTCGGCGCGCGATTTCTACGCGGATGCCGCTCTGTATTCTCGCATCGTCCACCCCGGCGACTTTCCGCTATTTGCCAAGCATTGTGCTGAAGAGATGCGAGCAGGTACTGCGGTCAAGGCATCGTCTGGTGAGCTGGAGTTTCGCATCGTTCGCGCTAACGGAGAGGAGTTGTGGATAAGCCACTGCTGCCAAGCTGTGCACGACGCCGAGGGAAGATTCCTTGGCACCCGGGGGAACAACCGCGACATCACGGAGCGCAAGCGAGCGCGGGAGGCGCTGCTAAAGGTCAACGAGGAACTGACTGTTGCTAATCTGCGAATTGAGGAACAGGCGGAGCAAGCCAAGCGGCGCGCGGCGGAACTGGAGGCTATTGTCGAGAGCACGCACGCGCAACTTGCCGTGCTCGATGCGAACCTGAACTTCGTGCTTGTCAACTCGGCGTACGCGGCTGGTTCGGGCCACGCTAAGGAAGAGCTTATCGGCCGCAATCACTTCGACCTGTTCCCCAATGAAGAAAACCGGGCCATCTTCGAGCGGGTGCGTGATACAGGTGAGCCATACCAAGCCATTGAGAAGCCCTTCGAGTATGCCGATCAGCCCGAGCGTGGCGTCACTTACTGGAACTGGACGCTGGTTCCCATAAAGGGAAAGGACGAGCGTGTGGAGGAGCTGTTATTCACTTTGCTGGACGTGACGCCACAGGTACGCGCACGCCAGCAGGTGGAGCAGTTGGCCGAGGAGGCGCGACACCGCGTCGCCGAGATGGACATTACCATCGAGTCCATAGCCGATGGTCTGGTGATCCATAGCCCGACCGGAGAGATCATCCGAATGAACCCTGCCGCCGAGGCTATTCTTGGCTTTTCGCTCGCGGGGCAGAAGGCTTTCGCAGAGGGTGCGGCGGCGATGGAGGCGGAAACACCCGAAACCAGGTTGCTCTCCGTCGACAAGCTACCAGCAGGGCGAGCGCTGCAGGGCGAGACAGTTCGGAACGAAGTGGTATCTCTCCAGGCTCCTTCTGGCAAGACTCGGTGGGTTTCCGTGAGCTCGGCGCCTATTATCACGAGCGACGGCGTGCTGCTGGGAGCGATCTCCGTCCTCACCGACGTCACCGCTCAGCACGAACTGCAGGAGTTGCGGGAAGACTACATCTCGCTCATAACCCACGATCTGTGCAATCCCCTGGCCAGCATTATGGGACAGGCCGATTGGCTGCGGCGGTTGTTGGAGAGAAAGGGGCTGGACACCGAGGCGAAATGTGCAGAAGCCATCGTGACCAGCTCCAAACGGATGAATTCGATGATTCAGGATCTGAGAGACTCGGCGCGACTGGAGTGGGGCGGTCTGGAGATACGTAAGGAGCCTGCCGACTTGGTGCAGCTGGTTTACGACGTCGTCGACCGCACAGGGTCTCCGGAAGACCGGGCGCGTATTCAGGTGGAGTGCGCTGAAAGGGGGTGCATCGTGGCAATCGACCCCGAGCGCATCGAGCGCGTCGTCACCAATCTCATCGCCAACGCCCTGAAGTACTCCCCGTCGGATAGGCCAGTGAAAGTAAGGCTGCGCCAGGAAGCGAGGCAGGCCGTACTTTCCGTCGAGGACCACGGGATTGGCATTGGTCCTGATGACCTGCCGCATGTGTTCGAAAAAGGCTATCGAGCCAAAGGGGCGAGCCGGACGAACGGATTGGGCCTGGGCCTGTACATCACCAGGATGTTGGTGGAAGCGCATGGGGGCCGCGTCTGGGTGGAGAGCGAGCTGGGGAAAGGTAGCGCCTTCCACTGTACGTTGCCCCTCTTCGCGAACTCCCCCCAGTGAACCTGCTGCGTTTCTACAACTTCGGGATTGCGTGTGGTTGGGAGGGGCCTTTTCAGGCGACCTGAAACGGAATTGCAGCGTGGCTAGAATCTTAAGTCAGCCTACCTGCACGTCCAGATTATTACGTAGCTCTTGTATACCTGGTCATACGTACACACTGTCGCCACTTATCAGCGTTATGCTATAACCCCCTGAAACGGCTCTCTTCGGTGGAACGCTCCTCTGCGGTCTGCTATACTTGCTGTTGAACATAGGGAGAGAGAGGTCCTATGCGTGTGCTTCTGGCTGGCGGTGGATCGGGGGGCTCTACGGCGCCCCTTCTGGCCATCGCCGAGGCTATTCGGCGGAAAATCCAAGACGTCGAGTTTCTGTGCATTGGCAGCGAAACGGGCCCCGAGGGGGCGCTGGTGCGAAAGGCGGACATCCCCTTCGTTAGCATAAAGACGGGCAAGCTCCGCCGCTACTGGTCCCTGCAGAACTTCGTCGACGCATTCCGCATTCCCATCGGCCTGGGGCAGTCTCTGGCCATTGTCCGTTCTTTCAAGCCGAACGTCGTTTCCACGGCGGGAGGCTTCGTTTGCGTCCCTCCAGCTGTTGCTGGCTGGCTGTTGGGTGTGCCTGTCCACGTCCACCAGCAAGATGTCGAGCAGGGTCTGGCAAACAAGATTACGGCCCCTTTGGCTAAGCTCGTGACCGTCACCTTCGAAGACTCTATCGCCCACTTCCCCGCGCCAAAGACCACCGTGACCGGTAATCCGGTGAGGCCTGAGATTCTCCGCGGGGACCGCGAGCGTGCGTGTCGCCTCTTTGGCCTGGAAGAGGGGCTGCTGACGGTCCTGGTCACAGGCGGAGGGACGGGTGCCCTGGGACTCAACCGAATCGTGGCCCAGGCTGCCCCCGAACTGGTGAAGTTTTGCCAGGTGATCCACCTCTGTGGGCAGGGCAGAGTCGTAGCAGCACGTACGGAAAGCCCACGTTACAAGCAGTTCGAGTTCTTGGTGGGGGAGATGAACGATGCCTTGGCGGTGGCCGACCTGGTTGTGAGCAGAGCGGGTCTCTCGACTCTCTCGGAACTGGGGGCGTTGTCCAAAGCGAGCGTACTGGTACCGATGCCCCGCTCCCATCAGCGCTTCAACGCCGAAGCGTTTGGCAAGGCCGGCGCAGCGGTTGTGCTGGACGAGGCCAGCACTGCTCCCGACGATCTCGTCCGAGTTATACGCGATCTGCTGGAAAACCCGGCGAGACGCGTGGAGATGGGGGCCCAAGCCTATAGGCTGATCAAACCCAACGCCGCTGATACGATAGCCGATCTCGTCATCGCTCTGGCCCAGCGACGCCTTAGGACGTAGCTTCCAGCCGCGAGCGTTCCGAAAACGGATTTCCACTTCACACATCGGCTTAATCAGTGCAATCAAGTTATTCTTCTGCCGTCTCCACTCAGACCGCGATTTCCTCCAGGCTTCGCCCCCTGGTTTCTTCACCCAGCGCCCATACTACCAGCGCGCTGAGGATCATACTGCCAGCAAACACGGCAAAGATCGCGGATTGATTACCCTTCAGGGTGCTGAGAAGGAACCCTGTGACAAGTGGCCCGAGCATGCCTCCAACACGGCTAAACGCTGCTGCAGCTCCAGCGCCGGTCGATCGGGCGCGAGTCGGGTACGATTCGGCGGTGTAGGCCATAATCGGTCCCCACACTACCGCGTTGACGAAAGAGAGCGTGCACCCCCACAGGATGATCGCGCTGGCATCGCCAGCTTGGCCCAGGAGGAAGGTAGAGAGGGCGTAAAGCAGGGAGAACGAGATAATAACTGGTTTCCTTCCCACGCTCTCGATGAGAAAGGCGGCTAGCACCTTAGCCGGGACTTGAGCGAGGGCCATATATATCATGAACAGCAAAACCTCGCCCACGGGGTAGCCAGCGGCTACCAGAATGGCCGGGAGCCAAATAAACACGCCGTAGTACGTGAAGACCAGGCAGAAATTGGCAGTCCAGATGCTGATCGTCCTCCGCCGGAACGTCCGGGTCCATAATTCTCCTAACCTGGCATTCGCCACTGCGCTCGGTTGGATTTGATCGGTGTCGGCTACCGCCGGCAGTTCCCTAGAGTAACCATCTTCGATTCGTTGCAGCATCTTTTCTGCCTGCAGATATTTCCCACGTTCGATGAGGAACCGAGGCGACTCGGGCGTAGTCCACCAGAATATGATGCCATACAGCGTCGGCAACGCTCCTACCCCAAAGGCGGCCTGCCAGCCGATAGTCGGTACCATCAAGTACGCCACCGTGGCGGCGAAGATGAGTCCAAAGGCCCAAAAACCATCCATAATCACCACGAGAGCTCCCCGTCTGCGGCTGGGGGAGAACTCGCTAACGAGCGTCGTGAGGGCGGGAAGCATTCCGCCCAGTCCAATTCCCGCCACAAAACGCAGCGCAGTGAACGCGGCGTAGTTGTCGATGAGAGCTCCAAGACCGGTGGCTAGGCCGAAGATCAGCAGGGTGAGTTCGAGCGCCAGCTTGCGTCCGTAGCGGTCCGAGAAGTTGCCTATCCCAGCGGCTCCCACCACCATGCCCATCACCTGTGCGCTAGTGATGAGACCGCCTTGCGTGGGAGTTAGCTTCCATTGGGCAATGACTAGGGCCAGAGTAAAGGAGGCCATCGCTACATTGAAGCTGTTGAAGAGCCAGGCGAAGCCCGTCACCACCATCAGTTTCCAGTGGAACCTACCCAGGGGTAATCTATCGAGTCGAGCGGCGATACTCAATTCTCCTCCCTCCAAATGGGGCTTCCCGTTCCCCCTCACTTTCAGAAATGTGTCTTATTTCCCTCTCTCGGAGAGGGTTGGGGTGAGGGTTCGAGTGCTGGTCAGGTGACGGTCTGTTCCTCGGAGAATCGGAGGATGAGGACAAGCCGTCGAACGTGAAGTAGCATAGCACATTTGTATGGTGCTTGGCTAATGTTTAGTGGAAGTCTCTGGACCGTGGACCATTTACCGCATTCGAGGAGGACAGGGAAACGAAATGCTGCGCCAGGATGTTGATTACGCCGCTCTGATTCTGCAGGATTCCCTCGATTACGACGAGCGGCTCGGCGCGCACTATCGAGCGGTACTTCTCCACGATCCGGGGGCTGACGATAATGTTGGCCAGGCCGGTCTCGTCCTCTAGGGTGATGAAAATGAACCCTCCCGACGTGGCAGGCCGTTGGCGGCAAACCACTGCTCCGGCGATCCTCACCTCGTCGCCGTTGCGCAGGCGCTTTAGATCGCACGCGCGGGTCGTTCTTGTCCCCTTCAGCTTGTGTCGGAAGAACTCCATAACGTGCTTCGAGGGGGATAGGCCCAGGATGTGATAATCCAGGCTGGTCTTCTCCTGCGCGGACATGTCGGGCAAATCGGGCTGGTCTCCAGGCAAATCCAGCGAGAACTCGCCATCTCTGGAACAGCGTAGGGCCTTGGGCAGAGCCCAGAGCATCTCGCGCCTGGAGATGCCGAAGCAATCAAAAGCTCCAACCATAATCAGATTCTCCAGCGCTGCCCTGTCCAACGCTGTTCGCTGACAGAAGTCGGCGAGCGAGCGGTAGGGACCCTTACTCGCCTCCTCGTCCAGTCTGTCCAGTGCGGCCTCGCCTATTCCGCGAACGTAGCGGTAGCCCAGCCGCACTTTATCGCCTTCCACCGTACAGTCCGCTCGGCTTCTGGTGATGTCTACGGGCAGGATATTGATTTCGTGTCGGCGGGCGTCGCCCACGATGACCGATGGCTGATAGAAACCCATAGGCTGGTTGTTGAGCAGGGCGCAGTAGAACTCGGCCGGGAAGTAGCGCTTGAGATAAGCCGAGGCATAAACTATCAGCGCAAAAGAGGCGGCGTGGCTCTCGGGAAAGCCATAGTCGGCGAAGGCGGAGAGTTGCTTGAAGATTCGCGAGGCCAGATCACCCGAGATACCATTGGCGGCCATGCCCTGGACTAGGTCGTCGTACAGGGCCTCCATCTGTTTTCTCGACCGCTTGCTCCCCATGGCCTTGCGCAAAAGGTCGGCTTTGCTTGGGGAGAAACCTGCGGCAGCGATGGCCAGCTTCATCCCCTGCTCCTGAAACAGGGGCACGCCCAGCGTCTTCTTCAACACTGGTTCTAGGCAGGGATGCGGGTAGGTGATCTCTTCCAGCCCCTGACGGCGTCGCAGGTACGGATGGACCATCTCTCCCTGAATCGGCCCCGGGCGAATGAGCGCTACCTCGACTACGAGATCGTAGAAGCAGCGGGGCTTGAGCCTGGGCAACGTGGCCATCTGCGCTCGACTTTCCACCTGGAACACGCCTACCGTATCGGCTTCACACAGCATATCGTACACGGAGGGATCGTCGTACGAGAGCTTAGCTAGGTCTATCTTCACCCCGTGATGCTGCTCCACCAGCTTGAGGCAATCGCCGATCAGTGAGAGCATTCCTAGTCCCAGAACGTCTATCTTCACCAACCCGACCTCTTCGACATCGTCCTTGTCCCACTGAACCACGGTGCGACCCAGCATGGTCGCGTGCTCAACGGGAACCACCTCTACCAGCGGCTTGCCGGTGATGATCATTCCTCCCACGTGGATCCCCAAATGCCGGGGGAAGTCCTGAATTTCATTGCATAGCTCGAAAAGCTGATCCGTAAGCGTCGAGGTAACGAAAGGAACCACAGGCGCAACCTCCCTTTCCCCTGGTCCCCAGTGCCTGTCGGTGCCCTTGGCCAGTGCATCTACTTGGGCTGCTGATAGTCCCAGCGCTTTGCCTACTTCCCGAATGGCAGACCTCTCTCGGTAGGTTATTACCTCGCAGACCATCCCCGCGTGCTCGCGCCCGTACTTCTCATACAGATATTGGATGACCTTCTCCCGGTCTTTGTTAGCTACGTCGATGTCGATATCAGGCATGCCTGCTCGCTCCTCGGAGAGAAAACGCTCGAAAAGCAGATCGAGCTTTATGGGATCGATGGCGGTGATGCCCAGGCAGTAGCAGACGACGGAGTTGGCTGCCGACCCTCTTCCTTGTGCCAATATGTCTTGCTCGCGGCAGAAGCGAGCGATGTCCCAGACGATGAGGAAATACTCCTCCAGCCCGAGTCTCTGTATGATGTCTAACTCGTGGGTGACCTGCTTCAGCACGGCGGATGTTATGGGATGGTAGCGCTCCCTGGCTCCCTCGTGGACCAGATGGTAGAGGTAACTGAAGGGGGTTTCCCCTTCAGGCACGGTGAACTTGGGGAGGCGATAGCGGCCAAACCCGAGGTCCACGTTGCACTGCTCAGCCACGGCGACCGTGTTGCTGACCGCTTCGGGATAGCCGTGGAAGAGTTCTCGCATCTCGTCGGAAGGCTTCAAATAGAACTCGGCGTTTTGCCTACGCAAGGGATGCCACTGGTCGAGCGTGGTGTGGGTCCTGATGCAGACCAGCACGTCCTGCAGGCGGCGCTTGTCGGGCTTGGCATAGTGGACGTTGTTGGTGGCAACGCAATCGACGCCGATTTTGCGCGCCAGTCCGGCCAATTCGGCGCATAGCCACTTATCTTCTGGTAAAAGGTGATTCTGAAGCTCAATCCGAAAGTTCTCTCGGCCAAAGATGGCGAGGTACTTCCTGGCGGAGCGCAGCGCCTCGTCTCTTCGCCCAGCCAGGAGATGGCTGGCGATCTCACCTCGGCGGCAGCCTGAGAGACAGATGATATCCGAGCAGTTCTGCGCCAGAGTGGCGTAATCCAGCCGTGCCTCACCTTTACTACCAGCCAATTGGGCGCAACTGATCAGTCGCGAGAGCTTGGAGTATCCGGCATCGTTCTTCGCCAGAAGCACCAGGTGATACCCATTTCCAACAGCCATCTCGGCACCGATAATGGGCTTTATGCCTGCTGCCTGGCACGCCTTGGCGAACTTCACCGCGCCGTAGAGCCCGGAGTGGTCGGTCACCGCCAGAGCTGGCTGACCCAGTTCCCCCGCCCGAGCTACGATGTCCTCCGGGTGCGACGCTCCATCCAGGAATGAGAAGTTGGTATGGCAGTGCAGTTCGACGTAGCCCATTTAATCAACTACCCTTTCAACGTACCAGGCATTCCCTAAGCGGTCGTAGTACAGAACCAGAATCAGACTCGCAGTGCCGATCACTTTGTAGTACTCTCGGGCAACGCCATTATTTTCCCACCACTCGCCCTCAATTCGCCAGTGGTTGCACACGCGCACTGCCTGCCTCCGCCCGCGCCACACTACGCCCGCTGGCTGCCCATTCTTATCTGTGAAGACGTGAATCTTCCTTGGCTCGGCAAAGAATCTGCTCATAGTAGCTCTCAGCTATCAGCCGTCAGTCTTTAGTCCTCACTCCCCATCTCCACGACCGCCTTACCACCGGAATACAACCCACTGGCTACCAGGCCTGCCACAATTCCCGTCATAATCGCCGGGAATGTGTCAATGCCTAGGTACATCCCCACTGCCCCGTTGATTACGATCCCAAAGAACACCGCCAGCGGCGCGAATGTCTCCCCGTGCAAGCCAGGAAAAGACCTCTTCACCATTTCCACCATAGCAATAATGAACGGCACCCCTGCTAGCCCGAACAACTCACGCATCTCCATAGCGCACACCTCCCTATAGCATTTGAGTTCTCTCAGAAAGTCCGACGCCTTTTGTGATGCGGACTTTCTCAAATGGGGATGAATAGTTCACCCCCACCTAGTTCGGGTAGAATTGGAGTTGCTAAATCACCTTCTCCACTCGGAGCTAGAATGGGGGCAACTCCAATTTTACCGCCTTTGCGTTCTCACGACCAATACGTTTATTTTGTTAAGCAGGCCTGCATCCCGATTAAGGAGCCCTGCCGTCACCTACACGTCAAGTACGAACTGTTCCTGCTCAACCTTGACACCCTGCGGCCCATCGTCGCCCATCTATATTCATCCGATATGGGCGCTCCCGCTAAAGCACCAGAAGATATGCTCCGTTCCCTCCTCGCTATGGTTCTCTGCCGTGTCTTCTCTATCGACGACTGGGTCGATATGATGCGCTCCCAGCCCTTCTACGCCGTCATCAGCGGCTTCGAGCCCGACAAGGTCCCAGGCGTCGGCACTTTCTTCCTCTTTATCGACCGCCTCCTCGGCCTCGTCGATAACCCTCCCAAGCACCAGCGCAAGCCCAGACCCAAATCCCGCGATACCAAG
>Ga0315298_1001148_pt1 | contig 49828 bp, 26 predicted proteins | sample WHS_1_MG_FD_203077 | JGI IMG/M metagenome (GOLD analysis project Ga0315298, IMG submission 203077) | Extremophilic microbial mat communities from Washburn Hot Springs, YNP, Wyoming, USA - WHS_1_MG | ecosystem: Environmental > Aquatic > Thermal springs > Hot (42-90C) | place: USA: Wyoming...
AACTGGCCAGGCGATTGTAAGTCTCCCAGCCGACCCAGGCTTTGTAGCCGACGCAGCGGGCGGTGGCTCCTTCGCGGAAGGTTACCGACAGGTTCGCCCAATAGGAAAAGATAATGGCAAAAAGACTAGCAATGAGCATCGCGCCGGCGAGCCAGCGGCGGTTGAGGTTGGCAAACTCAGCCATCTTAAAGCCCTCAAGTTGCACGGGCATTGGATGACACCGGTAGCAGCGATTGAACCAGTAGGTGGTGGAGAGGGCCGTGAGGTCGCGAGGGGATATGTTCCGCACGCCGATAAGCTCGACGAGGATGCGGTGAGGATTGACGAAGTAAATCTCGTGGGGTGTGCCCAGCTCGGCCCGGACGCGGGTCATGGCGATGGAGAGCAGGTAATAAATAGCCATGAAGGCAAGGGCAGTGGCGACGGACATACCGGCCTGGGTCGAAAAAACCGTGAGGGCGGCAAGACCCAGGACCATCCCAAGGACGGCCGTGCGGTAAGCCACGGGCTCGTCCGCGTCGCGCAACGCAGTTTTACCCCCCAGGAGGTGCCGCCACAGCTCCCGGAAGTGGCTGCGTGTAGCCAGCAAGGCCACCACCGCCAGGGCCAGCCAACCGCCGGAGGCCTGCTGCCACAAATACGGGGCGTCCACGGTGCGCCACCCGATAATCGCTGCGAAAGCTCGCTCCAGCTTGGCCACCACGTAGAAAAACCAACACGAAAAACTCAAATCCACCGGCAGGAAAAAGGCCAGCCCAATGGCGAAGGGATACATGGAAATGGGCGTCCAGCCCATGGCCTTCAGTGGCGCTGACGAGAAATGCTGCTGCAGATCGTAGAGTTTGACGTACCGAAGATACGGCAGTGTTGGATACCACTCATGGAGGCCATTGAGAATATCTATCGCCACAGCCGTGGCGAAGCCCAGCCACATCAGCCGATTACGGAAAAACCGAAAACTCTCCTGGCCTCGCGTAAGCTCCAAGGGCAGGACGATGAGGGGATAGGCAAGGTGCTCGTGCTCCGTCCAGTGCTTGCGAACGAGCACGTTGATGCACAGCATGACCCAGATGAGGACGAACATGAAAATGCCCCAGGCAAGCAAGGGCACCAGGAAGGGTACGAGGTTCTCCGGCCTCCACCAGACTTCGCGGCCCTCATAGAATCCTCGCAGGGCGGTCGGATCCTGAACCGTCAACCAGTTGGGAATGTACTTGAGGAATAGCTCTTCCCACTTGTTCTCACGCGTGGCAAAGCGGAAGGGATGGCCTAAGGTGCCAAAGAGGTTCTGAACCATATCGTGGCCGGCCAGGGTCTCAGAGATGACTACCATCAGGTAAATGACGAGCAGCTCCGCTTGGCTGAAGGCATATTTAGGCAAGAAACGCAAGAGCACAAGATTGATTAAAGCAAGCACAAACAGCATGAAAACGGGTGTGATAAACAGCGGGAGGCAGGAACCGTCGAGGGAATACCAACGCACCTCGACAACCGTCACCCAGTAGACGTTAACGGGCATGAGGAGGAGACCGAGGAGGATTGAGCGGGCGGTAACGCCACGCGACACCCCCTTGTCTCGTTGTGCGGGCGGGGCAGCAGAAGCCGCGGCTGACAACACACAACCCCCCGTTTGCGGGCAGGGCCCCAGCGTGAGAAAGGTCGGCAAGGCGTTGGGCGGAGCCGTGGCTCCGCCCGGCGCCTTACCCTTGCGGCTGACGGCATATTACTCTTGCCCGCCGCCTGCGGCAACGGGTTGTTCTCGCCGACCCGCGCCCTGCTCCTCCAGACAAGCCGCAGTCGCCTGACGCGCCGAGGCGAGAAGCCCCTCCGACACCGGCCCGCGCGCCAGCCTTTCCCGCCTGCTGGGGCGCGCCCCAGCAGAAGTGGACTATAATGAAGCAACACGCGCGGCTCGAGACCGCGCACGGATAGGAGAATCTTCCATGACTAGCGGCGAAGGTAGCACTGCATGGGTTCCCTGCCCATCGCGCAAAGTGACCCCGCCAGCCGGGTATCCACCAGAAGAGGGCCGGTTTGTACGCGGTAACGACCTGTCGCCGGTGGCGGTGTGCGTGATACTCAAGTGGCCAGCCGACGCTATCCCGCCGAGTATCGAGCGCCTCGTCCGCATCGGCGTAGAAACCGGAGCAGCCCTTTCCGGAACGCTGCAGACCGAGAACATCGGTATAGAAAAGATGCTGTGCAACCTAGTGGCGAATCCCAATATTCGCTACCTAGTCATCTGCGGTCCAGAATCGCCTGGCCATTCAACCGGCGAGGCCGTGCTGGCACTGAGTGTTAACGGCGTAGACGAAAGCCGCCGCATCATCGGCACAAAAGCCCCTACACCGTACCTGTACAACGTTCCCGCCGAAGTTATCTCCCGCTTCCGCGAGCAAGTGAAGGTAATTGACCTCTTAAACGAAGGCGACCCGGAGCTTGTGCGCCAAGCGGTATGGGCATGCTACCAGGAGGAACCTACGCCCTTCCGCGATTACGTGCTCTTCGACCCTGGAGCGTTCCCGCAAGAGCCTATCTGCGCCACCATCACGTGGAAAGTGACGCAGCCATGGTACGCCCCGCGCTCGGCACAGGAGGAGGCAGCTTTGGAGCGCGTGCAGGCGATAATCGAACAAATCCGCTCACGCCGCCCAGGCAAGGACGCTAAGCAATGAGCTGCGGTGCACCCAGGGACGTCTGGCCAGCCTCCGCCAGACCCCTCGCAAATCTGTAGGCAACGACGAAAAAAACGACCCGACACCTAACAGCGCCGGTCCTTTGCCGGCGCGGCCTCCCACGCTCAGGCAACGCGGTCAAGCCAGCTGGCGAGAAGCCTGAGGCGCGCGGCGGAATTATCAGGGCCTGGTAGCCGCCGGCACAACCTCCAGCTCGCCAACGATGGCCATCCGGTCACCACATAGAACGACCGCCTGCCGGACGCCTGGAAGAGAACGGGCCCACTTTACGGCTGCCTCGATGTCCGCTGGACCCTGGACGCGGTTGCCGAGGGCCGTGGCTACCGCGTCAGCCAACGCGCCATCCCCGGCTGCCACAACGGCAGCATCGGCCCGCCCGAAACTGAGCGAATGGCCCTGGGTGCCCGACGACGTACACACGGCCAGGCGCTGGTTGGCCGGTACGCGGATGGCCAGCTTGCCACTCAGGGAGCTACGGCCAGCAACGATTGCTACCAGCCTCTCTCGACGGGTTATCAAGTAAAGGTCGCCACCATTCTCAACGATGACTTCCGGGCTGAGCGGCTCAAGGGCTTCTGCCACGGCCTGAGCAATGGCGCCCGCGACGGCCGCCATCGGGCCTACCCCAACAGCCTCTGCAGCCTGACACATGGCACGAATAATGGGCGGGCTATTCTGCGGGCAAGGAAGCGGAACGAGAGATGTTAGGAACGCTGGCTGGCGCTCAAGCTGGGCAAGCACATCGGCCCGGAGACGCTGCAGCACCGAAATGGCCTCACTGCGAAGCTCCCGCTCAGCCCAAATCCATAAATCGCTCTCGCCGATCGCCACGCCAAAGCCCACCAATCCCTCGGCGCGCATCCTCCGCCGATAACTACGTGGTTCATAGCCCGCGTGCAGCACGGTCGTCTCCCCTACCGGCACAATTCCTCGCACAGCTCGCCAACCAGGGTGACCAGGCCCAAGTCGCCGTTGGGCGGCACTTGGTCGCCGACGCCGAGTATCCACTTGCCCGTGGGCCAGTGGACTTCAATGATTTTCTCCACGTGCCGGCGCATGTCATCAGCAGTGAAGGGCGGGGCAAACATGGCACCGGGGATGCCGCCGAACAGGATGATGTCTGGGCCGGCCAGGTCCCGTATCTCCTCGATCGCCACGTCGCCGCAAGGCTTGGGCGTAATGGCCTCGACGAAGTCCAGGCCCGTTTTCACAAGCACCGGCAGAAGCCCGCGCACCGTGCCGTCCAGGTGGGTGCCAAGCTTCTTTCCCGCCGCGTGGCATTGCTCGACGCGCCGGACGTAATAATCGAATTGATAACGTTCGAACCAGCGGGTAACGACCTCGCCGCTTAGGTTGTCGCCCATTTCCACGTAAGGCGCGTCGGTGGCGAGGATGGCCTCCCAAGGGCCATCGGCGGCGCGTGCGAGCGCCTCCAGCGTGGCCTCGACTTCTTCTCGCGCGTCGGCGAGCAAATACGCAAGATTGGTCACGCCCGTCCACTGCGCAAGCATCTGAGAGAGCGGAGACCGCGGCGGGAGGAGCGTGGGATGGCCATGACCGTCGCTCAGTTCCTTGAGCCGCCGGTATTGGGAATCGTCAGGCATGACCTGGATGGCATCAGCAACATAGCGTAGAACACGAAGGTCGTCGGGCGACTCGACAGGCCATTTCACCCAGGCCGCACTCGCCGTCGCGGGCAGAAACTGCGTCCGGCCACAAATCTCCCCCACGGGCGTCCTCCAAACGGTAGTCGTGAAATCGCCTTCAGTTCGCGTGATTACCTCGACGTTCTCATAGGTTTCAGTCCACGCAGTAGCATAGCCCAGGTAGTAGCCTACCTTATGATCGACGTGGAGCTTGATGAACCCGTCGTCACCCTCACACTCAGGTGGAAGAACACCTTGGACTTTCTGGGCATAGTACCAGTAGCTAAGGTCGGCGAACCAGGGCATGACATCCGGTCGCTGGCCGTTGAGAACGGCGAGGAGGCGTTCTCTCATATTCATGGGCTCGGTCACTCCCCCTTCGATGGGCGAATAGCCATGGGCAGCGGTTTCCAAGCCAGCTATTGAATCCCTGCAGGCAAGAGAGCACAAGCTGGCCCCTAGGGGGTATAATTGCAGTCGCGACGCAGGTGCGGCGCTGAGGTTTATGGCTGGGTTCGTGGTGGTCTCCGATTTCGAGCCTCGAGGCGATCAGCCGGAAGCAATCGCGCAGCTCGCCGAGGGCGTCAAGCGAGGGCTGCGCAACCAGGTATTGCTTGGCATCACTGGCTCGGGAAAAACCTACGTGATTGCGAAGGTCATCGAGCAGGTCCAGCGACCCACCCTCGTCATCGCGCATAACAAGACCTTGGCTGCTCAGCTTGCTGCAGAATTCCGCGAATTCTTCCCTCACAATGCCGTCGAGTATTTCGTTTCGTACTACGACTTCTATCAGCCCGAGGCTTACCTGCCTCAGACAGACACCTACATCGAAAAAGACTCTCGCATAAACGATGAGATTGACCGCCTACGACACTCGGCGACGCAAGCGGTGATGACCCGCCGAGATGTGGTGGTGGTAGCCTCGGTCTCGTGCATCTTCGGCCTCGGCTCGCCAGAACAGTACGAGGAAGTAAGCCTTCGGCTGAAGGCTGGGGCGTGGGCCGACCGCGATGAAATCCTGCGCCAACTAGTCCGCATGCAGTTCTCCCGCAATGACTACGAGCTTGAGCGCGGGACTTTCCGCGCGCGTGGCGATGTCATCGAAATCCATCCTGTAGACCGCGACGAGATAGTGCGCGTGGAGCTTTTTGGCGACACAATCGAGCGCATATTCATACTGGACCCCCTGACGGGCGAGCTGCTGGAGACCCGCGATGACCTATTGGTCTTCCCGGCAACTCACTACGTGGCCAGCCGCGACCGCATTGAGCGCGCCCTGGAAGGCATCGAGGCAGAGCTGGAAGAGAGGCTGAAGTGGTTCCGCGAACAGGGCAAGCTCCTGGAGGCTCAGCGTCTTGAACAACGTACACGCTATGACATTGAAATGATCCGCGAAATCGGCTACTGCCAGGGCATCGAGAACTACTCGCGCCATTTCGATGGCAGAGCACCGGGTGAGCCTCCGTATACGCTGCTAGACTATTTCCCCGACGACTTCCTGCTGGTCATAGACGAGTCGCACCAGACCATTCCGCAGCTCAGGGCGATGCACGAGGGCGACCGCTCGCGCAAAACTAGTCTGGTGGAGTATGGCTTCCGGCTGCCATGCGCCTACGACAACCGGCCCTTGCGTTTCGACGAATTTCTGGAGCGGATCAACCAAGTCATCTACGTCTCGGCGACGCCAGGGCCGTGGGAGATGGAACGCGCCGAGCAGGTGGTGGAACTTATTGTGCGGCCGACGGGCCTGGTGGACCCACCGGTCGAGGTGCGCCCGCGCGAAGGACAAGTGGACGACCTCGTCGCCGAGATTCGCCAGACGGTGGCGCGGGGACATCGCGTCCTGGTGACGACGCTCACCAAGCGGATGGCCGAAGACCTCACCGAGTATCTAGCCGAGCTGAGCTTCCGCGTCCACTATCTGCACTCGGACATAGAAACGATAGAACGCTCAGAGCTTTTGCGAGACTTGCGCCTGGGAGAGTTTGACGTGCTGGTGGGCATAAATCTACTGCGCGAGGGCCTGGACTTGCCAGAGGTAGCGCTTGTGGCCATCCTGGACGCCGACCAGGAAGGCTTCCTACGCTCGGCCACCTCGCTGATACAGATCATGGGACGAGCCTCCCGCAACGTGGAGGGGCGCGTGATACTCTACGCCGATGAAATCACGCCCTCGATGAAGGAGGCCCTGGACGAAACCGAGCGCCGGCGCCGAAAGCAAATTGAGTACAATGAGCGCCACGGCATCACGCCCCAGACCATCCGTAAGGCCGTGCGGGACGTCATCCGCGCCGACGAGGAACGCTCGCGTACAGCCCTGCGGCGCGTGGCGCCAAGGCTGGCGGCCCAGGCGCCACCTGACCAACTCTTCGAAGTCATCCGCGAGCTCGAACGCGAGATGAAGGAAGCAGCGGAAGCCTTGGAATTCGAGCGGGCCGCCGAACTGCGCGACGAAATCGAAGAACTAAAACAGCTTCTTTGATACGGTTCGCCCTTGGTATCGTCGCCTGAAGCGCTGCAATGAATGCCTCAACTTCCCAGACTGCCCGTGCAAACATAGACGAGCTTGCCGAGAAAGTCCGGCAGGCGCCGGCGGCTGCCGGCTGCTATCTCATCAAGGACAAACGAGGCCGCGTGCTATATGTAGGCAAGGCCCGCGACCTTCGCAGTCGTCTTCGCCAACATTTCTCCGAATCGCGCCCTATGCATCCCTGGCACGCTCTCATGCTCCGGCACGCCGCCGACGTGGAATGGATAGTGACCGGCAGTGAAGTCGAGGCGCTGATTCTCGAAGCCACCCTTATCAAGAAGCACCGACCCCGTTACAACATCCGCCTGGCCGACGACAAATCCTATCCGTATTTGCTTCTGACCGACGAGCCGTATCCCCGCCTGATGCTGCTACGGGACCTGCCTGAAGCGGCCCGGTCTGTGCGGCCCGGCCAGCGACGGGGCTTCCACGACCCGAAGCGGCACAAGGTCTACTCCCTAAGGGCGGGGCGCATCTTCGGACCATATCCCGACGCCAAGGCGATGCGGCGGGTGATGAGGCTGGTGAACCGGCTGTTCGGGCTACGGCAGTGCCGAAAGGAGCTTGACGGGCGGCCTGTGGGGCGGCCATGCCTGAATTATCAGCTAAACCGCTGCGGGGCGTGCACGGGCCGGGTATCGCCCGAAGAGTACGCCGAGCGGGTACGGGAGGCGGCCATGTTCCTAGCAGGGCGCACCGACGAGGTCATACAGCGCCTTGAGAGCGACATGAAAGAGGCGGCCCATGCCCTGGATTTCGAGCGGGCGGCGGTGCTTCGCGACCGCCTCAGGGCCATCCACCGGGCCACCCAGCAGCAAGTAGTCGTAGTCAATGATACAATAGACCGCGACGTGCTGGCGGCCGCCCAAGAGGCCGACCGGGCCGTCGTTGCGCACTTGGCTGTTCGCGCTGGCAAACTCGTCGCCCAGAACCAAATGACCTTCATCCAGGCAGAGCGGCATGCGCCGGAGGAGGCCATCGCCGCCTTCCTCTCTCAGCACTACGCCCACGGCGCCGAAATCCCTCGAGAAATCCTCGTCAGCCACGAACCTCCCGATATCAGCGAATGGGCGGCGATGTTGGCCGAGCTACGCGGCGGCCCGGTTACGCTGGCCAAGCCCAGCCGCGGAGAGAAACGCCAGCTAGTCGAAATGGCCCTTCGCAACGCCGAGTTAGCAGTGGCACGAGTGGTCTCGACGGAAGCCGAAAGCCGGCGAGTGGCGAGAGGGGCCGTTGAGGACCTCGGACAGGCGCTGGGCATGAGCAATCCGCCCCGGCGCATCGAGTGCTACGACGTTTCCAACACAGGCGGCCACCTGGCGGTCGGCGCTATGGTGGTCTTCACCGACGGCCTGCCCGACAAGAAAGCCTACCGGCGCTTCCGTATCCGTACCGTCGAAGAGAAGCCCGACGATTACAAAGCTCTTGCGGAAATGCTGGAGAGGCGACTAAATCGGGCGGCTCAGGGGGATGAGAAGTTCCTGCCTTTGCCGGACCTGATTTTGGCCGACGGGGGTAAGGGCCAGCTAGGCGTGGCAGTCGAGGTGGCAAAGAAGGCGGGCCTTGAGGTGGCCGTGGCTGCGCTGGCCAAAGAACACGAAGAAGTTTTCGTGCCTAGCTCGGCGGAACCGGTGGACATGACCGCCCATCCGCGTGCCCGGTTCCTGCTGCAACGCATTCGCGACGAAGCTCATCGCTTCGCTATCACACACCATCGTACAATCCGTGAGGCCGAAGCGACCGCGAGCATTCTCGACGACGTAGCCGGTATCGGCCCCAAGCGGCGCCGGGCGCTGCTCGAGCACTTCCCTTCTGTGCGGGCCATAGCAGAAGCCAGTGCCCAAGAAATCGCGCAGGCAACGGGCATTCCCGTGAAAATCGCCGAGAGCTTAAGGCGTTACCTGCTGGAAAAGCTTTGAGAGACGAACGGGGGGTCGTGGGGACGCGGAAGGACGGTCGCTGCCACATGCGTGACGATTGAGGCCGAGAATCGAGGCACAGCGGTCGGCGACCCCTATTTGCTCTCCCCGCGGCGAATCGCGTAGGCACGCAAGTTCGTCTCTCTTACCACATTGATAAATTCCGTGTATGGCTCGTCGCGGATGTTCACGAGGCCATAGTTGCTATTCTCGCCATCGAAGCGCCCCTCGGCAGGCTCATCTGCATATTTGAACCAGTGGGCGCCCACGACGAAGGGCATGCGCAGAAGCGCGGTGAGATACTCGCGGTATTTGTCGCCACGGTCGGCCTGAGTGTCCACAAGCGGGCCGGCGCCTTTGGTGTTCGGAAGGCCGGAATCACGGGCGCGGAAGGCCCATTCGCTGATTAGGATGGGCGCTCCCGAAGCCTCATGCAGTTTGCGCAGCGGGGGCTCATAGGCCTCCGGCACGTAGTAGCTGAGCGAGAAGACATCCACCAACCCGCGGGCGCTGGCAGCGATTGGCTCGGCCGCAAAGCCATTGGCCTCTCGGCAGCCAAGGATGAGATGGTTCGGATCGTGGTGCCGGATAGCAGCATTGCACACCTCGAAATAGCGCCTGGCGGCTAAGCGGAGAAAGCCAAGGGAATCTTGCCAAGCCTGGGGCGTGCGATTTCCGCCGGCGAATTTGACGTCGTCCAGAGCCGCCCACTCGGCGATGGACAGGCCCCAGGCTGCCGAGAAATCCTCGACCGTGGCATGACGGGCACGCAGAAAATCTAAGGCCGCTTTGCGACCTGGCGCGTCCGGTGGGAGCATCAGATACTCTTCGAGCAGCGTCGTTGGGGCACGCCAGTCCGGGCCCCAGTGAAGCTCGTTATCCAAGAAGTAACCGATGAGAAGCTGACTATCGCGGCGCGGGGCACAGATTTCCGCTGCCGCCTTCTCGGCGGCTTGGTCGAGGGAAGGGGAAAAGAGGTCCGCAGCTCGGCCGTGCTGCCAGTTGGCGCCCGCCCGAGCTGCGATGTTGAGGATGATGGTATAGGGCATGCCCTGCTCGAAGGTGTAACTACCGGACCACGAGCCGAGGGTGTTGAAGCCCAGCTCTCGCAGGTTGGCGAGGGCGGCCGCTGTCCAGGCCTCCCGTGAGCCGTACTTGGCCAAGCAAGCCTCTGCGTAGGGAATGCGGTTGGTGCCCTGAATCACGTCTGCCTCGAAGGTTACCGCGTTGACGCCTAGCGAAAAGAAGACGTTTCCCACGGGGTCCACGAGCCACCACTGGCCCTCAATCTGCTCGGTGTGGAAAAAGCCGGTGGCGTGGCCCTGAAGAGCCGTCCAGCCGCCGAACTCGTCGAGCGCGGCAGGGGTAGCACACATGATAACCACGACAAAGGCGGGCATTTTCGCTTCTTGTTATTCGGCAAAAGTGCACACAAACCTGCGCGTGGGCCAAGGTCGAGCAAATGGCCTGCCCTGACACCAGGCACAACTGGAAACTTGACGCCCGGCGGCAAACCAGCGGGCTCAGAACACCTGTGAAAGTCGGGCCGCTCATTGTGAAGATAGCGCGCGGCAGCCGCCATATTCGACAGCCGTGCCCTCGGCGCAGGCCTTTTTCCAGCCAGCTTTCCTGTGGTACGGTTGTCTAGGCCACGGCAAAAGTATGCAGGGAGGAGCAGCGAGCATGGAGGCATCCGTGCGCTATGGCAGGGGGTGGATGTCGGCCCAGTTGCCTGACGACTGGAGGGTGGACGTGCTTGAGCCAGCGGGCCTGCCGCCGCTGGCCGACCCGAGGCGAGCAGTAATAAGCGCTCTGGACAGCCCACTCAACTCGCCGCCGCTGCGCAGCGTTGCACAGGGCCGGGGGCAGGCCGTGGTCGTAATCTCGGACATCACCAGGCCGCTCGACAACCGCCTTATCTTGCCGGCGTTGCTTGACCGCCTCGAGGACGCAGGCCTTGGCGTAAACCGCGTAACCCTGCTGGTGGCCACGGGTCTTCACCGACCGCCCTCGAAAGCGGAGCTAGATGTCATTGTCGGCCCCGAGACACTAAGCCGAGGGGTTCATGTCCTATCTCATCAAGGCCGCGCTCATGACGAGCAGGTGTACCTGGGACGCACCCAGGAAGGTCTACCCGTTGCAATCAACCGTGCCTGGCACGAGGCCGACCTGCGCATCGTGATAGGGCTGGTGGAGCCCCATCTGATGGCCGGTTTCAGCGGTGGCCCCAAGGCTCTGTGCCCAGGCATTGCAGCAGCGGAGACCATCATGAGCTTTCATGGTCCGCGGCTATTAGCCCACCCGAGAGCGGCCCACGGTATCCTGGAAGGCAATCCCGTCCATGAACAAGCCTGGCAAGTCGCACGCCTGGCCCGCCCTACGGACTTCTGCATCCAGGTCGTGCAGAACCTTCGGCGCGAGCCGGTGGGGATTTTCGGCGGCGGCATGGCCGAAGCCCACGCAGCCGCCATCAGGGCTGCCCGAAAGGCCCTCACCTGCACCGTAGACGCACCGGCCGACATCGCCATAACCAGCAATGGCGGCTATCCTCTAGACCACGTCTTCTACCAAGGAGGCAAGGGCCTCGCAGCGGCAGCACAAGTTGTCCGGCCGGGCGGTGGCATCATCCTCGTCGAGCGCAACGAAGAAGGCCTGGGTAGCCCGGAGTTTGCCCGGCTGATTGCACGCATGGGGGACCCGGCAGCTTGGGAGCCAAACATCGCCGCCGACGCCGCGTCCGAGATTGACGAATGGGCCATCCAGGAGTTGGCGAAGTTTGCCCGCCACGCCCGCATCGTCAACGTTTGCCCCGACGGCGCCCCGGATTATCGGGCAGCCATTCCGCTGCCAACTGTGGACAGCATCGAGGAAGCCGTGGAGCTTCTCCGCCGCGAGGGCATAATCAGCCACGGGCCAGTCCGTGCAGCCGTGCTGCCCGACGGGCCGTACACGCTCCCCGTCGTGCGCTCGTAGCCGCCTCGGGAGCCAGCCGCAGGACTCGCCCGCTAATCAACGAATGACCGGCGGCATGTGCCGAGCCATGTCCTGGCCCAAGCGCGGCGGTGCGAAAATTGGCGCCGCTGGGATGGCCGGCAGCCGGTCCAGCAGCGTGCGTACCGACGGTGGCTCAAGCGTTACGCCCACACTGGAGGTGCTGTGAATGCGCCTGGGTGCGCCAGTATTCGAGGACTGCTCCACACCGGAGCTCTGGATTGCTGCGCTTAAGCGGAAGGGCTATTCAGCGGCGTTCTGCCCAGTAGGCCCAGAGACTTCAGATGACGTTGTGCAGGCCTGGGCCAAAGCCGCTCGTGACGCCGACGTCGTCATCGCCGAAGTCGGGGCGTGGAGCAATCCTCTTGCCCATGACCCCGAGGCCGCCCGCGCCGCCATCGAGCACTGCAAGACGCAGCTATACCTCGCAGACAGAATAGGCGCCGCCTGCTGCGTCAACATCGCTGGTTCCCGGGGCCAGATATGGGACGGCCCGCATCCGGCTAACCTTACCAAGGAGACCTTTGAATTAATCGTGGAAACCGTCAGGGAAATCATTGACGCCGTCCAGCCCACGCGCACCTACTACACGCTGGAAACTATGCCCTGGATGTATCCCGACTCGGCCGACTCATACCTGGCCCTCATCCAAGCTGTTGACCGGCCCGCTTTCGCCGTTCACTTCGACCCTGTGAACCTAGTCAACTGTCCCGCTCGCTGGGCCGACACCGGAAGCCTTATACGGGACTTCGTGGAGCGTCTGGGACCGTGGATTCGCAGTTGCCACGCCAAGGACGTGACCCTCGCCCCCAGGCTGACCGTGCATATTGACGAAGTCCGGCCAGGCCTAGGAGTTTTGGATTATCGAACCTATTTGGTCTGCCTTGACTCTCTCGGCGATGACGTGCCGCTGATGATTGAGCACCTTGGCAGCGAGCAGGACTACGACGAAGCTGCCACCTACATTAGGGCCATCGCCGCTGAGGTAGGAGTGACCATCCGGTGACGCCCCGCCGGGAAACGGCCATCGTTTTCACCGCGCCAGGGGTGGCAGAGCTCCAACCCGTGGAGCCTGATTTTCGACCTTTAGGGCCACACGAGATGGCTGGCCGCACCCTTTGTACATTGGTCAGCGTGGGCACCGAATTGGCTGTGCTCCTGGGCAAGGAATTTCCGAAAATCGTCGGCTACGCGGCGGTGTTCGAGGTTGAGCGCGTCGGGGCGGAAGTCACGGACATACAGCCGGGGCAGCGGGTCTTTTGCCTCGGCCCGCACCGCAGCTTTCAGCGTACGGATCGGGCATCAGTCATACCGGTGCCGGAAAACCTGTCGCCCTTCGTAGCACTTTTCGCGCGGATGATGGGCGTAGTCATGAGCACTCTCACCACGACGACGGCTCGGCCGCCAGGTAAGGTATTAGTCACGGGACTGGGTCTCGTCGGGCACCTGGCGGCGCGGATTTTCCAAATGTGCGGCTACGAAGTCGCCGCCTGCGATCCGTTGGAAAGCCGGCGCGAACTCGCCAGAGCAGCCGGCCTGAAGCTCGTGCTGGAAAAGCCGCCACTGGACGACCCAGAATGGTTCGAGCGGGTAGAGCTGGTGGCCGAGTGTTCGGGCCACGAGCAGGCAGTCCTGGATGGCTGCAACATAGTGTCGCGGCGGGGCGAGGTGGTGCTCATTGGAGTGCCGTGGCGGAAGCAAACGGAGCTTTCTGCCCATGATCTGCTGTGGGCCATCTTTCACAAGTACGCCGTGGTTCGTAGCGGCTGGGAATGGGAGATACCTCTGCATCCGACGCCCTTCAGGCCAGGAAGCCTGTACGGGAATATGGCCGCAGCGATGCGCTGGCTGGCCGAAGGCCGTCTGTCGGTGGAGGGCCTGGCAGAGGTGGTCTCGCCAACCGAATGCGGCCGCGTCTTTCAGCGTCTGGCGGAGGGCACCTTCCCACTTCTAACCGCCGTCTTTGACTGGTCACACCTGGGCTGAGGCAGTCGGCGCCATGGCCGCCGCGTACACACCCTTCGCCGGCAAGGCGCTACAAGTCAGGCGGCCTCTGGCGAAGGCGGCCCAGGGTGGGAAGGATTTCAACCCCAGTGCCGAGAAATGGCGGTACGGGCCTCAGCCAGCAAAGCCTGCAGGAGGGAGACAACCATGAAGGCTATGGCCTTGATTACCGACGAAGCGCAGAGATTCTCCCTCGAGGAAGTCGTCCTTCCTGAGCCAGCGCCCGACCAGATTGCGGTGCGGACGTTGTGGACGGGCGTGAGCATAGGGACGGAGTTCGCGCTCATTCGCAACAAAATCTCGTGGGGCCCCTATCCGCTATGCGTGGGCTATCAGGGCACCGGTATAGTTGAGGCCGTAGGGGCAGACATCAGGGACATTGCGGTCGGCGACTTGGTGTATTTTCGCGGCAACGATGCCATGCAGCTCACTGACGGGACACCCGTGTCGTGCGTGCAGGGCGCGCATTGCTCTCACGCAGTGCTCCGCCCCCACACCACCCACGGGGCCGCCCATCTGCCTCCTGGGGCGCCCGTGGACCTATCTGCTATGTTCGTCATGCCTGCCGTCGGACTTTTCGGCGTGGACATGGCCAATCCCAGGATGGGAGCGACGGTGGTAGTGTACGGCGCCGGCCTCATCGGCCAAGGCGTCATAGCGGCGTGCGCCCATCGCGGCTGCGTAATCATCGCCGTAGACGTGAATCCTCGCGCTCTCGAAATTGCCCGCAAGATGGGCGCCGATTACGTCATCAACGCTGCCGAAGCTAACGTGACCGCCGAAGTCAGGCGCCTCGCCCCCGATGGTGCGGACTACGTTTTCGAATGCACGGGCCTGCCGCAGTGCATTGACCCCGCCATGAGCCTCTGCCGCCCCGACGGGACTTTCGTGTGGCAGGGCAACTACGGCGCGGCGCCAGTGACCTTCGACTTCATGGCGGCCCACGGGCGACGTCTGCGCATGTTCTTCCCTTGCGACGATGGCCTGCAGCCCTGCCGCCGCGCGGTCGTCAAGAATATGGCCATGGGTACGCTGCACTGGGAACATACCATTACCCACCGCATTGAGTGGACCGAAGCGCCGGCCATGTACGAGCGCATCAACCGCGGCGACCACGAGGTTATCGGCGTGCTCATCCATTGGTCCGACTAACAGACCGAGGAGAAGAAACCCATGAGTGAGATTGTCATCGCCGAATACGAATGCGGCGACGAGGAGCGCATGGCAGCCATCGCGCCGCGGGCCTTCGGCGTGTGGGCACGATATGGCATTGACTACAGCCTGCCGCGCGACAAGGTCGAAGAAGAGTATCGCCAGGAGGCCCTGGGCTACGCCGCGCAAGTCAGACAAGGACGGCCTGACATCAGCATCTTCACCGCTAAGCTCGACGGTTTCTTGATTGGCTACATCGTGGTACGCCTGGACGAATACCGGACGCGGCGGTTTGGGTTGAAGTGGGGTAATCTGCAGTCCCTGGCCGTTGACCCTGACTACCATCACCGCGGGATCGGGAAAGCCTTGATAGCCCGCGCCATGCAATGGTTCCGCGACCAGGGCTGCGAGTACGTGGAAGTGACCACCGACCAGAACAACATCGCTGCCATTCGCGCCTACGAGGGCGCAGGCTTCCGCACCATCTACTGCTCTCTGACCCTCTCCCAGTACCTCAAGTGAGCCAGGGAGCCGCCGGCCGGAAGACAGTCACGCCACCGCTGCTACAGAAACGGCCAGAGCCTGTGGGACTTACTGGCATCCCAGCGCCCCGTGACGACGCAAAGCCACTCCGCCATGTCGGCCCCACGGCACTATCCTTAGCGCCAAGGTAGACACAGCTCGTCGGCGGTAGCGTGAGGCTCGGCGAGGCGGACCAGGACCTTGCCCCGCAGGTCGCCGAAAAGCGCTGTCAGGTCCAGCACTATCTCGCGTTGCCCTGGCCTCAGCTCAACGGCTTGGGCCGCCCGGCGCACTCCCTCGGCGTCCACAAGCGCCACCCAAAGCCGCCATCTCTCAAGTACACGCCTAAGCGACAGTCTGAGCCGGTTGCCCTCAATGTCAGCCTTCATCACGCGTTCGGTAACCAAAAGGCACTTGACCTCATGCGGGTCAAGGCTCACCCGGACATTGACCGTGCCTGGCAAGGGGCCGGGCCGAACACCCACCTCTTCCAGCGCCGGCAAATCAAAGACGTGCTGCTGCGCGGAGACAGGCAGGGGCAGGTCGGCCAGTCGCGTCCGCAGGCCAGCGTTGTACAGCGTCACAATGTACTGTTCGCCGCCGGCAAAGCCGAAGGGGCGGTGGAAAATGTTGGCAAAAATCGGCGGGGCAACCACGGGGGCGGCCGGGGTAGCGGCTTCGCTCATGAAGGTGTCGGCATGTTCCCGCAAGGTCGGCATCCAGCGAATGAAAAGCTCGCGGCGCAGCGTGTCCGGCACGTTTGTCCATAGGCCCTCACCATTGAAGAAGGCCAACTTACAGCGCCAAAGAGCTTGGCCGTAGCTTGGTATCTCGTACATCTTGAACTGCGGCAGGACGAAGCGGAAATAGTTCAGGCCTGCGGGATTGTACGCAGCCTCGCCGCTAAGCGATGTCCACAAGCTGTGTGACCAGGAGCCATCTTCGTGGAGGGCCATGTAATCGCAGCCCGGCTCTTCCGAGTGGATGGCGGTCTCTGGACTGACTTGCATCACGGCCTCTCGGATGGTCTGGAAAAGCTCGGCACACCCGCGGGGCCAGATGGCGGGCGTTTCGTGGCCGTGAGCGTGGTTATAGCATAGCTCGGCCCAGCGCGAGCCTAGGCTGTCCACGTACATGGCGCAGAGTGGGACGCGGCGGGCAATCTCAGCATAAGCCCAGGCGTCCCATTGCTGCCATTGCCGGACGGCCGGGCACATGCTCCAAGTAGGATTGGACGGCGAGGAATAATACGTGTAGTACTCGCCGGTATGGTCCTTCATGGCCCACTCGGCTCCACGCTCTTGGGCGATGCGGCGCGACTTCTCCATCACCATGCCCTCGATATACAAGCCTACGGCTTGGCCCCAGTCAGCCGCACGCCGCGCCGCACGGGCAAGGTCGTCGAGCACGCCCTTGAGCTCGTCTGGGTAATCAATGCTCCAAAAAGGAGCGAGGTGCCACCAATCGTAGGAGCCAAATTCTTCCCCTCGCTGGTCATCTCGCGGCTCGCCGCCGACGAGGGCATAGAAACCGTACCGGTAGCGATCGGGACAGGGGCGGCGGGGCTTCCACCACGTGCGAACCCATGTAGCGTAGTCCTCAAGGCTGGCGTGCCAGTCGCCCGCGTGGAAGCGCAAGGTGCATGGCGGCGTAGCCCAAGTCTGGCCGGGGCTAAGAGCCGGCGGAATGTACTGAATGGACAAGTGTGCGCCAACTCTGCAACGCCACGGGTCTATAGCTTGCGCGGCCTCAGGGATTTCGGCCAGCCGGCGGGGCTGCACGGTTTCGCTGTCACACGTGCGCAAGGCGAAAATCTTGTACAGGCCGGTGGCATCGTCGCAGCGAAGATAAAGGCCGCCCCTAGTACCCTCGCGGCGATAAAGGTCCATTACCTGCAGCCAAGCCATGCCCCCATAACTGGACAGGGCCTCGACAGGCAGGTCGCTGGCCGCGCCTCCACGCTGCGGAAAAAACCAGCCGGGGCGGGGACCAAAGTCGAGACCGTCGAGCACAGGAAAGACTAAGCGCGCCTGAACCATCGCATCGGTTAGGTTCTTCATCTCCGCGCGCCAAGTCATGCTGTCGGCGTCGCCAGCCGTAACGGTGACTGTCACTTCGATGGAGTTTTCAGGCCGGCCGCCACGCAGGCGGTATACCACGGTGGCACCCTGCGCGGCGTTCCGCACCTGGGCGTCTGTGACGGCGAATTGGTCGGAGAAAACCAAAGCGCCGCCTACCCTAACGGCAAATATGGGTGATGAGCGGCCAGCAGGCAAAAGTTCGCCGCAGGCCCCACCACCCAATGCGACGAGAAGCCCGCGCCGCGCATCTAACGCCAGATGAAGATTGGCATTTGCAAGGCGTATCACCTCACCATCCCGCCGAGCACGTGCAGGCGACCGACGGATTCGGCCTGCCGCAGCCGATGCCGGCCTTGGCGCGGTCAGTATGGGTTGCTCTTGAGGCCGACCAGGCTGATAGGAAAGACCGAGTACCGCCCAACCTGCCTGCGTGGCGCCGTCGAACAATACCACCTCTTCAATGACCGCCTGGTGACCTGCTTCGACCACATAGGCGCGGGTAGCACGGTTTTCCATCGGCGGCGTCCCGATACCCCATGCCAGTGGCGGCTCCCACCCAACTGGCACCGGAAACACTCGCTCGCGGAAACCATCGGCGTAGCGAAGCTCCACGCCCAGCACGTCAACCAGGCTATCGTCCCAGTCATACAGCGCCGCGTCATACACAGGCGCAAGCAAAAGCGCGACGCGCCTGGCCTCGACACCCAAAGCTATGCGCCGCCGGGAGCGCGAGGGCTGATCCTGCCACAAGCAGTTCCGCCCGAAACCCTGGACCAGGAAAGGCACACCCTCGACTTCGACTATCGGACCTGCGCCAGGAAGCTTGATTCCCTGGGAAGCAGCATCCCCGTCGAGCCACTGGTGCAGGTCCAGTAGCCTCCAGTCGCGGCGCTGGCCGTCCAGGCGCGCCAGGACAGCCGCGTGGTAGTGCTCCCCAAGCTCTTCCATAGCCGCGTCGAAGGCCTGGCCAGCAGCCACATAGCTTGGCCAATCGTCGGCCGGCGTATCGGCTATCGCTGCGAAGGCCTGCTCCGCCACCCGGAGGGCTTCTTGCCCGTCGGGCCACAAGCGTCGGGCATCTTCGGCAGCAATGGCCGCCCGGGCGGCCTCAAGAGTGGCACGGCGATGCCTGTAATCGTCGCGCTCCGCTATTGGCGTGACGTTGAGACGGACGTTGTCGTACTTGACGCCCCAGACGCCGCGATGGTCACCCACGGCGGCAAAGCGCACCGACGCTGGGCCGCCGTCGTCGTGCGGCACGGCAGGGCTTTCAGCCAGGAGTCTTTCACCGGCCTCGTCGAAGATAGAGACCTGCACGCTGGTGGGCGTATTCCGCACGCGAATGCGATACCAGGCATCGGTCGCGAATCCACCAGCTTGCCAACGTGCGTACCAGTTGCCGCCGGCCAAGGTGTACAGGATGAAGCGGTCGAAGCCGAATTCCAGCCACCAGTACGCGTGGCCTTCCGGACGCGGATGGCTCACGACGGCCTCGTAGCCCCGTGCCTCTGCGGAAGGCTGAAAGAAGTCGAAAATGAGCGTATAGGCAATGTTGGCCACCGGTCTCGCAGTGGCCAGCTCGGTGGCAGAGTGGTCACCGAACAGATAAATACAATTCCCCGCGCCACGCGGTTCAAGACGCGCGAAGCTGCCCCCCGCCCCTATGGAGAGCTTCCAGACCTCCTCGCTGATGGCCCCAGCATCAAAGTCATCCTGAACGACTAAAGCCTGGGCCGCGAGCGATAGCGCCAGGAAAGCAAGCGCGCTGTTCATGGCTCTGCCCCCCGCCTGCGGTCGGTTATCCCGCAGGATTATAGCATCGTGCCGATCTGGGCCACTCAGCGTGCGGCACCTTGATCCGGAGCCGACCAGCGCTAGGCCCGACGGGCAACCTTTCAAGCGATTGCTTTTCGTCGCTCGCCGGCCAAAGGGACGCTGCGAGTTCCGGCGAATCTACGGTTCTCGCTGAAATCAGAAGGCCTGCCAATTCTGGCCAGGCCACTGGCCACGACTGAGCGATGCCAGCCGGCCAGATGGAGCAGGGATCGTCAGCCAGGAGGCCGCCATGCACAAGCTTCGCTTCAGGCACGTCCACCTTGACTTCCACACGTCCGAGAAAATCCCAGGTGTGGGGTCAGAGTTCGACGCGGATGAGTTCGTGGCGACGCTCAAGCACGCCCGAGTGAACTCCATCAACCTTTTCGCCAAGTGCCACCACGGCATGCTGTACTACTACTCACGCTTCCCCGCCCAGCATCCGCACCTCACCTGCAATCTCCTAGCGCTCCAGATAGAAGCCTGCCACAAACACGACATCCGCTGCCCCATCTATATCAGCGTCGGCTTCGATGAATATATGGCACGGGAGCATCCCGAATGGGTTGAAGTAGACGAAGCGGGACGCCGATGCGGACCGGCGGTGCTCCAGCCAGGCTGGAAGAAAATGTGCTTCGCCTCGCCCTACATAGATTACGTCATCGAGCAGACAGAAGAAGTGCTAGACATCTTCGGCAGCGAGGTGGACGGCTTCTGGTTTGACATCATCAGCCAGGGAGGAGTGTTCGGCAAATGGGCTCTGGCCGAGTTCGACAAGGCCGGATTAGACCCCCGCAACCCAGACCACGTACAGGCGGTGCGCCAGAGCCTGGTAGACCGCTTCCGAGAGCGCATGACCGTTCTTGTGCGCACCAAGGCGCCCCAGGCAACCATCTTCTACAACTCGGGCCACGTGTACCCTGGCTTTCGGCGGACGCTGCATTGTTTCACCCACCTCGAACTTGAGTCGCTACCCTCCGGTGGATGGGGATATGCCCACTTCCCCGTGACGGTGCGCTACGCCAGGGGCCTCGGCCTCGACTACCTTGGCATGACCGGTAAGTTCTCCAAAACCTGGGGCCACTTCAATTCTTACAAGCCTCAGGCGGCGCTGGAGTACGAATGTCTCAACATGCTTGCCAACGGCGCAAAATGTTGCGTTGGCGACCAGTTGCACCCGCGCGGCCGGCTCGATCCGGCAACCTACGAGCTACTTCGAGCTGTGTACGAAAAGGTGGAGGAGCGAGAGCCATGGTGCGAGGACGCAGAGGCCCTTGCGGAGATAGGAGTTTTCAACGTCGAAGCGATTGGGCGGCACGACGCGCAGGTAGACTCGGCCGCTCTGGGCGCGTATCGGGCGCTATTGGAAGGACGCCACCAATTCGATTTCGTAGACGCCGAGATGGACTGGTCGCGGTATCGGCTCATCATCCTGCCGGACAAGATACTGTGCGACGAAGCCCTGGCGCGGAAAGTGGACGAATACGTTGCCTCCGGCGGGTCGCTAATCGCTAGCCACGAGTCGGGACTCACGCCAGACAAGTCGGCCTTCGCGCTTAGGTGCCTGCCCGTGCGCTTGTTGGGCGATTTGCCCTACAACCCTGACTTCCTCAAACCTCTTGGCGACCTGGCGGATAATCTGCCGAGGGCGGAAATTGTCATGTACGACCGCGGGCTGAAGGTGGAAGCCGCACCCGAAGCCCAAATCCTCGCCCGTATCTGGGAACCTTACTTTAACCGAGACTGGAACCACTTCTGCAGCCACTTTCACACGCCGCCGGAAAGGGAAGGACCAGACCCCGGCGTTGTCGCGCACGGACGAGTGGTTTACTTTGCGCACCCGATTTTTGGCTGCTTCGGGCGGCACGGCATGGTGGCCTACAAGCATCTGATTCTCAACGCCGTGCGGCGGCTGGTGCCCGATCCCATGGTCATTGCCGATGCCCCAACAACCCTCCACATAACGGTTTGCCGCCAGGAAGCCAAGCGGCGCATGGTGTATCATCTCATCCACTACATTCCGGAGAAACGGACGCTGGAGGCCGACTACCTGGAGGACATCCTGCCGCTGTACGACATACCGTTTTGGCTGCGAGCGCCCCGACCCGCCAAAGCCTACCTGGCGCCCCGTGGCGGCGACCTAGACTTCACCGTCCAAGGAGCCTACGTACACCTGAGGGTGCCTGAGATCCGTGGGCATGCGATGGTGGTACTTGACGACGCGCCTACGGAAGTTGCGGGTTAGTAGGCCTGCGAGCATCGGCTCGCGCCCGGCTGACGAGGCGCCAAGGACCTAGCCGGCACTCGCCTTGGAGCACAGAGGAGACGTGGACGGTGCAGACAGGACATTTTGACCCGGCCATTCTGGATGAGCCGGGGACGGTGCTGATAGACGACCGGGACGTCCAGGCTCGCACCGGCCAGTGTTTCCTTTTCTCAGGCCCCTATGACGTGCTCATGGCGCGAGCACCAGCCGACGTCCCCGAGCTGTTGCAGCGCTTGGACGGGCATCTCGAAGCAGGCAGGTTCGTTGCTGGCTACCTGGCCTATGACGCAGGGCTACTCTTGGCAGGTGCTGGGACGTCGCGCCACCTGCCGTCGGTTCCCGCGGCGTGGTTCGGCGTCTACACCGATTGCCTGCGCCTCGACGCGGAAAGCCTTGATTTAGGCGAGCTTGGAGGGCCTGAGGACATCGGCGAGGTGCGCCTCAACATCACTGAAGACGAATACCTCGACCAGGTAGCGCGCATCCGCGACTACATCGCCGCCGGCGATATCTACCAAGCCAACTATACCTGCAAGCTCCTTTTCCAGCACTCCCGCCCTGCCAGGCTTCTGTTCGCACGGCTGCGGGCCGCCCATCCGGTGGGCCACTCTGCCTTCGTTAACACCGGCGAGATGCAAGTGGTCTCCCTCTCGCCTGAGCTTTTCCTGCGCCGCACCGGCAACCGCGTCTTGACCCGGCCCATGAAGGGAACAATGCGACGGGGCCGATGGCCTGAGGAAGATGCTCAAATCGCCCGCCTGCTTGCAAGCGATCCTAAAAACCGCGCAGAAAACCTAATGATTGTTGACCTCATGCGCAACGACCTAGGCCGGGTCAGCATTGTCGGCGGCGTGAGCGTGCCCAGACTGTTTCACGTCGAACGCTACAACACGGTTTTCCAAATGACCAGCGACGTGGAGGGAATACTTCGCTCAGGCATCCGAGCCTCAGATTTGCTGTTAGCAACCTTCCCGCCCGGCTCAGTGACCGGCGCGCCTAAAATCCGTGCTATGCAGATTATTGACGAGACCGAACACGAAGCCCGCGGCGTGTACTGCGGATGCATTGGCTTCTTCGGCCCGAACGGCGACTGCCTGCTGAACGTAGCCATCCGTACCATCGTCCAGCGCGGCGAGCACTGCGAAATGGGCGTCGGCGGCGGCATCGTAGCCGACTCCGACCCCCAAGCCGAACTCGCTGAGGCCCGTCTCAAGGGACGCTTTTTGCGTTCCGTGCCCAAAAGCTTCGAGCTGCTGGAGACGCTCCTTTATAAACCAGGCCAGGGATATGCTTTCCTTGAAGAACATCTTCGCAGGATGCAGCGCTCGGCGGACTATCTAGGTTGGAGCTTCCCCGAAGCAAAGGCAAGAGAGGCGCTCGCGCAGGTAGCAGCACAGGCCGAGGCTAGCCGAGGGCGCTCCGCAGCACGGGTCAGGCTCTTGCTGTGGCCCGATGGGAGCTGCCGCGCGGAGTGGGCCGAGCTAGGACCACCACCCCATGAACCAGTTGCCCTTCTTCTTTCCGCTCGTCGCACCGATCCCACCGACATTTTCCTCTATCACAAAACCACCCGACGCCACGCCTACGACGAAGACCTTCGGGCAGCCCGCCAGCGCGGATACTTCGACGTACTGTACGTGAACATCCGCGGCGAGGTCACAGAAGGCGCCATCACAAATGTCGTTGCAGAGATAGACGGCAAATGGTACACGCCGCCGCTGGAGTGCGGGCTTCTCCCTGGCCTCTGGCGGCAGTCGCTCCTGGACGCCGGACAAGTGACTGAAAGGGTGCTGACGCTTGTTGACTTGCGGCGAGCCACGCGCGTGGTGGTGGGCAACTCCGTGCGGGGAGGGCTGGAGGTGGGCCTCATCCGCTGCGACCAAGAGAATGGGAAGGGGCCGGGCGGGGTAGTTTTTCGGGCGACGCCGCTTGAATAGCACCCGCACTCCCAGCCCCTTTCCGCAGCTCAAGCCCTCGCGGGGCGCCTGCCGGCTTACTTGTCGCCGGTGTCAAAGTACCAGTCGACGTTCCCGCCCTGGCCGTTGGCCAGCGTGACGCGCTTCATCCACTTCACATGCCCATCGCACCAGCCGACGTTGAGGCCCTCGTTGTGCGCGTCTCGATAGTTGTCCACCGCCCACTGCCCGCGGCCGGGCGCGTACGCCACATCGTCTCCGTAAATCTCGACCAACATCACCGTGTCTGCGGGCCGAGCAATCGCCCCAAGTGCCGCCGCTGGAACCACCCTCTCAACGATAAGCCCGTACAGCGGATACCGGTAAGTCCACGGATACCCCAGCTCGCTCGGCGAGGGTGCGTACTCCCACGTGTTGGCCGCCGGCCCCGAGGGGCAATAGAAAATCTGACAATGCTTACATACAGCAAGAGAACGTGGGCAGGGCTTGCGCTTGCCGTCACCCACCGGCAAGTCAAGCTGCTGCGGGAATCCTTTCGGCACGAGACGGCGCCTGCATTGCCCGATGGTATCAAGTAGCCAAAGCCGTTCACAGCAAGCACCAGCTGCAGGCGATCGAACACACCTAAGAAATGGCCTGGCGCCGGCAAAACTTTCGTCCACAAAATACGATATACGCAACTCTCGACGACCGTTTGCGACGATGTTTTCCTCACCATGGCTTATGGGCTATTGACGGAACCACGATCAGCGACGATAATACAATGTGCAGGAGGCGTTGAAAAATCCGGTACGAACGCGCCAGGAATCGAAGGCCCACTCCCCGACGGGAGTCGCGCAGACCAGTGGCCATTTCCTGCAGCAGCGGCGCCGGTCAGGAGACGGAGTACAGCGAGGGCTGCGCGTAGTGAGCAAAGCAAGCCCTGCGTCACGCAGGTGCAGCACCCGCTATGCATATTAGCGGCCGCAGCGGGTACGCTTCTAGGAGCTTAGCGCACCTGGGATAACAAGGGCCAAGTCCGCCGGCCAGGCACAAAAGAGAAGCGAGCCGCCGGACATGGCTCAAAAGGTGAGATAATGACACGTAGAGTACCTAGACGAGTTGTCCGGCAGTTCGCCAGTCCGGTTGCCGAAACCCGCAGAGGCGTGGTGTTTGCGCTTCTTGCCATGTCACTAATCGCGCTGGTAGCTGCGATGGGGGCAGCTATTGACGTCGGACGGCTGGCGGTTACGCGCCAGGGAATGCAGAATGCCGCAGACCTTAGTGCAACCGCAGGTGTCTCCGCGCTCCCCCTAGGCGCCGAAGAGGTATGGCACACCAGCGCACAATTCTACGCCGCCAACATTTATGGCACAGGCGAAGGGGCAGTAACCCCTCAATTTCTTGGTGCCCTCACGGACGCCAATTTCCCCGGGCGGACAACCGGCGCACGGTACAGGGTGGGCGAGGACGTGATAGCCGTTCGCCATCCCTTCCGCGATGCTGCCACTGACCGCGACCGCCTCGACCCAGAAAAGATTGTGCATGTGGATGCAAGCCGCCTGGTTCAGTTGCCCATAGCGGCCGTAGTAGGCGTGAAGGAGGCCACGGTTGCCGTACGAGCAGGTGCGGTGAGGCGCGACGCCGAGTCGCATGCTTTCATGTTCGCCAACGCTAGCAACCGCAACGACGTAGGAGTGGACTGGTCCAGCCAGGGCGCCCACGTGATTGGGGATATTCATTCCAATAGCCAAATTGACATCTCTGGCTTTGGGCAAACGGTTACCGGGTGGGTCGAGTACCGGTACGAGTACGACGTTTCCGGGGCCGGGCACACCTTCGAAAAGGGATTCCGCGCTGCTAACCTACTCGACCTCCCCCTCAAATACACTCCCACCGACTTCGAGCCTTACGACTACGTCTTTCAAAACACCGCCAAGTTCCCAAACCACGCCATCCCCGCCGGCGTCTATTACGTGGACGGCAATCTTAGTATCGGGGGCGACGATTTCCCGCTAGGGCCGGTGACTTTCGTCGTCACCGGCGCAATCAAGGTGTCCGGCTCAGGACACAGCATGGTGGCTGCGCGACACAACGTGCTTTTCTACTCGCTTTCAACGAGCAGGAAAGCTATTGACGTGAGTGCCCAGGGTGGCCAATGGCGCGGATATATCTTTGCCCCTAACGGCGGGATAAGCTTCAGCGCCCGCGGGATGGAGTCCTACGAAGGCGGACTTGTCGGGGACACGATAAAACTTACCGGCAATGATTTCTTGGCTGAGGGAACAGTGCCATACCTCAGCAGAACCGAGAGCCGGCTGTTCAGATGACGCGTCGGGCATGATAGAGGGCGGAGCAACAAGCGTGGTGCTATGGCAGCGCCTGCCGGCGCGAGGCCGGAGGCGCTTTGTTTTTTGTGGCCCGCCGTCCGTTGCGACGTGTAGGAAGCTAAGGATGGCGCGGGGAAAAAGACCCCCCGAGGCGGCCTGCGGATGCGCAAGTTGCCCGTCACTGAGGCATCGGAGAGGATGGCAAGCATGGCCTTCAGGCCTTAACATTGCCGTCGTAAGGAGGCGGTATGCTGCTTTCCGAGGGCAGAGCACAGGCTTTTGAGGAGGCGGGAGCAATTATGACGAACCAGAGACGCGACCAAGAAGCCGAAAATCACCCCGCGGAGCCCCCACCGGTGGACGCCGGTGCAGAAGCCTTCGAGCAACACGAGGGGCCTCTATGCTCCATGCCCGGCGGCGGCCCGGATGCAGAAAGCCTTCAAGGAATCGAAGGAGACGGGGCTGGCGAGGGCCGCAAGCCAGCGAAGCCCCCAGATCGGCCCATGGAGACCAGAAACACCAGCACGGACAACGCCGGGGAGCAATCTACCGAACCAGGTGCACCGGCGCACGAGTCCAGGGCGCCCCAGGGAGCCAGGGCCGATGCGGAAGGGGGCGCACAGCGGTTTGAAGGGCCAGAGGCACGGCCCCCGACCCAAGCGCCAGCGGGAATGTCTGGGGACGAATTAGAGGCCTGGGAGGCACGGGAGCGCGACGCCCTCGCAGCCGAGGCAGAGGAACCCCTCGCGCCGGCGGTTGGTGTTCGGTCCGAGGCTGAGGAGACGATGAAGCCCCAGGCCCACGAACGAGACCAACACCCAATACACGGGCTTTGGGCATGGTTTTGGGGCAGGTCGGAGGCACCGAAGCCCGAGCCTCCGGCGCAAGGCGAAGGGGCCAAAGAGCCAAGCAAGGCTGGGGCATCGCCCATGCCCGAAGAAACGGTGCCGCAAGGGTTGCAAGACGCTGGCTCCCGAGCAGGAACCCCCGTGGAGGTCAATGGAGAAGAGGCAGCGGAAGGGCAGCTATTGCAAGCCGCCCAGCCCGAATCAGGAACAGACGCCGAGGAAGGGACAGCCTCGCCTGAGCGGCCAAGGCGGGCGTTCCTCGACTGGTTCTTGGGCCGGCCGGCGAGAGCAGAAGAGGCCTCGGGAGAGCCTGAGCGGGCGCCTGAAGTCGAGCAGGCTCAAGCCCGCGGTAGCGAAACGCACCCAGAAACGACGCAGGATGTGCCCTGCGCAGCGGCGGGCGAGGAAATCCCCACTAGCGTGGCATCCGGTCAAGCTTTTCCAGCGGAGGACCAAGTTGAGTTCCCAGCGGAGGCCCAGCCGCTGCCCGTGGAGGAAGTTTTCGCGGAGCAGGAAGCTGCAGCCGAGCTACCGCTGGAGGCTACAGAACCGCCGGAGGTACCGCCAGCGGAAACGCAGCCGGTGCCTGAGGAGCGGCTAAAAGCGCTCGCCCGCGAAAGCCACCGCGTGTCTCTTCTCGATGACCTTTCCAAAGGGGGCGAAGCACCTGCCGGTCAAGTTGAGGGCCACCCCGACAAAGAGGCGGTTGAGGAAACGCCACGCGAGGCCAGGCGGAAACCGGCGACGTTGGCTCGCGTCGTAGCAGCCTTGGCGCTGATTGTGATAGCAGTAGCGGCCATCAAGATTCATGAGGCGGCGGAGCTGCGCAGCTTTTTGGGACAGCCGATTGGGGGGCGCGCAGTGATATGGTCGGGCTGGCGCGCGGCAGGTGAGACGTTCGTGGCCGTCAACGAGTCAGCCGAAAGCTTGATGACAAAAGACGTGCCCTGCTTTGGGCAGCTTTGGAGCCTCGTGGACACCAAGCCTGAGAACCAGCCCCCTCCTGCCGTAGCGGGCCGCTACTACTACAAGGGCTCCTGGAGTCAGTTGCTGGCCCACCTGGAGGCGCCGCCGGAGACCCTTCAGCTAATGTTGATACCGCTCGCGGTCTCAACGGAAAAGGAAGCGGACAAGCAAGAGGTAGGCTACGATGACGTCGTAGTGACGATCACGCCGAGGCGGGGAGAAATCGAGGTCAATTGCACCGAACAAGGTAGATGGCCGCCCAACGAGGTGTTTGAATGTTTCGCGTACGCCGGCGGAGAAACAGCAGACGCGGTACGTGACATAAACGGGCCATTGGCACTCGATACCTGGGCGCAAGCTGGGCGAAAGGACCCGAAGCCAGTGACAGAAGCTGATTTGGGGCAATTGGTGCGCGTGGTGAACGAAGCGGGACGGCAAGTCTGGCCCATCAAGGTTGAGACGGCGACCTTGCCCAATGGCGCCATGCGCGCCGCGTACCACCTCGAAAGCGGCACCATAACGGTTATCCGCGGTGCACTCGCGGAGGGGCGAAGGTACGAAGAGTGGTCGGCGAGCACGTCGCCAGGGTACAAACTGATAGCTATCTGGAACGCTGACAAAGAATGGGCAAAGGACGAAAGCCGCGTCGCGGTGCTCTTGGGCCAGGACCGGCGGCCGGTATTGGCGTACGGTAACCTGCCCCTTTGGCCTGGCACGACGGCTGTCTGGTGCCGCTGGTACCCCGGCGCCGGGCCGCAGTGCATGACGCCAGAAGACTGTGCCAGGGCGCTAGGAGACCACACGGGCGTCCAGGTGGCCATCAACGCTCAGGGCACCGTCGTGGCTGCTTTTCGCCCCGAGGGAACCTACGCCACACTTCGCGACCTACTTGACCCGGAAAGCGAATGGCAGACGCGGTGGCATATGCAACCAGCACCGGCGGGAGACCGAGAGTGGCGGCTGCTGCGGCGGCTCGGGTATGCTCCCCCAGCAACTCAGTAGCCGGTAGAGATCCAATCGGGTCGGCAACCGTGCGGAAGAGGGGCTTGGACATACCGGTGCCCAGAGGGTGCTGACACGGCCAAGTAGGTGTTTGGGCCAACGGGTTAGGCAACCGCTTAGACGAATACGAGACTTGCCCTGCAGTGCCTTCGCGGTGCATAACCAGTGCTGTTGCAGTGCAGAAAAGGTCTGCCGAAAGGGGGGTATTAGCATGGGAATAGTCCTGTCGGAAGCGGATTATCGTGACCGGGTGTATGCCTGCTGGCTCGGGAAGAACATTGGAGGAACGCTTGGGGCGCCCCATGAGTGCAAAAAGGAAATACTGAACTTGACCTACTTTGATCCGGTGCCCACCGAGGCAGCCGCTAACGATGATTTAGACCTGCAGCTCGTATGGCTCAAGATGTTGGAGGACAAGGGGCCGGACCCAGCTTTGGAGGATTTCGCGGAATACTGGACACGCTATGCGGCACCGTATCCGTGGAATGAGTACGGTTTCGCACATCGGAATCTGGCCAGAGGATTGTTGCCGCCGGTGTCGGGGCTTTTCGAGAACTACTACATAGACGAGATGGGGTCGCCGATACGGAGCGAAATATGGGCTTGCGTGGCACCTGGCGATCCGCAACTGGCTGCCGCCCTGGCATGGAAGGATTCCCAGATTGACCATGCAGGTGGAGAAGGAACCTACGGGGAGATGTTCTGGGCGGCCCTGGAGAGCGCAGCCTTCGTCATAGACGACCCAATGACGCTGATAAGGGTGGGCCTGGAGATGATACCGCACTGGTGCCGGATTTCCAGGGCGGTAAGAGACGCGGTGTGGTGCTGGGAGAATGGTATTCCGTGGGCCGAGGCGCGGGAACGGATTTTACGCAACTTTGGGCATTTCCAACCGTGCCACGCGCCACAGAATCATGCTTTTACGATTATAGGGTGGCTTTACGGCAGCGACTTCGGCGACAAGTTGTGCAAGGCGGTGAACTGTGGGTATGACACGGATTGCACGGGAGCGACGCTGGGAGCGCTGCTGGGGATCCTGGGCGGCACCGCCGGAATACCCGCGCAGTGGCGTGCTCCGGTGGGCGAGGCGATTGTGCTGCATCCTTATACACGAGGCCTGGAGGCTCCTAAGACGGTTGCAGAGCTGACGGAGCGAACGGTGGCGGTAGCTAAACGGTTGCTGGCTGAAAGGTCCGACGTAGCAAAAATTGGGCAGAGGGGGCGAGTGCCACCCAATGTGGTGGGGCTGCTGTCCCGCAACGAGCTAGCGCTGGCAGCCTTGGCGCACGACGTGCAGGCAGCAACTCTTCGTGCCGGCGACCTGGACATTACCCTGCACTATAACGGCGAACCGGTGCTCAGGCCCGGCATCCCCAAAGTGCTGGGCGTTTCGGTAGAGCGCAAGCAGAAACCGGTGCGGGCAAAGGTAACCTTGAGGGCACCGGAAGGCTGGTCCGTAGGAAAGCTGCGGCCAGCACGAGGACAGACCAGGTTCCTCGTCCAGGCGCCGCAAGTAGCCGACCGCAACAGCATCGAAGTGAGCGTCGCAGCGGCAGGCGGAGAGAAAACGGTCAGCTTCACCATTTTGGGGCCAGGCGAGGCCAAAGGGTATCCTGCAGGCGTCAACGTGCCCACCTGTCCGAAATGCCATGCCCGCCTCGAGGCGTGCATTTGCCCCAGAGACTGACCTCGCGGCAGACGTGCCAAGCCATCCCAAGGGCTGGGTTTGCCACGGTCGGAGACGGCACGGAAGCGGATGGGAGTGCTTAGAAGCAGTGCGCCGAGCAGATGGATGGAGGGCGCGGCTCCGTGAAAGGCTGCCCGCACGCGGAGAGTAACCTCCGAGGCCGTGAAGGACACCCCTGGGCCAGGCCTCAGGCAGGTGCTTTTGGTGCCACCAAACGCATCTAGGTGGAGACTTCCGAGCCTCTTCTTCGCTCCGTGCCCGAACCGTAATAGTAGTAATAGTAGTAGTAATAGTAGCCGCCGCGAGTGAGGGGCACGCGGTTGAGGACAACGCCCAAGATAGAGGCCCGGCCCGCCTCTAAAGCTTCCCTAGCCTGCCTCAATTCACGGGCGCTGGTCTGGCCCGAATGCAATACAAGGAGTACGTGGTCCACCTGGGGAGCGAGGACGGCGGCGTCGCTGATGACCAGGCACGGGGGAGTGTCGAAGAATACAATGTCGGCGCTGTCTGCGAGCCTTTGAATGACGGCCCTAGCAGCCTCGCTCTCCAGAAGCTCGGCAGGATTGGGAGGTAGTGGCCCGCTGGTCACCAAGCGCAAGCCGGGCACGCGCGTTTCGCGGATGACCTCTTCTATTGAGGCTTCGCCCACCACGGCGTTGGTGAGGCCGCGGTCGTTCGTCAAGCCCATGATTTTGTGGAGGGCGGGACGGCGCAAGTCTGCGTCCACGATAAGCACGTTCTGGCCAGCCTGAGCATAGGCAGCAGCGATGTTGGCCAAGGTAAGCGTCTTCCCCTCGCTGGCTAGGCAGCTCGTCACGATGATGGCCTTGCCAGGCTTCTCCCAGAGGCGGAAGTTTATCTGCGAGCGAACCGAGCGATAGGCCTCGGCATAGGGACTCTTGGGAGCAGAGGCCACGACCAGAGGATCCTCGAGCTGCTCCATGCGTGGGACCATGCCGAGGTAGACCAGGTCGGTGTAGCGTCGGAGGTCGTCGGGGTCGCGGATGGTGTCGTCGAGGAGTTCAAAGAACACCGCCAAGACGCACGAGACAGCCAAGCCGAGCAGCATAGCAAAGATTAGAGTTTTGCTCAGTTGGGGGGTTCGGGATATGGCGACGACGGCGCGGTCGAGTACGGCGGCCACCTCCGCCTTGACGGCCTCGTTCATCTTGTGAACCTGAAGTTCGCGCATGAGCCGCGCCTGTACCTCACGCAGCATTTCCAGGCGAGACTGAAGCTCCTCCGTCTGCTGCTGAAGGCTGGCACCGGCGCGCGCCAGCGCGCGCAGGCGGGCAACGGCACCAGCCACCACGGAGCGCTGGCCCTGGAGGTCGGCAAGCTGCTGGCGGAGAGCAACCTCCCGCTGGTTCAAGGCATCGTAGGCCGGGTCCTGGGCGCTGGTGGTAGTTTCGACCACCTGCGGGACGGCAGCGAGTTGCTTCTCTAGCTCGGCGATGCGCGCCTTGAGGTCGGCGACAGCGGGGTGGCCGTCAGTGTAGCGGCCACTGAGGTCCGCAAGAGCAGCACGGTAAGTCACGAGCTGCTTGTCAAGCTCGGCCCACAAGGGATTCTCCTTCATAACCTTTTCTACCTTGAAGGGCCGACGCTTCCTCAACTCTGCGCGGACTTCGGCTAGCTCCCGCTGGGCCGCCGCCACCTGGCTGTCAAGGGCCGTGAGCTGGTCGGTGTAGCGCTGCAAAAGGTTCACGTACTCGGCGGTGCCACCCTTTTCGGGCGCCGGAAGCCTCTCCGGACTGATGTTGCTCGCCTCGCGGACCTTCTGCAATTGCTTGGAAAGCTGAGCGATCTCGTCGGCAGTGAGCTGAATTTGTTCCTCAACGAATTGGCGAGCGGCCGTTTCCTGGGCACGTTGAAAATCCCCGACGAGCGAAACAAAACTGTCCACGGCTTCGTTGGCCAAGGCGATGGCCTGCTCTGGGGTGGCGGATTCGGCCTCGACGCGGATGACGTCGGGGGGTTCGGCGATGGCGCGGATCGATTGCACAACTTCCCCAGGGTCTACGACGATGCGCTGACCGCTGGTGCGCGCCGCCAGCCGTTGCGAAACCCGCTTTGCATTCTCGGAGCTGGTCATGAGCTTGGCGTAAGTGTCCAGGGAGAGACCGGCTGAGCCAAAACCCTCGGCGCGTGGCTGGCCAAAAACTACGGTCAGACCTGGCGCCTCGGCTCGCAGCAGGACCCGTGCACTGGCCATGTAGCGTTGGGGAGCGGTGAGCGAGTAGATGCCGCCGACAAGAGTAACGGCGAGAGTGAAGAGGAATACGAAGAGCCAGCGCTTGCCCAGAGCGCGTACATAGTCGCGGAGCTGCATTTGCTGGACTTGTTCCATCTTTTGGTTTCGCCCCTGGGCAACTAAGGTCGGCACACCACCGCCTGCGCCACTATATCGCCGCCGCGCCGAGGCGGTCAACGAAAGGGCGCGGCGCTAGGGTTGGTTCGCGAAAGGCATGGCGACTCCTTCGTGCCCACCGACCATTTGCCAGAGGCACAACAGCATCAGGGATAGTTGAGGGCCGCGAGGGGCATTGCAAGGTTTTGCGGAGACGAGATTGCCGAAAGCACTACCGACGCAGAAGGCCACACCCTTCCAGGCCGAAGGCGCCCACAGCAGCCCTAAAGGACCTGCGGGAGGGCGGGCGCTCAGCCGGCGTCGAAGGAGCGCCGCCAGCGGGTGCCGTGTGGAGTGTCCTCGAGGATGATGCCGCGATTGGCGAGTTCGGCACGGATTTCGTCGGCCCGAGCAAAGTCACGAGCCTTGCGCGCTTCGTCGCGCTGGGCAATCAGGCGCTCGACCTCGGCATCCAAGGCCCCCCTGTCATGCTCCATGATGCCCAGTACATCGTCGGCCCGCGTGAGGAAAACCAACACGGCCTGGGCATCGCCGCGGGTGAGCGCTCCGCGGGCAAGCCGCGGATTGATAGTTTTTACTAAGTCGAAGACAACGCCCAGGGCTTCGGGAATGTTAACGTCGTCTCGGAGGGCCGCCTCGAAGTCTCGTTCAGCCTGGGCCACCTCGCCGGCTGTCTCGTCGGAAGCTTCGCCCTCGCGCTGGACTTCTTGCAGCCTGTCCATGAAGTCCCAGAGGCGGAAGACGGCCGCTGTGCTCTGGGCGAGACCGTCCAAGGTGAAGTTGAGCTGCTTGCGGTAGTGGGCCGTCATCAACTGGTGGCGGACGGCCTTGGGCTGAAAGCCACGGGCGATAAGGTCGCGGAGGGTGTAGAAGTTGCCGAGGGACTTAGACATCTTCTGGCCGTCCACGAGCAAATGCTCGACGTGAACCCAAAAGCGGACGAACTTCTCGCCCGTGGCGGCCTCGGTCTGAGCGATTTCGTTTTCATGGTGGGGGAAAATAAGGTCAACGCCGCCGACGTGGATGTCGAGGGTAGTGCCGAGGTACTTGGTAGACATCACAGAGCACTCTATGTGCCAGCCAGGGCGGCCAGGCCCCCAGGGACTTTCCCAAGTAGGCTCATCTGGTTTGGCGGCTTTCCAGAGGGCGAAATCGCGTACGTCGTCGCGCTCGTACTCATCGGCCTCCAAGCGGCTGTAGGCCTGCTCAGTGGTAGCAGAGACACCCGAGAGCGCCCCATAGCGAGGGAAAGTGGAGATGTCAAAATACACGCTGCCTTCCCGCACGTAAGCGTGCCCTTTTTCGATGAGGGTCTGGATGAGGTCAAGCATTTCGGGGATGTGCTCGGTGGCGCGGGGGTACTTCCAGGCCGGACGAATGCCCATAGTATGAAGATCTTCGAAGAAAAGACGCTCGTAGGTGCGGGTGAACTCGTGAAGGCTTACGCCCTTGGAGCGGGCGCCGGCGATGGTCTTGTCGTCCACGTCGGTGATGTTCATCACGTTGCGGACTTCCCAGCCAAGGAAGGCAAGTGTGCGGGCCAGAAGATCGCTGAACAAGAAGGTGCGGAGGTTGCCGATGTGGGCAACGTCATACACGGTGGGTCCGCACGTGTACATACGCACGATGCGGCCGTCTAGGGGTGCGAAGTCCTCAAGTCGTCTTGTGAGAGTGTTGTATAGCCTCATGCGCCTCTCCCGACCCAAGCCAAGGGCTGCGGTAGCTTGCCACAATTCCCGATTGCGCTCCACAGGCGGCCTCGCGAAGGGGCTTCTCTCCCCCACTCGGCAGCGACTTAGGTCGCTGGGACCACTCGGAACTGCATTCTTCCTCCCTCGCGGGCAAGCTCCTGGGCCTCTTCCAGCTCCACGGCGAGGACCATGGAGACCCCAGGCGTTTGCATGGTGACACCATAGAGCAAGTCGGCGGCGGCAATGGTTTGGGGATTGTGCGTCACGACGATAAACTGCGTCCTCCCGCCGAAATCGTGAAGCAGGGAGATGAAGCGCTCAGTGCTGGCGGCGTCGAGGGCAGCATCTATCTCATCGAGAATACAGAAGGGGCTAGGGCGGACTTTGAGGAGCGCGTAAAGGAAAGCGATGGCGGTGAGGGCCTTTTCACCACCGGAGAGCAGCATCATGTTCTGGGGGCGTTTTCCAGGCGGCCGCACGATTACGTCTACGCCGCCAAGGAGGGGCTGGTCGGGATTGGTCAGCTCCAGACGGGTGTCGCCGCCGCCAAAGAGACGCTGGAAGATTTCGCGGAAAGCTTCCTGAACCTCATTGAAGGATCGCAAGAAGGCTTCTCGGGCGGCCTCGTCGAGGTCTTTGATGAGCTGAAGGAGTTCGTCGCGGGCGCGGGTGACGTCGTCAAGCTGAGCCTGCAGGTAGTCCAGACGTGCCTGCAGTCTGGCCAGTTCCTCCACAGCGCCGAGGTTGACTGGACCCAGGGCACGCATCTGTTCCTTTAGCTGCTCAGCCTCGGCTTCGGCCTTCGACCGAGAGAAACTTTCGTCAAGAAGCTGGACCGCAGCGTCGGGCGTCAGGCCGAATTGATCTGTGAGGCGTTCAGCAACAGCCGCCAACTGAGCCTCTTCGCGAGCCAGGGCAAGCTCGGCGCGGTGCTGGGCGGCCGTGGCGTCGTCGGCGCGGCGGCGGAGAGCTTCCAGGCGCGCTTCCAAATCCGCCTGGCGGCGCCGAAGAGCCTCAACGTGGTCACGTTCTCGCCGCAGTTGCGAAGCCACAGCAGCCGCCCGCTGCTCAATAGGCTCGACTTCGGGCAATTCAGCCAGTGTTTCTAGGATGTGCCCCCGCTCGGCTTCTAGCGCCGCCACCCGCTCATCAGAGACTCGCGCGCGGCTGCGCACGTTCTCCAGGTCACGAGCCACCCGCTCGCGCTCCTCAGCCGCAGCCTGCCAACGCTGTTCAAGCTGGGCTAGCCGGATGCGGGCAGCCATTAGCGCCGAGCGAGCCTCAGCCTCAGCCGCCTCCGCTTCCTCGATGGGAGCCAGGTCATCTCCAGTGCGCAGGGTCTCAATTTCCGCCGCCAGCCCCGAAGCAGTCTCCTCAACCAAGGCCCGCTGGTTGGTAAGAGTTGCCAGGCGCGACCTGAGGAGAGCCAAGTCGGCTTCCAGGTCTCGCATGGCAGCGTCGGCCGCCTGCACGCGCTCGGAGAAATTCCGTACATCGTCCTCCGCATGCCGCAGAGCCTGGAGAGCGGCATCGCGGGCAGCGGTAGCCTCGTCGTGGCGCAATTGAGCAGCGGCGGCTTGCTCAGCCAAGCGCGCCTCCAGGGCAGCCAGACGCACTTCGGCAGCCTGGGTTATGTCTAACTGACGTTGCAGGCGCGCCAACTGGCTTGCCCGAGCCAACAAAGGACACTGGCTCTCTGCAGCACCGCCCAAAATCAATTCGCCTGAGGAAGTGAGCATTTCACCCGATAGGGTCACCGCCGCCGCGCCCGGAGGCAACTGGGCGACTATTTGTCGTGCAGCGGCAAAATCCCGCACCACAACCACTGCGCCCAGCGCTGCCTCAGCCAGGCCAAAAACGTCAGACGAAACGCGCACCATGTCGGCAGCCCGCCCCAGAACCCCCGGTTCGTTTAGCGCAGCAGAGATTTCGGGCAAGCAGCCCGACGCCAGGCGGGAAAGCACGAATATTCCCAGCCGGCCCAGGCCCTCCGCACGAGCAACCGAAGCCACGGCTTCGGCCGCGTCGTCGTCTCGCACGACAAGCCACTGAGCCTTTTCGCCTAGGGCAGTGGCTACCGCTGCCTCGAAGCCTTCGTGTACCTGGATTAGCTCGGCCAAGGGACCCAAGACACCGTCCAACGTACCCTCGCCAGCCAGAGCCATCACCCGAGCCACGGCCTCTGGCGCCCCTGCGTAGGTCCTAACAAGCTCCTGAAGCGTCGAAAAGCTAGCTTCCAGGCCCGCGAGGCGCTCGCGCAGGAACTGCAGCTTGCCGCGATGGTCGGCCAAGGCCTGTTGGCATCGGCGGTTTTCATCGCGGTGGGCAGCGAGGACTTCATCAGCCTGGGCTAAAGCGGCTGCGAGGCGGGCACGCCGGGCCTCAGCGTCTTCCAGGCGGGCGGCGAAGTCAGCCTGCCGACGACGCGTAGCTTCCGCCTCAGCCTCCAGGCGCACAATGCGCTCGCGTAGCTCGGTCTCCATGGCCAGCAGGCCCTGGGCTTCCTGCTGGGCCCCAGATGCACGCATGGCGAGAGAGGCCAGAAGGCGGTCGCGCTCCTCCCGCGAAGCACGGGCAACATTAAGGGCATGCGCGGTCTCCTTTGCAGCGGCCTCTTTGGCCTCGACCTCAGCCCGCGCTCCCTCGATTTCGGCGGCCAGTATCTGGGCTTCGGCGAGCAGGGCCGCCAGGCGAGCTTCGAGCGCTTCACGCTGAGCATGGACCTCGTCACGGGTTTGGATGAAAGTCTCCAACTGTCGTTCGACGGCGTCCCTGGCAGCCACTGCTACGTCGCGACGGTGGCGGGCGTCCCGAACGGCGGCATCCAGTTCGGCGGCTGTGGACCGCAACTCCTCGACGCGCGCTTCTGCTATCTGCCTGTCTGCCCGGAGCTGTTCAAGCTCCTGGGCCACGGCGGCGGCTTCGGCCCTCGAGGTCTCCAGCTCCTGGGCCGCGATGGCACGCTCATTCTCCAGGCGCCCCAACCGGCGCTGGCGTGCTAGGTGCTCCGCCGCCAGCAGCCGCACCTCAAGCTCTCGCAGGCGGGCGTCCAGGTCACGATAAGCCTGGGCAGCAGCGGCCTCATCCCGTAAAGGTTCCAGATGGCTGGTCAACTCGGCCAGGATGTCCTGCAGACGGCGCATTTCGTGGCGGGCGTCCTCGAGGCGGCGCTCGGCTTCGTCGCGGCGGACTCGGTACTTGCGCACGCCGGCGGCCTCCTCAATTAGCTCACGCCTGTCCTCAGGCCGCACGGAAAGAATGGCGTCAATCTCCCCCTGGCCGATGACAGAGTAGCCGTCGGGACCAAGGCCCGTGTCGAGAAACAGGTCGCGGATGTCGCGCAGGCGGCAGCGATTGCGGTTGAGCAAGTACTCGGATTCGCCGTTGCGAAAGAGGCGGCGGGTAATCTCGACCTCAACATAGTCGGTGGGCAGGGCGCCGTCGGTATTGTCCAGGGTGATGGTAACTTCAGCCATCCCGAGAGGTCGGCGGCTCTCAGCACCAGCGAAGATGACTTCCTGGAGGTTGCTAGTGCGCAGGGCGCGGGCCGACTGTTCGCCCAAAACCCACAGCACAGCATCCACCAGGTTGCTCTTGCCTACGCCGTTGGGGCCAACAATGGCCGTAATGCGGTTGTCAAAATCAAGCGTGGTCGGGTCAGCGAAGGTCTTGAACCCGCGCAGGTAGAGCCTTTTGAGGTGCAAGGTCACTCCTCCGTCGGCATCCGCATACTGCGGTTTGTGCTGCCACCCCTACTGCCATGCGGCTCTGGCTTCAGCCTCGGCTATCGCACGAGGCCATGGCCTTGCATCCAGTGCAGCATACTATTGTGCGGCGGCCGCGACACAGCCCCTCGCGGCGCCTCTGCCGAGAAGGAATGCCCCGACCGCGGTCGTCCCGCGGCTTCCCTCCCGGAGGCGTGCATATTATAGCAAGTTCAGCCTTTTTAGGCCCGCGTCGGCCCACAATCAGAAAATGTCCGGCAGCTCGACCTTCAGAGAGCCGAGGGGCGTGCGCTCGGCTATGCGCTCGCGCTTTAGGTCCTTGGTCTTACGTACCAGCTCGCTCACCGCCTCGGCGATCAGACGCTCGACCAAGCAGCGGTTTTCAGGAACTAGGAGTTGCTCGGCTATCTTGACGTCCAGCAGCTCGCCGAGACCGTTGGCGCGTAGGACAAGGGCACCCTCGCCAGCCTGGACCTCCACGGTCATCTCTGCAAGTTCCGCAAGGGCCTGCTCAAAGCCCTCTTGGAACCGCGCTACCTGTTTCTGAATGAGTGCTTCAAAAGGATTGAGCATGGGCTTGTCCCCGCCAAACTGCCGATATGCCAGCCCACCGGCATCATCGCACTACCTGAACACTGTCCCATGGGCTAGCCATCACTGCGCGCAGTTCTATCCTCTGGCGCACCCGCCTCCCCAGCAAACGCCTATTCTTCACTGTGCTCCTCGCTGCCCTCGAAGAACTCCAGGGCCAGCCTGGCGGCGCGGTCAGCCTCATCTTCCTCCGCCGCAACAGGCCGCCGCTCGTCGGCCTGGGGCTCGACCAAGGCGCTGGTTGAAGCCTCAGGCTCATGCGTCTTAGGCGGCTCAGCAGCGCCCGCGTCCTCGTCGGCGGTGAGGGCTGGCTGTTGAGGCTCCGCGGCCGCCGGCCCGACGTCTATGTCGCGGTCGGACGCCGGCAGGCTTGGAGCTTTTTCGTCGCCAAGCAGGGCCACGAGCTTGACGGAACGACCCAAGGCGGCGCTTAGAGCCGCCTCCACGTCGGCTCGGTATTGTTCCGTGACGCGTTCGTAATGGAACTTGCACTCCGGCGGGAAGCGAACGACGACCCGGTCGCCTGCGACGGCCTCGGGGCGGCCATCCCGAAGCATCGCCCACACCGCGACGCGCCGGCCGCGTTTCAGGGCGAGGTGCACAGCCTGCCACAGGGCCTCAATATCGCCAGCGTTGCCCTGGGGAGGGCCCGCACGAGCTGCTGGCGCGGCTGGCTTGGCCTTGCGGGCAGCCTCCTGGGCAGCGCGCCGGGCCGGTGCCTTTTCGACAGCCGGCTCTCTTGTTTCCTCTGGCTCCTGCGGCGGCTCGCGCCGGTCGGCCGCCTCGGCCTCGGGGGCCGGCCTGAGGCCTTCGGGCCTATCCTGACCACGGTCAACGCCCCCAGGAGGCGCTGCCGTGCGCGATGGCTTCGCTGTCGCAGTGGCAGCCTTGGCCAAGGCCAAGGCACGCTCCTGGGCCGAAGGCTCCGCCCACATCTGCGTTATCTCCGCCAGGGCCAACTCCACAGCAAGCTGCTGCTGGCTCGCCTCGCGCAGACGCTTCTCGGCCTCCCCCAGCAAGCGGAGAGCCTCGGCCAGCTTGGCGGAGCCAAGGGCGTGGCTAGTCTCGTGAAGGTGTGGCCACTCGCCGCCCGAGTGCACCCCAAGGCAGACCCGGAGCATTTCCCGAATGGCTAGCATCAAATCCTGGACGAGCTGAGGAAGGTCTTTGCCTGCGGCAACGAGGTCATCCAGGCGGGCAAGGACGTCCGCGAGGCCGCCTGCGGCCATCGCCTGCACCAGTCCGGCCACCGCCTCTCGCGGCGTTGCGCCAAGAACCTCCCGCACCGCCTCCACCGTGACGCGCCCTTCGGAGTAGGCGACGACCTGGTCGAAAATGCTTTCAGCATCGCGAAGAGCGCCACGGGCCGCGCGGGCTATTTCTTCAAGAGCGCCTTCTTCGACCTCGACCCCCTCCCGCTCGGCGATGGCCCGCAAGGTCTCGACGATACGCGGCTCCGCGATGAGATGGAACTCAAATAGCTGACAGCGAGAGACGATGGTGGGAGGCACTCTGTGCAACTCAGTGGTGGCAAGCACGAAAAAGGTGTGAGGAGGAGGCTCTTCGAGAGTTTTGAGAAGGGCATTGAATGCCTCGGGGGTGAGCATGTGAACCTCGTCGAGGATGTAGACTTTGTAGCGGGCCTCGGCGGGCGAGTAGCGGACTTTCTCGCGCAGCTCGCGGATTTGCTCTATGCCGCGATTGGAGGCAGCGTCAATCTCGATGACATCGAGAGCACGGCCGGCGGCAATCGCCTGACAGATGCGGCACTGGCCACAAGGGTCGGGTGTCGGGCCGTGCTCACAAAGAAGGGCCTTGGCTAGCACGCGGGCGGTGGAGGTTTTGCCGGTGCCGCGCGGGCCAGCGAAAAGGTAGCCGTGGACGACGCGGCCCGAAGCCACCGCGTTCTGGAGGGTGCGGCTGACGTGCTCCTGCCCCACTATCTCGCCGAAGGTCTGAGGCCGATAGCGAAGGCTGAAAGGTAAGTATGACATGACTTATTGCCCCTGCCAGGGCCGCGCCCGACCAGCGGCACCCTTCGGCTGAAGGGCCTCAAGGGTGTGGCCGTGCACCCGCCTTCGATAAGCCCTGCCCAGGCGTTACCCCTGCAGCCAGCTCCGGCCAGGCGCCCCCGCGGCACAGGTCGCAGCCAGCTACCGTTGCTCCCTTTCGGGCCTGGCGGGGTTCACCGGCGCTCCCTTGCGCGGGACCCAGCCCTCATCGCCACTTACAAGGGTCAGACCCCAAACAGAGCCACCTCTGGGCGGGAATTCAGCCCGGCTGTAGCGGATTGCCGGTACAGGGTACCGCTAGCCCCCCGCCTAGCACGACCACACCGAAGCTTGTGTCCCTGTCAGTATCTTACCAGAGTCGCGTGCGCCTCACAACGGCGAGCGTCTGGATAGCCTTCCCTAACGTGCGGTATCATTAAGGAGGCGCTGAAAAGCAACCGTGGCTGCGCCGTGCGGAGTTACCAACGTGTCAGTGCAAACGGAAAGGGTGCGTAGTGGCATTCCAGCCTTTGACGAAATCGTCCAAGGGCTGCGCCTTGGTGATAACGTAGTCTTTCAGGTAGACAGCCTCGACGAGTATCGGTTCTTCGCGGAACCTTTCGTGAGGGAAGGAGTGCTCCAGGGGCACAAGGTAGTGTACCTTCGGTTCGCGTCCCACGAGCCGGTCGTGCAAGCCCAACAAGGGTTGCAGGTAGTCCAGCTAGACCCCAGCAGCGGATTTGATTCTTTCAGCCGAGCTGTGCATGACGTTATCGAGGCTTATGGCGTCGGCACGTTTTTCGTGTTCGACAACCTCTCCGCCTTAGCAGTGGAGTGGGCAACTGACGAATCCCTGGCCAACTTCTTCCAGGTCACGTGTCCTTTCCTGTTCGAGCTGGACACCGTGACATACTTCGCCCTGACCCGGGGCCGACACAGTCACGCTGCCGTCGCGCGTATCCGGGACACCACCCAACTGCTCGTGGACGTGTACCACGTCAAGGGCCGCCTCTACGTTCACCCGCTGAAGGCCTGGGATAGGTACTCGCCGACCATGTTTCTGCCGCATAGGGTGCAAGGCGATAAATGGACACCTGTCTTCGAGAGCGGGGACGCAGCGGAGGTATCGCTAGCGGCAAGCAGCGGACCGCTGGAGGCTGAGGTCGCTGCGTTGGCTCCCTGGGAGAGCATATACCGTAGAGCCGTGAGCTTGCGGCTGGGAGGTCGGGAGCCATCGCAGCAAGACCCTGAGTTTCTAGCGGTCAAGCAAGAGCTCTGCCGCATGCTCATCGGCAGCCACCCCGAGTTCGGCGAGCTAGCCGACCGATACCTGACCATTGAAGATTTGTTGAACGTCCGGCGGCGCATGGTTGGCTCTGGGCGGATCGGCGGGAAAGCCGCCGGTATGCTCGTAGCACGCCGCGTTCTCCAGACCCCTGAAGACGGCTATCCCGACTTTTCGGAGGTAATGGATGACCACGACTCTTTTTACATCGGGTCGGACGTCTTCTTTTCCTTCCTGGTCAACAACGACCTCTTCCGACTGAGGTTGCAGCTAACGCGCAGCTCCAGGATATCCCGAGAAGAGTTCGAGGAAGTGGAGCGACGGTTCCTCGCCGCCCAGTTTCCCCCAGCCATCCTCGAACAGTTCCGCAGTATCCTGGACTACTTCGGCCAGGCGCCTATAATCGTCCGGTCATCAAGCCTGCTGGAAGATAGCCTCGGGAACGCCTTCGCCGGAAAGTATCGCAGCGAGTTTTGTGCGAACCAGGGAACCCCTGAACAGCGTCTCGAGGCCTTCACACGGGCTGTCAAGCTCGTATACGCGAGCGCTCTGAATCCGGACGCCTTGAGCTACCGGCAACGCCGGGGACTTGGGGAAAGCGATGAGCAGATGGCCATCTTGGTGCAGCGAGTGGCCGGCACATACCGCGGCCATTACTTCTTCCCTACGCTCGCCGGGGTTGCCTTCTCGCGCAATCTGTACGCATGGAGCGACCGGATAGACCCCAACAAGGGCATGGTGCGGCTGGTGTTCGGCCTCGGTACCCGCGCGGTCGAACGGGTGGGTGGCGACTACCCGCGCATGGTAGCCCTTAGCAACCCGACGCTCCGCCCAGAGGTCGGCAAGCGTGTCGCTAAGTACTCACAACACCAAGTGGACGTAATAGACCTGAAGGCCAATTCCCTCGCGACAGTTCCGCTGCGAGATGTGCTCAAAGTAGTTCCGCCACAACAGCTTCGCTACCTGGTATCTATTCTTAGCGGCGACCATGTAGCTGACCCTATCAGCACCATGTTGGACACTTCTCAGCCCATGATACTTACCTTCAACAACTTGATTCGTCACACGCGCTTCGCAGAGATAATGGACGCCATCCTGACGCGGCTGGAGAAGGCTTATGGATGTCCTGTGGACGTAGAGTTCACGGCATCGGTAGGCGAGGCCGGACAAGTGCGTGTAAACGTACTACAGTGCAGGCCGCTGTTCATGCCCGGCACCCAAGAGGCTGTTGAGGCGACGGCCGACCTGCGGCCGGAGGATATACTTTTCCGCTCCAACCGAATGATAAGCGGTGGGGTGGTGTCGGGCATACGGTACATAATCTACGTTGACCCGGTGATGTACAGCCAGGCATCAGCTACGGCAAAGAAAGCCCTGGGCCGCCTGGTGGGAAAACTGAACGAGCACCCCCGTGTGGTTGAGGGCAAGCTGATGCTGATGGGGCCAGGGCGCTGGGGCAGCTCAAATATAGACCTGGGCGTGAACGTGGGCTACGCCGACATTGACAATGCCGCAGTTCTCGTCGAGATTGCCCTCGAAGAATCCGGGCACATGCCTGACGTATCCTACGGCACACACTTCTTCCAAGACCTAGTCGAGCAGGGCATCATCTTTCTGGCGGTCTACCCCGACGACCCGATGTCTGCGTTCAACGACGGCTTCTTCGCAGGCGCTCAAAACGTTCTTCTCGACTTGTTGCCTGACGCCTCAGACCTCGAGGGGTTAATCCGCGTCATTGACGTCCCCACAGCCAGTGGCGGCCGATATGCTAAGGTCGTCGCAGACTCCAAGACCCGCAACGCGGTGTGCTTCCTCGACAGCGCCCGTTGAAGCCAGGCAGGACGATAAGCACCGGCGGCCAACAAGGGCGGCTTCCCGCACGATTTCCTGCCCGCGCGGGTTGGTCAGCGCACCAGAATCCCAGGGCGGGGAAGGGTATTGCCGCCCCAAGATATTTCCAACATCGGCCAGTCGGGCTGCGCACTGATGACTTCCGGTCCGCCGGCACAGGCAATGATCGTGTCCTCGGACTTTGTGCCAGCAATGGTGGGGTTCCACGCGAAAGCCTGGTTTTCGAGCACGGTTTCAGTGCAGGTTGGGCTGGCACGGTAGTCGCGCGGAGCGTAGCCAGTGGCCCCGCCTTGGTGGTGGCAGTGCCACTCGTCAGGATAGCCCACCTCTTGATAGGCGCGGATGGCATTGGCAAAGATTTCGCCCACCTTGGCGCCAGGGACGGTAGAGGCGATAAGGCAAGCGTCAACGCGGCAGACGGCTTCGTGACGACGCAACAGCTCTTGCTCGGGTGGGCCGAAATGAACAACGCGGCTGGCCGATACGCCAAGGCCCCAGCGACGAGCACCAATGACCAGCATGGCATGGCGGTCCAGGCGTTTTTCGGTTGGGATTGGATGCCGGAAGCGATAGCAGCGTTCGTCGGTGGCAACTAGGAGCACGGCAGGTATTACACCCACGGCCAAGAGCTTGCCCGCGAGCAAAGCAGCGATTTCGTGCTCAGTCATGCCTGGCTCGATTTCGTGAGCCGTCTCGCCCAAGGCCTTCGCCGCGCAAGCACCAACCCAACGGTAACGCTCGATTTCCGGCGGCAGGAGTGCCCATCGCAACCGTGCAATGGCCTGGGCCTCATTGATTGCGCCAGACGGCCATGCGCCATCGGAGGCAACCCTGGCGCCGCCCAATAGGTCGCCCTCTAGCCGCCCCTCAGGCTCGTACCACTGGTGCTCATGGATTTGTATCGGGAGGCCCTCCAACTCCTCCGCGACCAAGCGGGGACGCTCAATATTGTTCGCAATCAGATGAACCGCATCGCGAGTAACGAGCAAGCGGCCAACGCCGACCTCGGTAGCCATGGCCACATGACTGTCCCCGCCACAGGTCAGCCAGGCGAAATTAGCCTGGCTGGCCAACGCTATGGCGTCGTAACCATGCCCGTCCATGAACTCGCGCAAACGATGAAGCTTAGTCTCGAATTCCTGCGCCCGTGTCAAAACACTCTCCTCCTTGACAGCATCACGCACCAGGGTATTGCGCCGCCACACCCCGCAGTCCTTTTTGAGCGGCACCAATGGCTTGGACGCGTTTTGGTGTCCATCGCGAAGTCACAGTGGGCGCTGTCGGTCTTCCCGAAGGTCTCCTCGACAAAGCGTTGTCAGTTCCCAAAAGTGGAGCGCCCTCGGCATGGCTCGGCCACCGGCGTCCAAGGGTATCCCCGCAGACCACGGACGCGCAGGATTCCTTGAGGAACGGAGGAAACGCCAGCAGGGTGAGCTGCGATGAAGATGTGGACAACGGTTTGTTTGGTATGCGCCCTGGCGGTTGGTGGCCAGGCGGCGGCTGCGGCGAGCAACCTGGTGCCCAATGGCTCGTTTGAGGAGGGCACTGACGGCCCCGATAACTGGACGCTGGTTGGCCAAGGCCAGTGGGTCAGCAACCCCCGGACGGCGCATACGGGCAGGCGCTGTCTTATGGTGGAAGGCGACGGCCAGTCGGTCATGTACTGGCGCACTGATGCGGCCATGCTCCAGCCCGGCCGTTTCTACCAGTTCAGCTTCTGGTACAAGGCGGACCCAGACACTACCGGCGGGTGCATCATCTCCGGGCCTTCCTTCGCCAACGATGATTACGGCTACGGCCCCCAGTGGCAGCAAGCAAGGTATGTTTTTCAAGCGCCACCGAGGATCCCAGCCGACGCCTACGTGCGCCTCGGCGTGTGGATGACCAAAGGGCGAGTGTACTTCGACGATGTGGCGCTGCTGCCAACAGAGGTTCTGCACCGCTCCTACGGCGACGTGGCACTCGGCGAGGGAGAGAAAATCATCGCCAAGGAGTATACGTGTGCACCGAACCTTTACGGCTACGCCAACTACTGCTCGCGCACCTTGGCGGATTTCTCGTGCTCCTGGAACTCCAACCGCTGGGTCTTCGGGCCGGGTAGCTATGTAGTGTACAGGCACGAGATACCAGGCACCAAAATGCAAGCTGCGGTGGTGCAGATCAACGTAAATTACTACACCTCCGGTAACTGTCTGGTCGAGGCAAGCAAAGACGGGCGGGATTGGCGGCTTCTCGGAACCGTGGCACAAGTTTCAGCAGGCAACTGGTCTGTACCCGACGAGCTTTTGCCAGCATCTGCCCTGTACGTGCGCCTGCGGTCGCCAGGGCAGGGAGAAGCGCGGCCCGATTCGGCACCTGGCTCCTTCCAGATTGACCGCTATGTATTCACCGCAACGCTGGATCGCGATTTGGGCAACCTGAAGGGCGAGAGCACATACGTAACGTTCGAAAAGTTGCCCGACGACCTATCAGTGACGGTGAAGGCCTTAGAAGCCGGGCCGGGTGAGCACGCGGCGCGGTTTGAGGTGGTGAACAAACGCGCCCGGGACGCAAGATTGCGCGCAGAACTGATGGTGAGGCTCGTAGCCACGGGCCGGGAAGAAAGGTTCGGCACCGATGCGAGAGTGCCTGCAGGCGAAACGCGCGAGATTGTGGTGCCGTGGCGAGTGCGGGACGTAGGAGAGTACACAATAAGCTTCAGCCTCACCGAGGGCGGGAGGCTGGTTGCCGCAGGAACGGCGGGGAGCTTTACGATACCGGTCATCGCCGACGCGAGCTTCGGATACGCCATACGCAGCGACGAGACGGCGGAGGTGTGGTGGTGCGAAGGGGCATGGAAGGTGGGCCTGGACCGCCCCGCCCCTGAAGCCAAGCGGGCAGAGATGCTCGTGGAAGCCGCCAGGGGAGAGTTTGAGCCGGTTCAGCTAGTGGTGCGCCCGAAGCGGCAACTTACGGGACTGAAAATCACGGTCTCGGACTTCCGCGGGCCAAGAGCGAGCCTTCCGGCCTCGATCGTATCCGTCAAGCAGGTTGAATACGTCGAGGTAAAGATCCCCACGGACCATTATGGTGCCGAGGGCTGGTGGCCAGACCCGCTGCCGCCTGTCAGCGGCCCAATCACCGCTCCGTCGGGCCGAAACCTGCCTCTTTGGCTTACCATCCATGTACCCAGAAACGCCCGACCAGGCACCTACACCGCCACCGTATCAATCTCGGCCGAGGGTGGCTTCCAGGTCGCCGTCCCGCTGCGTCTGCGGGTTTACAACTTTGAAATCCCGGAAGAGGTACACCTCCAGACTGCTCTTGGGCTGGGGCAATACATATGGCGCTACCACAACCTCACGGGGCCTGAAGACCAATCAGCGCGCGAGAAGGTGTGGGAGCTTTATCTGCAAGATTGGCGCGACCACCATATCGCTCCCTACTCCTTCGCCCTGAACGATTGGACGGTAGAGATAAGTGGAGTGTCTTGGCAGGGGGGCGACATAGTCACCGACCAGCCCCATTCGGGGCGCCAATGCATCATGGTGGAGGACCCGGGGCCAGGCAACCCCTCGGCAGAGTATGCCAGGAAGCTGCCCATCGAGAAGGGCGTTACGTATGTGCTGCGGTTCTACGCTCGCACTGCCACCGAGGGGCAGGAGTTCATGGTGACGCTGGGCCAGCAGGACGAGAGCGGTCAATGGATTCCGTACCACAACATTGACATCACTCGGACTGGCAGCACCGAGTGGCAGCTCCACGAGATAAAGCTTCCCCCAGACGCCTTCACGGAACGCACAACGGCTGTGGGGCTTTCCCTGAGGCCGTCACGATGGGTTGAGGATGGCTCCACCACAGGCACCACCTGGTACGACGATATATTCTTTGGAAAAGAGGGTGGCGACAATCTTCTCGAGGACCCAAGCTTTGAAGTCGGGACGCAGAACGCGCAGGTAAAAGTGGACTTCTCGAAATGGGACCGCGAGGCCGAGAAGTGCCTAGAGGGTTACAAATTCACGACCTTCACGCTGTGGTTGCAGGGCCTCGGCGGAGGACGATACCCCAACTATGATCCCGGCTCCTTCGGGCCGTTCAAGTTTGGGACACCCGGCTACGAGCGGCTCATGCGCGACTACCTTATGCAAATTCAGAATCACTTAGAGGAGAAGGGATGGCTACGAAAAGCCTTCATCTATTGGTACGACGAGCCGGAGGCAGATGACTATCCCTTCGTCATTGAACGTAACAAGCTCATCAAACGGCTGGCGCCAAAGTTGGCACGGATGCTTACCGAGCAGCCCGAGCCGGAGCTTATCGGCCACGTGGACATCTGGTGCCCAGTGCTGAGCGCCTACGTGCCCAAAATCTGCCAAGAACGCCAGGCCGCCGGCGACCGGGTGTGGTGGTACATCTGCTGCGGGCCTCGGGCACCCTTCCTGGGTGAGTTCATTGACCACCCCCACACCGACATGCGGGCGTGGCCATGGGCCACTTGGAAATGGCGCGTCGAGGGATGCCTCATTTGGGCCACCACCTGGTGGACGACGGATACTCTGTTTGGGGAGAAATATCAAAATCCCTGGGAAGACCCGATGTCATACGCTTACGGCTCCACGCCGGGAGCCGTGAGTTACTGGGGCAACGGCGATGGCCGGTTCCTGTACCCGCCCAACCGCAAGGGGTACGAAGACAGGGAAACGAAGTTCGTTGAGGGGCCGGTGGACTCCTATCGCTGGGAGCTCTTCCGCGACGGCATTGAGGACTACGAGTATCTGTGGCTGCTGCGAGACCTGATACGCAAGGGCAAGGGTAGCGCGGCCGTGCGGCGAGAAGCGGCAAAGCTTTTGGACGTTCCAGACAGCATCGTTGGACCAGAGACGTACCAGTACAATCACAAACCAACGGCGCTCCTGGAGCATCGGCGGCGCGTGGCCGAAGCCATCGAGAAGCTGCTCCGATAGGACCGAGAGGAGGCAAGGCGCTGGCAGGAACAACGGACGGCGCCAGCAGCGCCGGCCGGGGCTGAAGGGCCAGCATTGCGCAGCGGAGGGAATCCCGTGCCCGAATTTGCAGACCTCAACGTACCTCTGCGGCGCCTGACGCCAGCGGAGGGCCACTACTTCTTCGGCTACTATGACGTCCCCGCGGCTGACGCGCGAGGTAGGCACCTGTGCCACAAGGTGACCTTCAGGGACCGCTTCCCAACCGCACAAGACGTCGCTCTACTCGGCTACGTCGAGCTGCCCGCGCCCGAACGGTCAAACACCAAGGCAACCAGGGAAGTTTTCAGCGTCTTCGGCCAGACGACGGCCTGGAATTTTCAGCAGGGCGCGATGCTCCAGTGGCTGGGCGGACAGCCAGATACATGCGTGTACAACGTGTTTGAAAACGGGCGCTTTGCGTCGTGCGTACATAACGTGGAGACAGGCAAGTGCCGGTTACTCCCTCTGCCGGTTGCCAACGTCTCCCGCGACGGCACAAAGGCACTTTGCATCAACATGAGCAGGGTCTATGACTTCCGGCCAGGCTACGGTTACGAGGAGCTGCCCGACCCCTTTGCCGCGGAGGCCGCGCCTGAGGCAGATGGCGTCTGGATTATGAGCATGGACACCGGCGAGCACAGGCTAATTCTAAGCTACGCCGAGCTGGTAGATTTTGCGCTGGGGGAGGGTGCTTTGGAGGAGCCTAAGAAGGTGGTTGTGAACCATATCACTTTCAATCCTTCCGCGCAGCGGTTCATGTTCTTGCTGCGGACTTTTCCGGACAGACCTGGCTTGGGATGGGAGACACTTCTTATGACAGCCGCTGTGGATGGCAGCGACCTGCGGCTCCATCCTACTTGGGGCATGGCCTCGCACTATCATTGGCGCAATGACGAAGAGCTGCTTATCTGGATGCACATAGGGCCTGAGCGCAAAGCTGGCCTCGTGCTCCTCAACGATCGCAGCGGCCGGAGGGAGTTAGTGGACGAGGCCTTCTTCACCTGGGACG
>Ga0315298_1001149_pt1 | contig 49823 bp, 38 predicted proteins | sample WHS_1_MG_FD_203077 | JGI IMG/M metagenome (GOLD analysis project Ga0315298, IMG submission 203077) | Extremophilic microbial mat communities from Washburn Hot Springs, YNP, Wyoming, USA - WHS_1_MG | ecosystem: Environmental > Aquatic > Thermal springs > Hot (42-90C) | place: USA: Wyoming...
AAAGCGAACTCCGAGATTGAGGGTAAGTCTCTCCTTAATGATGTAGGTATCCTGAAGGTAAGCACCAATTCGACCACCCCGGTCAATTATTTTAGAAGAACCTTTTTCAGGACCGCAGATATAGAAGGCAACATAGCCATAAGTGGCATAACGGTAGTAAGGATTGGGGTTGCGGCTGTCGATGTACCAGATCATATTATCCTTGCGCCACCAGTCCCAGTCACCATAGGTATTCTCATATTCCACACCGCCTTTAATTTCGTGGCTGCCACCGAGGAAGTTGTCCTGGAAGCGGGTCAGATAAGCCCCTACCTGGAAGCGCTTGCGCAGATAGGTTTCATTGAATCTGGCCGTGGTCAAACCACCATAGAGGTCACCCAGGTTATCAATATAAGGCAAGTTCTGGACTTCTTTTTGCATAGGCAGGGGGAACCAGCGATGGACATAGCCAATCCTGAGGTCAAGGAAGGTATTCTGGTTGAGGATATAATTAACAATTCCGTTGGCCGTGTAACCCCTTTCATGGTCCCAGATGCGGGTGGAGATGAAAGGTGTTCTTGGTCCTGGTTCTTCATACATTGGTCGGTAGATATCAACCACATTGAACATACCCATGAATTTCAGCTTCGTTGAGACCTGGGAAGTGAGCTTAATGAAGCCCATTTTTTCTTCATGGGTCCAGTTGTAAGGGTTGTGGGTGCGGCCAAAGAAGTCAGTCCAGGGGCCAATGAAGTTAGTCTTTCTTTCCTGCTTGATGTAGCGGCCATTGGTGAAGAACCAGATTTTATCAATCATGATGGGGCCGCCGAGGGTGAAAGAGCCATCAAACCAGCTCTTATCTACCTCTGGTTTGGCAATCTTCATGGCTGTCACCTGTTCATCAGTCCAGAGATGCTGATTGAACCCTTCCCGGGTGTGATAGACGGTGGCTCCGCCAGAAAATTTATTGCCGCCGCTCTTGGTGACAACATTAACATAGGCTCCATCTGTATAGCCGATAGAAGCTGGGTGGCCAGCCGTGATAATCTCCACTTCATCCATAACATCAAAATTAATATTAGTTATGGTGTACATAACGACTGGGTCATTCATATTGACACCGTCAAAGGCCGTAGTGTTGCTCCGGACAGTGGCCCCGTGGGCTGAAAAAGTCCGCCTGTAAGTTTGACCTTCAGAAACCACGCCTGGGGCGGCCGTCATGATATCATAGAGGTCACGGCGCATGGGAATATTTTTGAGCATGTTGGAGTCGACAGTTACAGCCAGCTTGCTGGATTGAACATCAACCACCGGGGAAGCGGCGACCACTGTGATCTCCTCCTCAACAGCGGCCACTTCCATTTTTATATCTACAGTAACAGTCATGCCGACGCGGACGATGACATCAGTTCTTTCGACGGTTTTGAATCCTTTTAATTCAGCCACGACCTTATAGCTTCCAGGGGGAAGGGAAGGGAAACGGAAGGAGCCAGTTTCCGTGGTCACAAAGGATTGAATTCCCATCATGGCGGGTGAGGAAATGGTTATGGTAACTCCGGGCAGAGGATTACCTTCAGTATCAGTAACCGTTCCTCGAAGAGAACCCGTCAGTTCCTGAGCCCGAAGGCCCGCCGTAACTAAAATTAAAATTAAGGCAAAAATCAATGCATGCTTTTTCATTTTACCTTTTCCTCCTTTTAATTTAACCTTCCACAGAATAATTCCCTAAATTTGTTTCCTTTTATTATTATTTTTTAATTACTGCCTCTCACCTCCTTTCATTTCATTAATATTTGATATGCAATATTTGTGCCAGATTAATTTTTTAAAAAATATAATATATCAGGTGTTTTAAGGGGAAAACTTACTTCTGGAAATATAAAGGGATAGAGGTTAATTCAAATTAATGTATTGATTCAAATAATCGAATTCATCTTTTTGAATTGATACGAAATAAAAAAGGGGGAGGGCCTGAGGTCCTCCCCCTTTTGATTCTATTGTCTTAGAAGCTGAATCGCATACCCAAGCGGAAGGAACGAACACCGTAGCAGCTGGTCACCAGGCCATAGACGGTTGAGATTTCGTAAGCCCAGGGTGTCTTATCGAAACGGAGATAAGGGTCTGGATTCTGATTGACGCTGATACCGGAGCGGCCGGCCACATTGAAAATATCTAAATAGACCCCGATTTTGCCCAGATCGCCAATTTTAAAAGATTTTTCGACCCTCATATCGAGGTTGGTATAAGGAGCGCCTCTTCTAGTTCCAGGAGGTTCAGCATTAACCGAGACATAGGATTGCTGGACTTTCGCGGCAAAGTCGGCCGGGAAATAAACCCGAGCTATGGTTCGGTTCCAGGGTGAACCGGAGCGGTACTGCAAATAGGCACTGATGATGAAATCATGGGGCAGGATATAGGTACCCATGATTCTTATCTGTAAAGGTCGATCGAAATCAGTTGAACCATAGGCGTTAATCAGGGTATTGGGATCATCGAACATGCTACTTTCGCCCTCGGTAGCGCCATAAGTTGGTGCGGCATTGCCCTTAAAAGAACTGTAAAGAACTGAGCCGTTGAGCTGCCAGCGGTTGGACATGCGCTTATCAAAGGTTAAAATGACAGCCCAGTATCTTCTCTTGGCTTCAGGCGGATTTGTTCCTTTCCAGGTAGGCACAGGTCTATCAGCCCTTAAACCATAAACGGTCATCTGCTGGTCATCAGAAGTACCCCATTTTCCATCCCAGCCAGGATCAGTGAAGGTAAAGGGAAGCCAGATTAGCCCTTTATCATCCTTAGCATTGGCGTCATAACCATTGTTCAAATCGATATCCTCAACGATATTTTTATTCTCCCGCCACAGGAACTGCAGGCCAAGTTTGAAATCTTTATATACTTCTCGCTCCAGAGCCGTCACAAATTCATTCATATAAGGGCATTTGAGGTCCTTGACATAATAATTGTAATTGGGGTCCTGATTGGGAATTGAAGTCAGGACGTATCTATCAGTGGGTGGCAAATCCATCAGCATATTTTTATTATCATCGTACCAGTAGTAATTAATTGAACCGGCGCCAAAGATCTGGGCTGCATTATATTTAGCTGACCAGACAGGCTCATAATAACGGCTGAAGGAAATCTTAAAGGCTGTTTTGCCATCGCCAAAGAGGTCATAAACGAAGCCCAGTCGTGGGGAGAGAGTTTTGAATTCTACTACCTTTTTCCAGGGCGTAGTCAGTTCATCAAAGGGGAAAGGACCTAAGGTGCTCAAATAGGGATCAGCATACCACTGGGCCCTTAAAGCCTCGAGCAGCGCATTGGGGTCAGTTATAGCTGGATTAAGCTCATAGGGACCGTACTTATAACGAAGCTGGGGCCTCTTCTGTTCAGGCTCATACTGATAGGAATAATCAAAGCGAAGGCCAAGATTTATAGCCAGTCGGCCTGCAACCAGGCTGTCCTGAATATAGGCGGAGAATCTGCGGGTATTGTCCTGGACATCCCACATTCCTTCCTCAGGCGGGCAGTTTCTTATGCGCAATCTTCCCCGCCGGCCAGAAGTCGAATAATAGTAAGGATTTTTTGTCTTCCAGTCTGCCCAGTAAGAATAATAAGGATTGGCTCTAAACCAATCCCGGTGATAATATGTTTGCTCGAATTCAGCCCCGGCCTTGATTTCATGGGAGGCACCGAGAAAATCGTCGCGGAAATGAGTTATCGAGCCGGTAATGGGGATTTTAATCCGGTGATAAATATCATTATAATCCGATGTCCCCCAATAAACTTTTTCGACATTATCATAAAATGTGTATTGCCCTTCATTACGGTTTCTAAGTGGGAAATACCGCCAGACATAGGAGCCCCGGATGTCCAGGAAAGTGTTCTGGTTCAGCACCCAGTTGAATTGATGGGTTGTCGTGTAAGTATTCTCATGGTCCCAGATCTGAGTAGATTCAAAGGAGTAGTTAACACCAACACTGTTGGAATATACTGGCTCATAGATGTGATTATAATGGAGCATGCCCATATAGCGCAGGTTCTTGGTAATCTGGAAGGTCAGCTTGGCAAAGCCCAACCATTCTTCATGCCGCAAATCATAATGGGGGCTATCGGTGAAACCGAGCTTCCACATTCTGGTTTCCGGCGTTCCAGGATAGGCCTGATCCCAGGTCAAACGGCGTCCATTAATAAAGAACCAGATTCGGTCCTTGATAACAGGTCCACCCAAATTCAGGGAAAAATCCCTGGAATCAGTGTATTTTTCCGGTGGGTTGACATTAAGGGCTTTAATCTGTTCCTTGCTCAGTAAGTCCTGAGCAAAGCTGTCGTTCGTGTAATAAACTACGCCACCGCCAGAGAACTTATTGCCGCCGCTTTTGGTAACAATATTGATATAGGTCGAATCAGCCTGGCCTACCTCGGCTGGAAGCGAAGCTACCTGGAATTCAATTTCCTCATAAACGTCCACATTGATATTAACCATTGAATACCAGGTGGCGGGGTCATTCATAGGTACCCCATCAAGGGCATAGAGCTGGCTTCTTACAGTTCCACCCAGAATGGAGGAGGTCCGGCGGTAATCAGCGCCGTCAGCAATCGCTCCGGGAATCGAGTTCTGAATATCATAAAGGTCGCGATTCATGGGGATACTGGTCAGGAACTGAGTCCCATAGTTGATGCTTATTTTGGTCGACTGGACATCCACAACCGGCGAGGCAGCGACAACGGTTACTTCCTCTTCGACTTTGGCTATTTCCATCTCAAGTTCAACCTCAGTTGTCCGCCCAACACTGACGATTATTCCCTTGCGAATCAGCGTCTTGAAACCGGGCATTTCGACTTTAAGTTCATATTCTCCGGGAAGAAGTGAGGGGAAACGGAAAACACCAGCCTCAGAAGTGACATAGGAATTTGTTCCCATCATGGCCGGGCCAGAGATGGTGACGGTAGCTCCGGGAAGCGGGTTTCCTTCCTTATCAATAACCCGCCCATAAATGGAGCCCGTCTGCCTCTGAGCCTCAGCCATAAGAAAAAGGGAAAGAATTAAAATTACTGATAAAATTAATTTCTTTTCTTTCATTCATCCCTCCTTTGTCTTAGATGATAAAACCAGAGAGCATTTTTATTTTCACCCCCTATTATCACCTCCTTTCCAGAATGAACCTTATTAAAATTTAATTAAAATCTAATTTTTTGACAAGCCTATAATTTCCTATTGAAAAAATATTTTCTCATTAAAAGATATAAGCAAAATTAGTGCCAGAGTCAAGCTTCAGGAGATAATGATTTCAGGCTTTATTTTTTAAATTTTTTCGCCTGAAAGGCAATTATTAAATTGGCTGAATCAAGCCTGAGCCAGAAATTGAAATTCAATTAATCGAATTTATTCAAATATTTGAATTCAAATTTTTGAATAACGAACCACCTGTGCTTCAGGCTGACTTGAGTCTTTCCCGGGCGAAAAATGAGGCGCCAATAAAGCCAGCCTCATTTCCGAGACGAGCCCGGCGAATCCTGGTCGAAATAAAGGCAGCCCGAAAACAGCGCTTCCTGGCTTCTTTTAAAGCCGGTTTTAAGAGAAGATTGCCCGCGGCCATCACCCCTCCGCCGACGACAATTATTTCAGGATTCAAAACATTAATAATTATTCCCAGACCAATCCCCAGGAAATAACCGGCCCGCTCGAAGCTTTTTCTGGCCGCTCCATCGCCCTTCCGGGCTAATAAGGTTATGTCCCGGGCCGTTATTCCTCTGGCCATGGTTTTTTCTTTCTTTTTCAGGGCATCAAGATAATTTCTTACCAGGGCCCGGGCTGAAACTTCTGTCTCAAGACAGCCCAGATTGCCACAGTGGCATCTTTCGCCTTCAGGGTTAACAGTTATATGCCCGATTTCAGCAGCAAAGCCAGCCTGACCATGCCAGATTTTCCCCTCCAGAATAATGCCGGAGCCGACCCCGGTCCCTAAGGTCAAAAAGACGAGGCTCTCCGGCTTTTTCCGGTCCATAAGGCTCCATTCGCCGTAGGCGGCCAGATTAGCATCATTATCCAGATAAAAGGGAAGTTCAAAATATTTTCTCAGAAAGGGGCGAAGGGGAAAGCCGTCTAAAGCCGGGAAATTGGGTGATTGGACAATTATTTCTTTTTCCGGGCTGAAAATTCCGGGGAAACCAAAGCCAGCGGCTAGAATCCTTCTGCGACCCGCCCTTTTCTTCATTTCATTCCAGATATTTTCCAGGGTTTCACCCAGAGCCTGTAATTCCAGGGGAGTCGTCCGAGTTCCCTTGAAAAAAACCTTACCCTTGTCATCAACCAGACCAAATTTTATCTGGGTGCCACCAATGTCAAAGCCGGCAGCCAGATCCATGGCTTCATCTTCCCTCAAAATTCTCTTTTTTGATTTCTATCTGGAGGAAAGCTTTTCCTCCCTCCTTTCAGAAATATGAATTCCCCCTTATTTTCATTTCCAGGCGATGGCGGCATAATTAACGGGAGCAAAAAGAAGCTCATTCAGACGGTCCAGGTTCTGATTGAGAATGATAGTCTTTTCATCCATTCCTGGCACTTCCTGCAGCCTTTCGCTCACCAGAGGAGCTGAATAGCGAATTTCAATCTTTTTGAAGCCGGCAGTTTCCAGCAAAAACTTTAAGCTCTGGGGATGAATTGGCCTCTGATGGGAGGGGTCAAGAAAATAAACCTGAACCAGGGCAAAAACTGAGGTCGGATTGATTGTTTCCAGAACAAGAACACCCGAAGGCTTGAGCTTTAAAAAACAGAGGTCAATCATGAGTTCAAGAACTGCGGGCTGAAGATGCTCGATAACCTGTGAGGAGAAAATACCATCAAGGGAATCATTTTCGCAGAGGGTGAGCTTTTCGATTAAATCTCCCTTTTCACAGGGTAAGCCGCGGGCCTGACAGAGGGCAATCATTTCCTCATTCAGGTCAATTCCCCGGGCCTCAATTCCTTTTTCCCGAAGCAGTTCCACCATTTCCCCCCGGCCGCAGCCCAGGTCAAGGACTTTCCCCCCGGCTGGAAAAAGAGTGGCATAATTTTCGAGCTGCTCCCTGACTTTTTCCTGGGGGCCCCGGAACCTGTTTTCAAAACTGGCGTAGCGCCAGTCGCGCAAGGTGCCCAGTATTTCGCGGACCGGACCCTTAACTGCCTCAGGTTTTTCACCCAGGGCCAGAAGCAAAGCCTCAAGTTTGGCCCTGAGCAGATGGGCTCTTTCGACCAGAGCCCGGGCTTCCTCGCATTGAACGGCTAAATCTTCCACCCGCCATTCAAGACTTTTAAAGATCAGGCCGACATGATTGCTACCCAGAGCATCCCATTCGCGGTCCCGGGCGTCCCCGAGCTCAGTCGCCAGGCGAACAAGTTCCTGAAGATCAAGGCGGGTTTTTTCAATGAGCCGAAGTTGCTGCTCAAGACAAAAATAAAAATCCTGAAAAAGCTTCTGCACAAGAACAAGAGCCTGAGTTTCCGCTCTGGCCTGACTTTTAAAACCAGGGAATTTTTTTGTTTTCCTTTCTGAAATCAGGGTTTCTAAGCGGGTCAGGGATAATTTTATTTTTTCGAGCGATTCGAGCGAAGTTTCCTGTAGTTTATCTTTTTCTATTGCCTCGAGCTGGCGGTGAAGCGCCTCTTCCCTGGCCAGGCGCTCAGCGGCCAGCTTTTCGATAATCCGTTTCATTCCCTGGGGCTGGAGTCAGATTTATTTTTATCCAGCTTTTTTTCCTCTTCTTCGCTTCGGCCGCTGACAGCTCGCCGGAAATTCCTTATCCCCTCGCCCAGGGACTTTCCAAGTTCTGGTAGCCGCCTGGCTCCGAAAATTATGACCACAATGAGCAGGATAAGCAGTAGCTCCGAAGGCCCGATTGGTCCAAAGAGAAACATGACGACCTCCTTTTGGCTCAAGCCGGCCAAAAATCAATCAAGATTAGCCTAAGCGAGACAGGCAGAAAAGTCAAGGAAACTGCCAGCTGTTTGACGAAAACCCCCTTTTTTGCCATTATTTGCTCTGATTAATTTTTATTAATTTTCGGGCGGAGAAAGGCGAATGCTCCCAGCCTTTGAATGGCAGGAAGATAAACTAATTATTCTTGACCAGCGACTTCTTCCCTTTGAGGAGAAATATCTCAGTTGCCGGGACCATGAAGAGGTGGCCAGAGCCATTGAACTCATGGTTGTCCGGGGCGCTCCGGCCATTGGAGTTGTGGCTGCCTATGGAGTCGTTCTTGGTCTGAAAAATCAGGCAGAAGATGTTTCCTTAGAGTTGACCCTGGAAAAAATTCTCAGGCGACTCGAAAAGACCAGACCCACAGCCCGTAATCTTTTCTGGGCCCTGGAAAGGATGAGAGAGGTTTTCGAATCAATAAAAACCGAAGGGAATGAGGTGATTATCAGGGCGATGCTTGAGGAGGCAAAAAGAATAGAAGCTGAGGATATAGCTACCAATAAAAAAATTGGCGAATTCGGGGCTGAGCTGATACCGGCAAAAGCCACCATCTTGACCCATTGTAATGCCGGCGAATTAGCCACGGCAGGATATGGTACTGCCCTGGGTGTGATTCGTAAGGCCTGGGAGCAGGGGAAAAAGATTAAGGTCTTTGCCTGTGAAACCAGGCCTTTCCTTCAGGGAGCCAGGCTCACCTGCTGGGAATTGCGCCGGGCTGGAATTCCCGTTACTCTGATAACCGACAATATGGCTGGCTGGCTGATGCAACAAGGGGAGGTCAGCCTGGTCATTACCGGCGCTGATAGAATTGCCCTTAATGGCGATACAGCCAATAAGATTGGCACCTATTCGCTGGCAGTTCTGGCCAGGGAAAATGGAATTCCCTTCTATGTAGCTGCGCCCATTTCGACCATTGATTTCCAGCTTCAATCAGGAAAAGAAATTCCCATTGAAGAAAGGGAGGCCGATGAGGTCAGGAAAATCGGCACCAGCTGGATAACTTTTCCTGATATTCCGGTGAGAAATCCAGCCTTTGATGTGACGCCAGCTCCTTTTATTTCGGCCATCATTACAGAAAAAGGAGTTATTCAGCCGCCTTTTGATCCGGCCATCAGGCTTCTGGCTGAAAAAAAAATATTAAAAAAGTTTTAAAAAAGAAGATATTTAAAGAAAATTTGAGGTCAGATAAATTTTGATTTTGGCTCCTTTTGATCTTTATTATGTTGATTTTTTATTAAAACTTGTTTTAGAAATCAGGTATCTTTACCTTAGAATTTAAACCTAGCTTTAAGATTAAAAAAACTAAAATGTCAGAAAAGTGCCTCCTGGCCATTGAAACGAGCTGTGATGAAACTTCGGCAGCTGTTGTCACCTTTGACCGCGAGATAAAAAGTAATATTGTCCTCAGCCAGGATGTGATCCATGCACCTTTCGGCGGGGTTGTTCCAGAGCTGGCTTCGCGTCAGCACCTGAAAACGATTCTTCCTGTAATCGAGGAGGCTCTGCGGCGGGCCGGGATAGGCCTGGAAGAAATTGAGGCATTTGCCGTAACCCAGGGCCCTGGCTTAATCGGTTCACTGCTGGTTGGAGTTTGTTTCGCCCGCTCCCTGGCTTATTATTATCATCGGCCGCTAATCGGGGTTGACCATCTCCATGCCCACATAGAATCAGTCTTTTTAAATAACCCTGATATTCCTTTTCCTTCTTTAGCCCTGATTGTTTCAGGTGGACATACCTCCCTTTTTTATTTGCCACAAAGGCTGAGCTACCTTCTTCTTGGCCGGACAAGAGATGATGCAGCCGGAGAAGCTCTGGATAAAGTGGCCAAATTCTTGAATCTGGGCTATCCGGGGGGCCCAATAATTGAGAGGCTCGCCCGGGAAGGCAACCCTGAAGCTTTTCCCTTTGCCGTTCCCCGGATGAAAGATAACTCCCTTGATTTCAGTTTTAGCGGCCTGAAAACAGCTGCCCTGAGATATATTCGAGAAAATCGGCTTCAGGCTCCAAGCCCACAATTAAAGGATTTTCTGGCCAGCTTTGAAAAGGCTATTGTTGATTCTCTCCTGTTTAATCTTTCCAAGGCCCTTTCAGGTTATCAGGCTGAGTCAGTTCTTCTCTGCGGGGGCGTGGCCAGAAATTGCCGTCTCCGCTCGAGTTTTCTTCGTTTCGGTGAGGAAATGGGGATTAAAGTTTATCTGCCTTTGCCTGAGTTTTGCACCGACAATGCGGCTATGGTGGGCGCCCTGGCCGCTGAAATCATTCGCCAGAAGAAAAGCTTCTCTTCGCCCCTTTCCCTTGAGGCTTATGCTCGCTTCAGCGCCGGCCTGGAATGAACTGAATCATGAAGGGCTGAAGCTGCATTGATTCTGGAGACAGGTGCTTTATCTCAAGATTAATTTCATAAAGATAAAGGTGGCGTCTTTTATAAGGAGGGGGAAGATTCAGCCTGAATTGTCTTTTCTCCTGAGTAATCCTTGTTTTTATCACAGGCTGATCAAAGGCCTGAAGGCTGATTTCGTAATCACCCCTTTCGCAGCCAAGCCGCAGCTCAATCTCCTTTAATTCCTGTTTGGAGCCAAAGATGAAGCGATAGGGCTTTTCCAGATGAAGATAAAAATCGCCCTCTTCTTTGACCACCACCCCTCGACCGAGATAAAAAAGGTAAAAACCAAGGGAGCGCTGGGGTGAATAAAAGATGGTTTTTACAGGATAAAGAGGCGGGCTCGGAAAGAGGACCCGTAGCAGGAAGAATATCAGGAAAAGGACTGAAAGCGAAGGCCAGGAGAAGCCAGAGTCTAGAATTTTATTCCGGCCAAAAGCATAAAGAAGCAGGAAAATAATTATCAGGGCTATCCAGACGTAATTTGGCCAGTAGCTGAGATTATTGATTTTTATAAATGAAGGGAGTAAGGGCGGCAGGAAGAAATGGGTATTGCTGAGGTAAACAAAAAGATCGCCCGGTCTTGAAGTAAACTCATGGGTTGTGGGCTGATAAAGAAAAAGCGGGTGTAAAAGAAGGAGAAGGGCGAAACCCAGGCTGAGAACTAAAGCAAGAAAAAAGAGATGACGGAAAATTCTTTTCTTGTTACTCGCCAGAAATTCACCCAGAGCGAAAATAACAACCCAGATGATGGGGGTAAGAACCCTGGCCTGGGGGGAATAACCCTGGCGGTGAGTTAAAAAAGAATAGTTGAAAAGGAAAGGCAGAGAAACAAAAAGAAGCGCCAGAAAAATCTTCCTTGATCGCCTCCAGAGGTCAATGAAGCCAGCCAGGGCAAAGAAATAGACAGGAGCATAAAGAAGCAGGCCATCGCGCTGATCAAGGAAATAATCAAGGAAAGACTCAATGCGAAGCGAAAGGGGAATGGCCAGCACCATTTGCCAGAAGGCTTTTAACTGCTCAGCACTCATCACGCCTTCGTAAATAGCAATAGGCGAAAAGGTGCCATAGAGATGGTAGATAAAAAGATAGAAGAGAAACTGAGAAAGAAGAGGCAGGGAAACAAAAGCCCCCAGCTTTTTTACCCTTTGCTGATCCCGCCAGAATTTATAAAGACCGATGATAAAAAGCGGCCAGAAGAGGAAATTATATTTAAGACCGAACCAGGGAAAAGTCGCCAGAAGGGCCCCAAGTCCTGAAGCTTCCAGCCAGGAAACATTCTGGCCAAAGACGAGCCGTCTGAAGATGAGCAGGGAGAAAAAAGCTATGGGTATTTCGGGGTAAAGGTGACAGGAATAAAAAAGAACAGGCGGGATGAAAGCCGTGATCAGCCACAGACTTAAGGCCAGGCTTTCCCGGCCCCATCGCTGGCGACCTAATAGATAAACCTGAAGACTGAAGAGAGCGGCCCAGATAGAGAGGCTCCCCTTGAGGATGAAAGTCAGGATTTTGCCCGAAAAGAGCTGACTCAAAGCGTAGAAAGGTATCATGAGAACTGAAATGCCGGGAAGATTTATGGGATAAATGTAATCTTTACCCTTTTTGCCGTAACGGCCATAAATGCCCAGTTTCAGGCGAGGGTGTTCTTCCCGGGAATAAAAGGCAAAATAATCCTGGCGGGCATAATTATTGGCCAGGTTAATATCGCCATCGTAAATTAAACTGTGGGTGGTAAGAAGATAGTTAGGTTCATCACCAGAAAAAGTGATGCCCTGAAGGACCAAAATGAGTGTGGTCAGCTGATAAACGAAAAAGGCCAGGAAGAAAAGGAGGACAAGCCTCTGGCCAGGACGTTTCGAACTGAACCGTTCAACCAGAATGGAAATTTTTTGGCGGATCGTCTTTTTTAATTTTTCCAGATAAATCAAAGCTAGACCCAGGGAAGTCAGCATGATAATGAGGGCCAATCTGAGGAGCCGGAAGAGAAGGTCCTGGCGGCTCCAGTAAAAGTTAAGCAGAAAAGGGGTGGAAAGAAGGGAAATGGCGGGTAAAAAAATGATTGTCAGGGTCTTAATCTGGACATCCGTCGATTCTTCCCGGGCGAGGGAAAAAGAAATGATTTTCGAGAGAGCCAGAAAAAATAGAAAGGAAAGGAAGAAAAGAAAGGGGAAAAGGAGAGGGTTAAAGGGAAAGGATTTGTTGAAGACGGAAAGGGAGTGGCTGGCTGTCACGAGCTCGAGGAAAAGGGCCAGGCCCGCAGAAAGCAAGCTTAGATAAAAGAGAAAAAAGAGTCTGGTTTTCAGTTTCATTAGCCAGAGGTATACGTTAGCTTATCTTTTATGTCAAGTTAGGGAAGGCTCTGCTCGAAAGAGGCGTAACTTGAAGGAGTTTTTATCTAAGGTAGGGGGAAGTCATCATATTTGTGCTTGCGCCTGTCGAGGGCGTCGCTTTAAAAAATTTCTGGCATTTATAATTAGCCTTTTCTGATTGAAGGAAATCTTCTTCAGGGAAATGAGGAATTTTAGAGGAAGCAGGGCCTAATATTTTTTTCAGCCCTTTTAGATAAGAAGAGGATGAGGATAAGATGGAATGCTGATCAGATAAAAATTTAGAATAAAATAAAGTCAAAATGACAGGATGATGAGATGATGACAAGATGAGATAAGATGATGACTGAATCGCGATAAGATAAGGCTAAGATAGTAGCGAGATGATGAAGGGCTGAGGATAAGACGTTGACAGAGCAGGATAGGATGATGAAATCAGGATGAACTGCTATTCAAAAAATTACAGTTTTTATCAGATAATTTAAACAAAATTCTGGTTCTGTTCATTTTGAGCAATAGCTTTGAGCACTAGCCGGCAGGAGAAATGCTGGGGGAATAGTTTAACCGGATCAAGGAGAAGAGAGAGAAAAAACCATGGCCTGGTAGCCCTTGAATTCAAGTTTTAAATCGGCGGTCATTTTTTCGAGACCGCGCTGGGTCTGATTCAGGTAAACCAGCTTGATTTCTCTTTTAATTTCCGGTGGAGGTGTTTTTTCCTTTTCTTCTCTCTTTGCTTTAAATTCCTTAATCAGGTCAGCAATGACTGCCGGCAAAGAAAGAATGGAAACGCCAATATTCTGAGAATCCCTGCCCGAGGGATGGACCGGGCCATAAGGCGAATAACGTCCATCGGCAGGCGGCAGGGTCACCTGGACCGGTGGGGTTAACCTGAATGTGCTCTGACTCTGGGCAAGAAGCTTATCTCCAAGGAGCAGGGAGACCCGGTAGCGCCGGGTAATATCAGCCTGAGGGGTGGAGGCCAGAATAACTTCTGAACTCAAACTTACCTCCAGACTTATTTCCCGCCTGATAATAAAATCATCGGCTTTAAGTTCAAGGTAGAAGGTTTTGACTCCGCTTTGCCGGAGAAAAGGTCCGCTTTCAAGGCTGATGGTGTTTAAACCCTTCTGCAAAAGGCCAGCCTTCAGGGTTTCATCCTCGAAAATCAATTTAAAGAAGGCGCTATTAGCCATCTGGACGGCCAGAATTAAATTATCAGGGGGAGAAAGCCGGGTTTCAGCCTCAGCCGGTAGCAGGAAAGCCAGATCATTGATCAGGGGATAACGCGATTGCCACAGGCGAAGGTAAGCCCAGAGCTCGTTCTGAACTGTTCGGGGCAGAAAATCAAAAAAGACGCCTTCGCCCCGGAAATCCTCAAAGAAGCGAGCCAGCCAGGAATAGGAACGGGAAAGATTATTGGCCCTGTGCCAGGTAAAGGCCAGAATTAAGCTGGCTGCAGGTTTTTCTTCCTGGCTTAGAGAGTCAAAGCTGGTTTCAAGGAAGGAGGCAATTTCGGCCGGCGAAACATTCTGGAGAAAGAGAGAGGCCAGATCCTGCTTCCAGTCCTGAGCTGCCACGCGCGCGGCTGAAAAAAGAATGAAAGCTATCAAGACCAGAAAGAGCCAGTTCCTTGGTTTCATCCTCGGCTCTCTTCGCATTCGAAAATCAGGGTCAATTCCAGTGAATCTGTGGGCAGAGCGTCAGGCAGACGGGGCAGGGGGAGGCTTAGATTGATGGCTTCCAGGGCAGCCCGATCGAAAGAAGCCTTCTGGGAGGACAGGATGATGCGCATGAAGGTGATTTCGCCGCTTTTATCTACACCAATTTGAAGATAAAGGGTCCCCTTTTCCAGGGCAGCCCTGGAGGCGGTAATCTGCCAGTTTTTCTGAAGGCGGGAGACAACTTCCTGAGCCCAGGGGGAAAGGTCATATTTCGGGACCTCCATGGTTACCCGGGGCACCTGGGCGGCAATGGGTCCAGAACCACTGATGATGGGCATACCAAGCCCGGCTTCTTTCTTTTCTTTGCCGGGCTCGAGAGCCAGGACATAGCGCCAGTAATCATGGGGAGAACCGGGTGTGGGAGCTGTTTCAGGCGCTTGTCCCCTTTCTTTTGCCGGCGGTACGGGTAATTTCAGGGTAAAGGAGGAAGTTCCAGTTTGTCGCCGACGGGTCAGGTTGAGGGGGGGATAAGGCATTGGTCCGGGGGGTCTCGGTCGGGCCAGGGGAATAACTGCCTCCCTGTCAAGGAGGCTAAGCTTTTCTTCGTAAGCTGAACCTGAGGAAATGCCACCAGAAGGAGACGATGAACCTCCCGGCCGCGTGGCGCCAGCCGTGGTCCCCTGACCAGAAACAGGTGGCAATGTCAGTCCCTCGCGCGGAACAATATTCACCTGGGTGACCCTTTCAGGGAAATTGATGATGGTCACCGGAGTCAGAGCCTGGATAAGGATAATTAGAACAAAGATATGAACAACGACAGAAAAAATAAATATGACTAATTTTTTAGGCCAGTCCTGCCTCGGTTCAGGCTGAAAATACACTTTTTCCTCTCGTTGAATCATTATATTAAAAGCTGCTGATTTGGGAAAGCGTTTCATTTCCCTGAAGGTCTGTTAAATTGCTCGTCAGGGACGTGGCAAATTATCAGGATAAATGGACTTCATTTCGCTTTTCTTTTAAAGACAAAAGAAAAAGATTTTCCATCTGACCTGAATACCTTCAGGCTTAAAGGGCAATTAATTCCCCCATTAAATTTCGGCCTGGCGAAGGTCTGGCTAAAACCATCTCCTCTCCGGGATAGGGCATCCTTTCAGGTTATTCGAATAAAAGGCCTGGATTCATTTCTCTAAAGGCCGGTTGACCTTCCGATTGACGCCAGGGTGGGATTATGGTATAAACTCTTACAACTTTCTGGCGGCGGATGACCCATGAAGCTGGTAATCAACGAGCTCGATCTCAGGAAGTTTAAACGCAAGGCCAGTCGTTTCTATCCCCGGGAAATTTACGGGGTTCTTCTGGGGAAAAAGCTTAAAAATAATACCTATAAAATCATAAAAATTATTATCCCCCCTATCAGGGAAGCGACTTACGATTACGTCATTCCCGATTACGAAGAAATTGACCGGATTGTGGCTCAGAGTGGCCTCCGTTACATTGGTTCCATCCATTCTCACCCCCAGGCCCCGCCGACAGTTTCCAGCCACGATTATCAATACTGGGACAGAGACCTGGTGGTAGGTATTCTGAGTGTCAGGAAAAGAAATGTCTATAAGGTGACTGAACTTAAATTCTGGCGGAAAAATGCTTGTCTCCCGATCAAGTTTAAAACTTTCCGTCCAGGCGAAAATTCAGCCTGAGCTGGCTTGTTCCTGATATTAAGGCGAAAGGCTGATTGTGGTCATTAAGTGAAATTAAGTAGCAAAAATATGAATAAAAAATATGTGGCCTGAAACATTCTTTGGCTTGATTTTAAAATAATGTCAATTTATAGAAGTTTTTCCCTAATAATCAAAAACAAGTGAATATATAAGTTGGCACCATTTTTAACAGGCAAAAAAGGAAGCAAAAAAATAGGTAAATATGTAGGGCGGCACCATTTTTGGTGTGGGGGGAGTTAAACTTGGCCGCAAGAACAGGAAACAAAAAAGTTATTGTTATTATGCCCGCCTATAATGCAGAAAAAACCCTGGAAAAGACAGTCGCCGACATTCCCAGGGAATGGGTGGATGAAATAATTTTGACTGATGACGCCAGCCAGGACAGGACAGTCGAGATAGCCCGGCGGCTTGGTCTGAAGGTTTTTGTTCATGAAAAAAATCTGGGATACGGAGGCAATCAGAAAACCTGTTATCGCGAGGCCCTGAAAGCTGGAGCTGATATTGTGGTTATGGTGCATCCCGATCATCAGTATGACCCCAGGGTCATTCCCGAGCTGATTACCCCCCTCCTTCATGAAGAATGCGATGCTGTTTTTGGTTCGCGCATGCTCGGCGGCGGAGCCCTGGAGGGGGGCATGCCCAAATGGAAATTTCTGGCCAATCTCTTTTTGACAGCTCTCGAGAATGCTGCCTTCTGGATTTATTTGACCGAATATCATTCAGGTTTCAGAGCCTACAGTCGCCGCTATCTGGAAAAGGTAAAATTTGAAAAAAATTCGAATGATTTCGTTTTTGACACCGAGATTATTGCCCAGGGTGTCATGCACGGTCTGAAGATCAAGGAAATTCCCATCCGGACGCGCTATTTCCCCGAGGCTTCCCAGATAGGCTTCTGGCGCAGCACCCTTTATGGCCTGGCCATTATCAAGACAATTATCAAGTTCAAGCTTCATGTCTGGGGTCTCTGGCGCCAGGAACAGTTTAGCTGAGAAAAATAGCCTCCATAAAATCCAGCGTGCCCTGATTAAAGGAAAATTAAACTATTTTAAATGTGCCTGAATAAAAAAAATTAATAAAAAATTAAAGGTTCTTCAGATTTTTCTGTGGCTAAAGACGATAATCTTAAGGCATTCAACAGCAGATTAAATCCTGGCCAGTTCATCGTTGCCGAGGACAACTGGAGAAATATCCCTGAGAGGCAAAATCTTAGGCTTCAACTCGTCTTTATGGATTTATCTTCGGGTTCTGTACAGGCTGTCCGAAATTGATAATTCTTGGGGTTTAGCCCTTAGAAACCCGGAAGGGTCAAAGTAAAAGAGGCCAGATTAAGCCTTTCAGGATTCATTTCAAAGAGAAGAAAAATTCAAAGGGTCTGGCCCTGAGCTTCCCTTCTTCTTCCGGACCAAGATTAATTGTTAGCCAGTAAAGAAAGTTCTTCCCTAGACGATAAAAAGGTGGCTCGCTCAGTTCTATCTTTCTCCTGGAAGAATCAACGGCTCCTTGGAAAAAAGGATAATCAAAAGCCAGTAGTTCCACCGGAATTTTTCCCGAAGGAGACGACATTTCGATCTCTATTCCCTCAAGGCGGGTTGAGGCCTGGAACCAGAAATGATAGGGCCGATTGGCCTGGGGCAGGAGGAATGTTCCCGGCATTTTAAGCTGAGCCACCCGGGAAAGGGAGTAAAAAGTAATAATTTGATTTTCAGGCCACCTTTTCTTTACCGGATGGGTGAGAACCAGCCTGGGATAATAGGTAAACCAGAAAAGGAGAAAGGCGAGAGCAGCCAGAATAAAGAAGACTTTAAAAGCAAAACTAAATCTGAACTTCAGGTCGAACCCGAGCTGGCTGAAAGCGAGGCAAAGGAAGAAAAGGCCAAGCCAGATATAGTTGGGCCACCAGAAGCTGCCTTCAATTTTAAGAAAAGAAGGAAGAATCACGGGAAGAGAAAAATGCAGATGGCTCAAAAGAAGGAAAAGACCACCGGAGCGGTCAGTCGTACCAGCTGTTGTTTCCTGGTAAAGATTAAGGGGAGAGAGGAGAAGAAGAAGGGTTATGATCAGGCTATAAATAAAAGCTCCACTGGCCAGAAAAGACAGGTATTTTTTCCGATTGGTCGCCAGAAAATAGCCCAGGAAAATAGAAAAGCCCCAGAAACTGGCAACAAGCGGCCTGGCCTGGGGAGCATAGCCAGATCGCTGGGTAAGAAAGGCGGAGAAAAGAAAATAGGGCCAGGTCAGGAAAATGATTGACCAGGCCAGTTTCTTCTTCTGACGGAGCATGGTTAGCAGGCCGACAAAAGCAAAAAAATAAATCGGGGCATAAAGCAGAAGACCATCTCTTTGGTCAAGGAAATAACCGGCCAGGGTTTCCCAGCGAAAACGAAAGGGAATGGAGAGGAAAACAAATTTCAAGAAAGCCAGGGATTCCTGGCTGCCCATGGCCCCCTGCCAGGAGACAGAGGTGGGATTGAAGGAACCATAAAGAATTTGCTGAAAGGTCAGGTAGCCCGTAACTCCCGCGAGAAAGGGAATAAGGAAAAGAATAAAATTTTTCAGCTTACCGGAAGTTTTTAAGATTTTCAGGAGGGCGTAAATAAAAAAAGGAACAATAATAAAGATATATTTTATAGAGTGAAACCAGAGAAAAAGGGAAAGGAAAATTCCGGATAAAGCCAGCTCGTGTGACTTCAGACCTGCAGGTTTATTTAGCCAGCGAAAGATTCCTAAGGAAAGGCAAGCAATCACTATTTCCGGATAAAGATGAAAAGAATAAAAGAAAAGGGGCGAAGTCAAAGCAGAAATGGCCCAGAGCTTCAGGGCAAGCTTTTCTCCCCAGCCCTTTTCTTTGAAGAAGAGGAAAATCTGCCAGCAAAAGAGGGCCCCCCAGAGGCTCAGACCAAGCCTCGGGAAGAAAACCAGGGCTGAACCGCCAAGAAGCCGGCCGAGCCAGTAAAAGGGGAGGATGAGAAAAGAAACCCCGGGTGAATGAAAAGAGAGACGGCTGCCAGCTCTTGCTCCAGGAACAGTATGCGGCTCGATGATTATTCCTGGCCCTAAATATTGCTGGTAATCTCTTTGTTCATAATTGTTGGCCAGGTCAAAGTCATGGTCGACAAGAAGGCTGTGAGCTATGATTAGATAATGTGGTTCATCTCCAGAAAAATTAGCTCCACGAAGCTGCAGAATAAATCCACCCAGGCTAAAAATTATCAGGGCCGCAAGGAAGAGAAGGGCTGATTTCTGTCTTGGAGAAAGGGCCCTGAAAAAAACCGGACATTTTTCTTTTAAGACTGATTCAGGCGCCACTTCTTTAAATAAGAGCACCATGATCCAGAAAAAGAAAATAATAACGAGAAGAAGATAAAGGCTGAGCCGCTTACTCAGATCCTGGCCGGTAAGGAAATGCTTCAGGGTCAGCGGAGCCAGACTGCAGAGGATAAAGGGAAGAAGAGAAATGGAATTATGCCTGATAATGGCTGAGAAATTATTCCGGCTTAGAAGCCAGATTAAGCCTGAAGAAGAAAGCCAGAAAAAAATAATAATTGCCAGGGCTAAAAGGAAGAAGAGAAAAAGAGCTGGCCAGGAAAGATCAGGGGTGTGATTGACTATGGTAAAATGCCTGGCATTCCTCCAGAGAGAAATAAATAGGCCCAGACTGAAGGCCCCGATGAGAACCACGGTGATTGACCTTATCCAGGAGGACATGCTGGCGAGACTATAAAAAAACTTTCCCTTTCTGTCAAATTGCTGCCTGCTCATCCTTAAAAGTGTGGTGGATGCGGCCCTTTTTTATCCTGAATATTTAGCCATTTTTTCGCTTAAATAAGCGCTCGTGTCAGGGTAAAGCAGCGACTTTTTAAAGCCCTTTTTAGCCCCTTTTTAAAGGTTAAAATATTAATAAATGGTCCTTCAATTATGAAAGACATTTATGACTGGATTAAAATTTTATATCTTATTGATTTTAAAAGAAATACAGCCGTTACATCTCAGATAAACCGCCACAATTTTCACGGAAGAGCCATTGCTGCCGGGCTGATTTTAATCAGAGAAACTTAAAGCCTTTCTTTGCGTATAGAAAAATGATAGAAAAAGATTAGAAAAAAAGAAATTTTTCTTTAAAGCCAGCTTTTGGGTGAAAGTCAGGGTAAAAAGAGGTTTGATTAAAGATGAAGGAGGCGAAAGTGAGTCAAAGAAAATTTTCAGCCTGGAAAATAAAGCCAGTTCTTTCTTTATTTTTTATTTTTTTATTCTTTTCCTTTGGCTGGTCTGTTCAGGCTCAAGAGGTTCAAGCGAGGGGAAGCCGTGCTCTCGCCTTATCTCTTGATGAATGTATTGAGCTGGCCCTTAAGCACAATTTAAATTTAGTTGTTGAAAAATATGGTCCTGAAATAGCCGAAGCTGCGGCCAGCCGGGCCAGAGAAATGTTTCTTCCTCGTTTCGATCTGACCTTCGGGCGGCAGCGCCAGGAAAATCCACCCTACTGGTGGATCCAGGGAGCGACCACCATTGTGACCAAATATCAGGATTATAGCTTCTCGGTCAGCCAGCAGTTGCCGACTGGAGGCCTTGTCAGCCTTTCTTTTTCCAGTTATCGTTCTGATACCAACCAGGCTTTCCAGCTGATCAATCCCCGTTATGGTAGCACGATCCGCTTCGATTTAAATCTTCCCCTTTTACGCGATTTCGGCCCAAAAATGAGCCGGCGGGAAATAATTCTGGCTGAAAAGAATATTGATGTAGCCTGGAAGCAGTATGAGGCAGCTCTTACGGAGACAATTTATCTCGTCGAAGAAGCTTACTGGAATCTGGTTTTTGCCGTCGAAAATCTTAAAGTGAAGCAATATTCTCTTCAACTGGCCCGGGATTTGCTGAAAAAGAATCAGAAAGAGGTAGAAGTGGGAAAGTTAGCTCCGATTGAGCTTTTGAATGCTGAAGCCGAAGTGGCCTCCAGGGAGGCTGAGCTGATCCAGGCAGAAAGAATGGTGGAGAGGGCTGAACAGGTTTTACATAATCTGCTGAATCTCGAGGTCGACCCTGAAAAAGCCGGCTCCCTGATTACCCCCAGGGAGCAGCCTGAATTCAGGCCGCGCCAGCCCTCGCCTGAACAGGCCCTGCAAAAAGCCCTGGAAAAGAGACCTGAGCTGGAACAGTTAAGGAAAAACATTGAAATCAGGGAATTCCAGGTGGCTCTGGCTAAAAATGACCTTCTGCCCCGACTGGACCTTCAATTTTCCTACTGGAGCCCCGGTATTTCAGGAGACCGCCTCCTTTATCTTAACGATAATCCCTTTCTCGGGGTCATTGTCGGCCGGGAAAAAGGAAGTGCCTCTGATTCCATCCGGGATGCTCTGAAACTTCTTTATCAGAACTGGAATGTGGCCCTGAATTTTTCCTTTCCTTTGAGCAGTTTGACCAGCCGGGCCAATTATGCTTCAGCTCGCCTTGAGCTTGAACAGAGCCAGGCCAGATTGAAAAGTCTGGAACAGCAGATACGTCTTGAAGTCAGTGATACCATCAGAGATATTGAAACTAATGCCAAGAGGGTGGAAGCCCTGCGCTTGGCCCGGGAAACAGCAGAAAAAAGATTGCTGGCTGAAGAAAAGAAGATGGCCGTAGGTTTGACCACTAATTATTTTGTGCTTCAATATCAGGCCGAACTGGCCAATGCTCGTTCCCTGGAGCTGAGAGCTCTGGTTGATTATATCCTGGCCTGGGCCAGGCTGGAAAAACTCACCGGTGAAATTCTCGATCGTTACCGGGACAGGCTAAAATTGATGCCTGAAAGTAAATAAAGCCCGAATAAAACCTTTCAGCAACATTTTAGCCATGGAAAACCCCCTTTCCTCAAGCGGGTGTGTGTAGCGTATTAATTTAAAAGATACTATTTAAGTATCATTTTAACTGAATGAGATGAGAACCAATGACCCTCCTGTTAAGCGGATTCTTTCCTTTTTCAGTAATATTTTTTGATTAAAGGCATAATAGCGGCTCATCCTTAAAAAGTGTGGTATGTGCGGCCCTTTTTTATCATGAATATTTAGCCATTTTTTCGCTTAAATAAGCGCTCCTATCAGGGTAAAGAGCGACTTTTTAAATCCCTTTTTTTAGCCCCTTTCTAAAGATTAAAATAATAATAAATTATCCTTCAATTTTGAAAGACATTTATGACTGGCTTAAAATTTTATATCCTATTGATTTTAAAAGGAATACAGCCGTAACCGGCCCGATAAGCTGCCACAATTTTCCCGGAAGAGCCAGGCATAGCTTGCCTTATTTTTTCCGGCTATGTTATCATGATTAAACGTGAAAATTTCTGCTGTTATCATTACTTATAACGAAGCTGAGCGTTTGCCCGCGGCCCTTAAAAGTCTTGAGGGTATTGCTTCAGAAATTATTGTTGTGGATAGCCACTCCACTGATGACACTGTTAAAATTGCCCGCCATTTCGGTTGTCGTGTCTTTGAACGGGACTGGACAAATTACGCCGATCAAAAAAACTTCGGTCAGAATCAGGCTACCTCTCCCTGGATTCTCTCCCTGGATGCTGATGAAAGACTATCGCCGGAACTGCGACAGGAAATAATTTCCCTTTTACCCGTTGAGCCTGACTGCGCCGGTTTTTCCATGCCCCGTCGTGTCTTTTATCTCGGTCGCTGGATTCGCCATGGCGGCTGGTATCCTGATCGGCGAGTTCGCCTCTTTCGTCGTAACCTGGCTCGCTGGGAAGGCGAATTTGTCCATGAGAAACTCGTGATTGAAGGGGAAGTAAGAAAGCTTCGGGGCGATCTTCTTCATTTTCCTTATCGCCATATTACGGATCACATGCGTCGGATTAATCTTTTTTCTGAGCTCGGGGCAAAAAAACTTTATGCCAGCCGTAAAAAATGCCGCTGGTATCACCTCCTTTTCCTGCCGCCCCTTCGCTTTCTTCGAAATTATATTTTTCTGGGCGGCTTCCTTGATGGCTTTCCCGGGCTGGTGATTGCTGTCTTGAGCAGTTACGCTATTTTTGCCCGCTACGCCAAACTCAGAGAAATCTGGATCCGGAGTGAGAAAATTGAGCCTTGTCCACGTTGACGCCGGCCTTGAATGGCGGGGGGGCCAGCGCCAGGCCCTCTTCCTGGTTCGGGAATTAAAGAAGAAGGGTTTCCGGGTCTTTTTTGTGGTTCAGCCTGGTTCGCCCCTGGAACAAAGGGCTCGCCAGGAGGGCCTTGAGGTTATTCCCCTGGCCATGAAAGGCGAAGCCGATCTCTGGGCGTCGCTGAAACTGAGCCTTATCATGAAAAAGAAAAAATGTCAATTAGCCCATTTCCATGATGCCCATTCCCTGAGCCTTGGTCTAAGAGCTGCTTCCTGGGCAAAGGTGCCCATCATTGTGGCCCATCGCCGGGTTGATTTTCCCGTCGGTCGTAACTTTTTTTCCCGGAAAAAATATGGCCCGAAAGTGGATAGTATTATTGCCATTTCTGAAGGCATAAAAAAGGTTTTAGTCGAGGGCGGAGTTCCGCCGGAAAAGATTGCTGTCATTCCTTCCGGTATTGATTTTTCAGTCTTTGAAGACGTCAGGGACCGCGATTTCCTTCGCCGGGAGTTCGGCTTTGCGGCTGACGATTTCCTGGTAGGAATTGTAGCTGCCCTGGAAGACCATAAAGGCCATATCTATCTTTTTCAGGCCACAAAGCTTGTTCGGGCGCATTCGCCCAAAATCAAATTGATTGTCGTCGGCACAGGCTCCTTAAGGCTCGAGCTGGAATCACAGGTCCAGCAGCTTGGAATTGAAGATATTGTCTTTTTTCTCGGCTTCAGGGAGGATGTGCCTCGAATTCTAGCTTCCCTTGATTTATTTGTCCTGAGTTCCCATCTTGAAGGCCTGGGAAGTTCTCTCCTTGATGCCATGGCCTGTCGCCTTCCAGTCGTGGCCACGCGTACCGGGGGTATTCCGGAAATTGTGCATCATGGAGAAACAGGCCTCCTGGTGCCACCTAAGGACCCTGAAGCCCTGGCCAAAGCCATCATTGAACTTTATCATGACCGGAATTTAGCCCATTATTTAGCTGAAAGGGGACAGCAATATGTCCGGCGTCATTTTTCAGCCGAAGCCATGGCGGAGCGGGTAATCGAACTTTATTTTAAACTGGCTCAGAAGAAAGGGGTGAATATTTATGAGGGCCGGAGCTGATATAAAAAAGGCTAGACCCTCGGTAAAAATAAAACCTCTTCGACATCAGGCTGAATTTGAACAATGTGTGGCTATTCAGAAGGAAGTCTGGCAACTGGAAGATATTGAGGTCACTCCTGTCCATCAGTTCTGCATTGGCGTGAAAACCGGGGCCATTTTGCTCGGTGCCTTTCTGGATGAGCAGATGATAGGCTTCGTCTATTCCTTTCCTTCTATTTATCAGGGGAAACTCAGTCATCACTCCCATCAACTGGCAGTTCGGCCTGAGTTTCAGGGCCTGGGCATAGGCAAAAAACTCAAGTGGGCGCAGCGATCTCACGCCCTCAAGCTCGGCCTTGAGCTTATCACCTGGACTGTAGATCCCCTTAAGGCAAAGAACGCCAATCTCAATCTTCATTCCCTTGGGGCTATAACCCGAACCTACTGGGACAACTTTTATGGCTTTTCTCCGTCGTTGACTTTAGGTCCAAATATTCCGACTGACCGCTTTTTGATGGAGTGGTGGCTGAAATCGCCTCGAGTAATTAAAAGAATCAGGGGGACTCCCCAGATAAATTATCAGCCGGCTCATTTTCCCAAAGCCGTTGAGGGTGAGCTGGCGAATGGAGATAAATTGAGACCAAGCCGACTCAAATTAAATTTGAAAGAAGATCTAATTCTGGTGGAATTACCCCGCGACATAAAAGCTTATCGCCAGGAGCCAGCTCTTATTTCGAGCTGGCAGGAAGCGCTGCGAAAGGTCTTTAAACATTATTTCCGGGCCGGCTATGCTGTCAGCGATTTTATTTTCGGCCCGAGAAGCTTTTATGTGCTGGAAAAAATCAGCCGGCTCAAGGACCTGAAGTTAAAATGATTTAAGGAAAAATTCAAAAAATTAAAATTCAAAAAATTATGGTTATGAATTATAGTCATTCATGAAGTTAATAACATGACATGATTTGAATAAATTCGAATTAAAACCTTAAGGAAAAGGGCAAGATTGATCAGTGCCGAAATTAGAGCAGAGAAGAAAAATTTTAAAAGCCGGAAAAAACAAATTTATGATAAAGAAAATAAATTAAAAGCAGGTCCAATAAATTTTAAATCATAATTACAAAGCGAGAAGCGCGAATAATAAACCTATAAATGACTTAATATTTTGGCCACGAGATTTGGACAGAATAATTTAATTTAACATAGAGCGACAGATGATTAAATTTAAACAGACGAGTAAATGGAAATAAAGAGGAATAAGTGTAAATAAAGAAGAAAAAGTTTTAAGATAAAGCAGGAGGCAATGATGAAAATTGAGAGGGTTGAACTTTCGCTTCTTTATCTTCCCTACGTCCATCCCTTTGAAACCAGTTTGGGCCGGGAAGAAGGGAGAACTTTTATCATTGTTAAGGTTTTCGGGGATGGCCTTTGTGGCTATGGGGAGGTTGTGGCCAGCCAGGCCCCCCTATACAGCTATGAGACGACCATCACTTCCTGGCATATTCTGGAAGATTTTTTGATTCCCCTTCTTTTTAAAGCCGGTCTTTCTGAACCAGAAGAATTCTCGCGGGCTGCTCTCAAATTCCGTGGACATCCCATGGCCAAGGCCGGTCTTGAGCTGGCTCTCTGGGATTTAAAGGCCAGGGCCCTGGGCGTTCCCCTTTACCAGCTTTATGGGGGGACACAAAAGGAAATTACTCCTGGAGTTAGCTGTGGCATCGAGGATTCCTTAGATGAACTTCTCCGCCAGGTTGAGGGATATGTTCGTGAAGGTTATAAGAGGGTTAAAATAAAAATAAAGCCTGGATGGGATGTCGAGCCCTGTCGCCTCCTGAGAAAACATTTTCCTGACCTTCCCCTTCAGGTTGATGCTAATGGCGCCTACAGGATTGAGGATAAAGAAAGGCTCAAGGCCCTGGATGAATTCTGCCTGCTCATGCTGGAGCAACCCTTTCCTCCCTATGATCTCTGGGATCACAGTCGCCTGGCCCGGGAAATGGCGACACCTCTCTGCCTGGATGAGAGTATCCTCAATTTTGATTCTGTCCGTAAGGCCTATGAAATGGGAGCCTGTCGGATTATAAATATAAAGGTCGGTCGGGTCGGCGGTATTTGTGAAGCTCGCCGCATTCACGATTATTCTCAGGTTCATGATTTACCGGTCTGGTGCGGCGGCATGCTGGAGAGCGGTATTGGCCGGGCCCATAATCTTCATCTGGCCTCTCTGCCCAATTTCCTTTACCCGCCTGATCTTTCAGCCAGCAAACGCTATTATGCTGAGGATATTATTGAACCTCCCATAGAACTTACCGCAAGGGGAACAATTCTTGTACCTGAAGGTCCGGGAATTGGCGTCAATCCGGTTGAAGAAAGAATAAAAAAGGCAACCAGGCGCCACGCTGTTTATCTTCCCTCGAATTATTAATTAAATCATCCTGAATTAATTCTTTAGCCAGGAAGAGGATTTAATGAGGGCGGCTGGTCAGGTCATTCCAGCATAAATTTGTTTTTAAGGCCAGGTTAACTGGCTGTTAACTGAGCTCAAGAAAATATTTTTAGCCTGAGTTGGAACCTGAGTTGAAAAAAGACCAGAAGTGAAGAAATGTAAGTTCAGACTGGTTCTTCCAGCAGCCAGCCAGGAAAGAGAAAAAAGGTGCCATATTGACAGAACAAAAACCGGTTAAGAACAAAAAGCAGTTCTTGGAAAAGCAAAAAAGGTTAACTCGGCAGATTTAAATGGTAAGACAACAGAGTTAAGAATGAAGATATAAGAATAAATAAAGCTTTAAGGATAATTGACTGAAATTAAAAATAATTGAGTAAGAATAAGCGCAAGAAACTGAAGGGAGGTGCCAGGTGGCCAAAATCAGAAGATTCATAAATTTAATATTATTAATTTTTCTTCTCAGTTTTTTTTCCTGGGCAGGGGATCTTCCTTTCATCCCCCTACAGCCAGAAGCCACCAAGCCAGATTGGCTAATAAAAATAAAAAATTACTATCAGAGCAGGCAAAGGCAGATTCTCCAGGAATATATGGAATTCCTTTCTTTTCCCAATATCGCCACGGATACGGAAAATATTCTTAAAAATGTCCGCTGGCTGGTCAGAGCTCTGGAAAAAAGAGGGGTTGAGACAAGGTTACTCCAGATGGCTGGAGCGCCTCCCCTTATTTTTGGTGAAGTTAAATCTCCTGGAGCCAGACTTACCCTTGGCTTTTATGCCCATTATGATGGCCAGCCCGTGGATCCATTCCGGTGGGCGACTGATCCCTGGAAGCCTGTGCTTCTGGATAAACCAGCAGAGCTTGGAGGCAAGCCCCTTGATCCTTCCGTTTATGATTTTTCTCTTTATCCGGAAGCTCGCCTCTATGCTCGCTCCTCAAGCGATGATAAAGCCCCGATAATGGCCCTGCTGGCCGCTCTTGAGGCCCTGGAGGCTTCGGGTCTTTCTTTATCGGTCAATCTGAAATTTCTTTTTGAAGGCGAGGAAGAGATGGGTTCACCCCATCTACCTGCCCTGCTTAAAGCCAATCAGGAGATGCTTGAGGCTGATCTCTGGATCCTCTGTGATGGGCCGGTTCATCAAAGCCGCCGCCACATCGTCTATTTTGGAGCGCAGGGTATCATCGGTCTGGAGATGACCCTTTACGGCCCCTCAAGACCCCTGCACAGCGGTCATTATGGTAACTGGGCACCCAATCCGGCCTCGCTCTTAGCCCATGTTCTGGCCAGCCTGCGTGACGAGGAAGGTAATATTTTAATTGAGGGCTTTTATCGAGATGTTCGGCCACTGACCGGCGAGGAGAAAAAAGCTTTGGAGGAGGCACCAGCCATTGATGAGGCTTTAAAACAGGAACTCAAGATAGCCTGGACTGAAGGCTCAGGTACCATTTATGAAAGAATTATTTTACCGGCCCTGAATATCCGGGGCATAAGCTCGGGTAATGTTGGCCGGACCGCTCAGAACGCTATTCCCACCGAGGCTCGAGCTTCCCTGGATTTTCGTCTTGTCCCGGATCAGAGGCCAGAAAGAGTTAAGGCTCTGGTTGAAGCCCATTTAAAAAAAATGGGTTTTTATATTGTCTCTTCGGAGCCAGACGAAGCCACCCGTCTTGAGCATCCGAAAATAATTCGTTTAGAATGGGAAGAGGGTTATCCTCCAGCCTGCCTGCCCATGAATGAACCCCTGGCCAGGGCCATGATCAGAACCTTAGAGGAAGTTACTGAAAATCAACTGATTAAACTCCCCCTGGTTGGGGGCAGCATTCCCCTTTATCTTTTTTCTGAGCTTCTGCACAGTCCGGCTCTCATCCTGCCTCTGGTTAATCACGACAACAATCAGCATGGCGAGAATGAGAACCTGCGTCTTCGAAATCTCTGGGATGGAATTGAAATCTTGGCTGCCCTTTTTTACCGTTTCAGCGATTCAGCCGGAAAGAAACCGTTACCGTAAAAATGATTCCAGTTGGTTTGCCATCAATAATGGCCGGCTCATATTTCCACTGTTTGACTGCATCTATGGCGGCTTGATCAAGTAAGGGAACTGAACGCAGCAGGGCTGTCCTGACGACGTTGCCCTGCTCATCGGTTTCGACTTCCAGAATGACGATACCTTCAACGCCGGCCGCTTTGGCGGCTTCGGGATAGACAGGATTAATTTTTTTTATCAGGCGGGGGGGTTTGATGGCGCCCACAGCTCTGACCGGGCCAATGGCTCCGCCCATGACTCCACCTGTGGAGGGGCCTTTTTTCCCGGGCGTTGTCAGAAGATGAAGGGCGAGAAAATAGGGGGTGCCATCGCGGCCTTCAAAACCGAGGATAGCTGCGTTCTTTGAAGGAATGATGATCTCAGTATTGAGGAGTTCAATTTTTTCCTGATCCATCTGTTCGGCCACAGTAATACTGAACTGATTGGGGGAACTTACAATTTGTTCAGTCATGATCATGGAGGGAGAAATAGCCAGAAAAATTTCTCTGGAATCAAAGCGAATAACATGGGTTAAAGTTTCCCGGGGGCGAGCAAAAGTTGTCCAGGCAAGTTCAGCTTCGGTCAGCAGTCGAACGTCAAGGAGATTAAAAACACGGCGAATCTGCTTTCTTTCCTCTTCCGGATCAATGCTGGAAGGAATACTGGCACTGACCAGCGGACTGAGATAACTTGAAGTGACAATGGTTAAAGGCTCATGAGTAATGGTTCTTTCACCTTGATAGAAGCGCAGTTTAAGAACCGGGGCGGTCTGGGCTGAAAGATAAAGGGAGAGGATAAAAAAGAGAGAAAAGAAGGCCATGATTATTGCCAGATTTTTTCTCTGGCCAGCCATGACTTTCTCCTTTCAGAGGGTGATTTTTGTCTCCGGGCTTTCCGCCCAGATAAAAATAAGATTAGAGCCAAAGGGCTTATAAATAACCGGAGCCGCGGGCTTCTCCTTGACCTCAAAGCGAATTATGCGCAGGGTCTCGGGTGAGGAAGCTGCCTCAAGGCGGGATTTTTTCTTGTGGAGCCCGGAAATGATAAATAAAGAAATAAATATGAGAAAAATGGAGAGGCCTGAAACAAGAGCCAGACGAAGCGGGCGAAAGGGCTTTGTGGAAATAAATTCTCTTTTTTCCTTTCGATCTGCCTCCAGCCTCAATTTGATTTTGAACCAGAGGAGGTCAGGGGAAATTTTTTCTGGCTGAAGCAGGGAATAGAGCGGTCTTATTTCTTCAAGGTCTGCCAGCTCCTGACGGCATCGCGGGCATCGGTCAAAATGGTGGCGCATAACCCAATCTTTGATTCTCAAAAAAGGAACAGAGCTAAAAATAAATTGGTAAAATTCACAGCTCCTCATTTTTCTCTCCTCTCTTTTTTCTCATCAAGCCAGGTTCTGATTTTTCGGCGAGCTAAGTAAAGATGAACCCGCACGGTTGATGGCCGGCAGCCCAGGATCGTCGCTATTTCCTGACTGTTCAGGCCTTCACCTGCCCAGAGGGTCAAAGCAGCTCTTTCTGGCAGGGTTAAATTATCAGGGAAGGGGAGGGACAGGCCAGCGATTTCTGTCTCTTCAGAATTATTTCTGGACATGTTTCTGGAGATGGAAAGGGAGGAAGGTTCCAGAAGGTAGCCAGAGAGATGATGGAGCAAGCGGCGCCATCGGGTTCTTTTTCTTTTAAGGTCAAGGGAGCGGCGATAGAGAATAGTCAGGAGCCAGTTTCGGAAACTCCGGGCTGGATTATAGCGATGAAGATTGCGGAAAGCCTGAACAAAGGCTTCCTGGCAGACATCCTCCGCATCCTGACGGTTGCCAAGGAGACTCAGGGCTAAGGCCATCATCTGGTCAGCATAGGCCTCCACGATTTGCCTGAAGGACTCAGTCTGGCCCTTCAGGCATTCGGCTATGACCTGTTTTTCATCCATGAGAATGGTAATTCGATAACCATAATATTTTACGCCTGAGACCATCAATCTGTTTAGAGAAATAAGAGGCTGGACATCTGATCAGAGTCAATCGTCCCTTCAGGGATAATAAATTCGCTTAAAAATAAAGAAATAAGGGAAATAAAAGTGAATAAGGGAAATAATAAGGAATAAGGGACGAGCAAATCATAAAGCCATTTTTCATGAGACAAATGTCTTCTAATATAAAGGTAGAAACTTCTGGCTGGAAGGTCAAAAAAACTTGATTCTAAAAAATCTGGTTTTAAAATCGTAAAATAATGCTCCCTGAAAATTGTGACAGGAGGTCATGATGATTAAAGGTCGAGGTAAAATTTTCTTTCTGGCTGTTTTAGTGATTATTATAGCCGGATTAGTTTCGCCTGAGCATCTTTTTTCTCAGGAGAAGGAGGAGACAAAATATCTGGTCATCACTGGAGCCAGGCTGATTGATGGCACCGGAGCCCCTCCCCTGGATAATGCTGTTATTGTTATCGCTAGAGACCGCATCATTGACTGCGGCCCGAGGGCGGAAGTGAAAATTCCCCCGAAGGCTGAGGTCATTGATGTTAAAGGGAAGACAGTTATTCCGGGGCTGATTGATGCCCATCTTCATTTCACCTATCCGCCCAAAGAGGAAGAGTTTTTCTTTATTAACGAGGCTATCTCTGCTTTTCGGGCGGCCAATTTCTTGCGCCAGATGCTTTTAATCGGCGTGACCACCGTTCGCGATGTATCCTCTTTAGGCCGTGTTGGCTATGAGGCGAAAAAAGCCTTTAATCTTGGTCTTTATGAGGGCAGCCGACCCATCGTAACCGGGCCTGGAATTACCTGTACTGGAGGACACGGCACCGAAGGATATCGCCTGGGTATTGTGGAAGAGGCGGATGGCCCGGATGGATTCCGGCGGGCGGTCCGCCAGAGGGTCAAAGATGGGGCTGATTTAATCAAAGTTCTGCCGCCCTATTCCCGGGAAGAGATTTTCGCTGCCGTCGAGGAAGCCCATTTTCATGAAAAGTTCATCACCGTTCATTCCGGTGTATATAAAGCTCAGTATGATTTTGTTCGCTGGGCGGTTGAGGCCGGAGCTGATTGTATTGAACATGCCTATGCCCTTCCTGATGATGTTATCCCTCAGATGGCAGCTAAGAAAATTTACTGTGTGCCCACACTGTCGATTCTTCTGAAGCTGGGGAATCAGTATAAAGAAAAAGGTCCGGAATGGGACTGGAAAATCAAGAAATATTTTGAGTGTCGGGAAATTTTCCGGAAGCTCAGGGCAGCCGGGGTAAAGATGGCCATTGGCACGGATGCTGTTGGCGAGAATATGGTCTTTTATCCTCATTTCTATTTTGAAGAAGTGGAGAATTTTGTCGCTCTTGGCGCTTCCCCTCTCGAGGCCATTATTGCGGCGACTAAGATCGGGGCTGAGGTTTGTGCAGCCGCAGATCGTCTGGGCACAATTGAGAAAGGGAAAATAGCTGATCTGGTCGTTCTCGGCGGCGATCCTTTGAAAGACATCAGGCAGCTGCGCACAGCTTATCTGATTATTCAGGCCGGCCGCAAAATCCCCCTCCCCTAAATTGGTGCCACCTTACCTATTTACCTATTTTTTATTGGTGCCGCCTTATTTATTTACCTAATTTTTAAATAATAAGCGCTGCGAACAAAACGAGAAGACAATAATAATTCAGGAGCTCCCATATAGTTCAAAGTGCGATTTTTGATTGGTTGTTGAGCTCATTTTGATGGGAATTTATCTTTCTTAGCTATGGTGGAAGGAGAAAATGAAAATCAGAGCGTTTTCTAAGCTTCACCAGCTAAAATGCTATTTCCTACATTTCCATCAAAAAATTTTCGAGTTGGTTCTTTACTTGAAAATCCTCCTTGATCACAGGAAAATCGAAACCGAAACCAGTAAATATAATCTGAAACTCTCATTCTAATATTTCGTATGAATAAACAGAAAGAAATAATGGTCGAGTCGGAGGACAAAGCTGTTGTTCGCCGCTGTCTCCAAGGAGATAAGAAAGCTTTCGAAATTCTGGTCAGAAAGTATGAGCAGCCGATGATCAATTATTTTGGCCGGATGGTTCAAGACAGGGAACTGAGTCTGGATTTTACCCAGGAAGTCTTTGTTCGAGCCTACGCAGCTCTCCATACCTACGATGAGAAATTTAAGTTTTCTACCTGGCTGTTTCGAATCGCCACCAATCTGCTGATTGACTACTGGCGAAGAAAAAAGATATCGCTGGTTTACATCGATGCCCCGGTCACTGACACTGACCAGGAGCCGGTTCAGATTCCGGATTACGAGCCATCAGTCATGGAAAAATATGAGAAAAAGAAAATGACCGAACTCATCGAAAAGGCCATAGCTCGCCTTCCAGAAAACCTGCGGGAGCTTTTTGTCCTCAGGCATATTAACGAATTTTCCTATGAAGAAATTGCCGCTATCAAGCATCTGCCGGTGGGAACAGTCAAGAACCGGGTTTTCCAGGCTAAAGAACTTCTCCGCTCGATGCTGGAGGAAAGATGAACTGTCTGAAAAGCTCTGACCTTTACGCTTATCTGGAGAATGAACTATCTTCAGAGGTCCGGCTGAAGTTGGAAGACCATCTAAAAAATTGTCCCAAATGTCAGAGGCGTCTGGCTGAGCGTCAATCTTTTCTGGAATCTATAAAAAACCTGCCCGACCTGGAACTGCCTTCTGATTTCGCTGAAAGAGTCATGGCCAGGCTGCCTGAAACCAGGATTCGGACCAGAGGATTGATTTTCCTGGCCGGCGGAATCTATCTTCTTTTCGCTCTCATGGTTACTGGACTGATATTCGGTCGTCAGGGAGCACTTTTCGATTTTTGTCTGACTTCTTTCCATTATCTTTTTAATCTGACGACCGACCTGAGCCGGCTCATCCTCAATTTGCTGCAAGTTGGGTTTGCTCTATTTAAGGCCCTGAAGATTCTTTTCGCCACCTGGGGCCGGTTAATTTCAGGCTTCCTGCCAGTTTCCCATCTTTTCTTGGTTACCTTAATTTTCCTCATCATCCTGACTGGAAGCCTGGCCTGGTTTCTGCAAAGGCCGGGCAGATTTTCTCCAAGGAGTAACCACCATGAAAACCCTGCTCAGTAATAAAAAAATAAGAATAGTAACACTCATAACCATGCTGCTGATTCTGACCGGGCTGGGACAAGCAGTCTGGTTCAGGCCTGATCACCCCGACCAGCCCGAGTTCCAGAAAGAGATAATCATAGCCAAAGGCGAAAGTCAGAAAAATGTTGTGGCCCTTAAAAGCCGGGTGGTGGTCGAAGGCCAGGTCAGAGAAAATGTCGTGGCCTTCGGCGGAGAAGTTCTGGTCAGCGGAGAGGTGGGTAAATCGGTGGTCTGCTTCGGCAGCCGGGTAGTCATCAAGTCCACGGCGGTTATCTCCGAAGACCTGGTGGTTCTGGGTGGTAGCCTGGAAAAGGAACCCGGTTGCTCCATCGGACAGGACACTGTTTTCATCCCGACCGGAGCGAAGTTTACCCGGGAGGTTTTTCTCAAGGGAATATTTTTCCAGTTAGGAGCCATTATCCTGGCTCTCAAGCTTATTTCTCTTTTCTTTGGCTTACTTCTGACCATTTTTGTAGCCGGGATTTTTCCAAGACAGATATATTTCGCCGCAGGCAAAATCCGTACGGATTTCTGGCCGATTCTGGGCATCGGTTTCCTGACGATGATAATCTATGCCGGCCTGATTATGCTTTCTGCCCTGCTGATATTCGTGATTATCGGAATCCCGCTTCTCTTCCTGCTGATGATGACCGGAATAGTCCTTAAGGTTTTTGGGGGAACGGCCTTCTCCTATTTCTTTGGAGAATCTACGCTTCGGGCTCTCGGAGTAAAAAAAATGCCGTCAATTATCTGGACGGCAGTTATCGGTCTGGTGGTGGTCGCCTTTTTAGGTCTGATACCGATAGCCGGTCTCATCTTCTCTCTGGTGGTCAGCCTGGTGGGCTGGGGAGTAGCTCTCAGGACCAGGTTCGGCACTCTGGACAACTGGTTCAGCCGCCCCTAAAATTCGGTACCGCCCCCCTAAATTGGTGCCACCCTACATATTTACCTATTTGCTGGCCTCCTAATAACTTCAACTTAATGTGTCTCTCTAGGTTTATTTTCTGATTGTAATTGATTCGTTTTTTATATCGACTCATGTATTTGAATAAAAATATCATCTTTTCTTGAAATCTTTGTAACTAAATTGATTCTTCGGGCTTTCATGTAGGTAAAATTAGATCTTGGGTGGCTTTTCATTAATTCGCCTCAAGCGAGTTTGTTATTCATGAGGATGATTAAGTCAAAATAATTAGAAAAGGGATTGACCCATTAGAGTTGCCTTAAAAAATCAGTGTCGTAGAACCTGCTGCAGCTTTTAGCGCCTTCAAATACTCAGGCTTACCCAAACGGAACCCTGAGGTACCAAGATAGTGACAGAAAACAAAAATATATTAAAATTATTAATTTTATATTGAGACTGACTCAGCCACGGCTGCATAAAAATGTAGCAACTTTTCGACCGCTACGATGAAGAATCGCCTTAATATCTTTCCCTGAAATTTGACTTGCTCGACGAGGCCAGGGATGTTCTTCAGGAAATCACCATCGGCTTTTTAAGGTGCAATATCAGCTACAATTTGACCTGAAGCCAGAAGCCTTTATCTTCCGGGTGGCTCGAAATTAAGCCCATCGTTTTTCGAGAACAAAAGAGCACGGAAACTCAGCGGCAAAATCCGACCACTCTTCAGAGCCTGATTCAGGAGAGGATTAAGAGACCAGCTCAAGATTCAACAGGAATGTAAGTCAGCGCTCTGGCCAGCTTTAATTTTTTTATTTTTTCCTTAACATTTAAGGAAAAAGAAAAGTATATTTTTATAGATGGATGAAAAAGAGAAAGAGCTCATTAACATGATTTTAGCGGGAGAAACTGAAGCTTTTGCTGACCTCATTTTTCCTTACAGAGAAAAAATTCTAACCTTAGCCTATAGGCTGACGAACAACGAGCAGGATGCTCTGGATATTGCTCAGGAAACTTTCCTCCGAGCCTTTCGTTATCTCAGGCACTATAATTTTAGCTACTGCTTTCGCCACTGGCTGCTTCAAATAGCCATCAATGAGGCGAAAAATATCCTTCGCCGTCGTCACAGAGAAAATAAAGCTAAAATAAACCTGGCGGAAATAATGAGACAAGAAAAGGAAAATCAACTTGCTGCCAATTTTCCGCCGAAGCCACAGCCCGAGCTGATAAGCGATCTTGAATCGTACTTAAAGTTTCTTACACTTAGAGAGAGGCAGGTTTTGATCTTACGAGACCTGGAAGGTCTGAGCATTAAAGAGACAGCTTCGCTCCTTCGCTGTTCCAGCCTCTCAGTCAGGGTGAATTTATCGAGGGCCAGAAATAAGATTCGTCAGTTATGGGAAAGAAAGAAAAGCCAAGGAGGTTAAAGAATGAATTGTCGCCAGGCCAGGAAATTGATGCCACTTTATGCTGGTTCTGATCTTCGGCCCCATCTTGAGAAAAGGCTAAAGGCTCATCTTGCAAGCTGTTCTCAATGCCAGCAAGAATTGGATTCGCTTAAAATGGCCCTGGCCAGCTTCAAAGAAATGGCTCAAAAAAAAGAACTTCAATGGCCGGATCTTTGCTGGGCCAATTTAATGGAACAAATCAAACAGGAAAAGATTAAGTCAGTCCCATTTTTTGTCGCGAACAAACGCCTGGCCCTGGCTTTTAGTCTGATGATTCTTCTCTTTGGTATTATTTTAATCAATTTACCCCGGGAAAAGTGGAAGTGGTTTCCTCTCTCTTCTGTGACTCAACAAAAAATGAAGGAGACGCCGGCAAAAGAAATATCCCCTGCCTTTGAGGAGAAAGCGATAGCAGAAAAAAAAGAAGCGCCTCTTCTATTTAAGGACAAATCACTTTCTTCAGAAATTCCTGCCCCGGGAAAAATAAAAAAGAAGGAAGCGGCCAGCTTTGTCGCCAGCTTAAAAGAAAAAGAGAAACTTTCGGGCGCTATTCCGGCGGAAGCGCCCGATAAAATTACCATAAATCTTTTCCTTCCCGAAACAGGAATCCAGGTAATCTGGATTCTGCATAAAGATTTTGACTGGCAAGGAGCCATAAAATGAAAAGGGGAAATCTTAAAAAGAAAATTGGATACTTGAAAATCATCATCCTTTTTAGTCTTCTCCTGAACCTGTTCTGTTTCGCTCCAGGTGAAGCCTGGTCGCAAGCTCAAGAAAAGATAACACCTTCTTTGCCTTCGTTTCGCTCAGAAGTTATTAAGCTTAAATATAAAAAAGCTGAAGATATCAGACCTCTCCTTTATAGCTTTCTCAGCCCCTATGGCCGAATCTCTGTCTCCGAAAAAATGAGCGATGTTTTAACCATTTCCGATTTGCCCGAAAATGTGGAAAGAATTTTAAATTTCATCAAAGAAATTGACATAAAACCAGCGGATTTTCTTTTCACGGTGCAGGTCATCCTGGCTTCCAGGGACAGTGAAGTCATTGATGCGGAGATACAAAATGACCCGATAATTAAAGAGCTGCGCCAGCTCCTCAAATACAGGGGGTTCACTCTGATCGATTCAGCGATTATCCGCGGCTCTGATAATCAAATATCAAGTCTCATGCTGGGAGATGCCGCTCAATTTTCTCTTGAGCTTCGGGGTAAAGCATCAGGAGGCCAGACGCCTGAAATTATTCAGACCGATATTTTGTTTAAACAAAGAAAGACAAAGCAGGTTAGGGAATCTCCAGTAAGAGATCTGACAACGCGACCTGAACCACAAATCATCTGGCTCGAAACGAATAAGCCTCTTCTCGAATCTCATCTCAATCTGAAATCGGGCGAAAGAGCAGTGGTCGGCGTGTCCCGCCTTGACGGGGATGACAAAGGTCTAATTCTAATCATCTCGGCCAAAATATTGCCCTAGCCCCGCAATTGGTGCCACCTCAAAATTGGTGCCACCTTATTTATTTACCTAATTTTTGGCTTCGCCCCAAAGTTACATGATGACATTTGACATTGACTTAGAAGGAGGGCGACAACCTTTAACATCATTAAATCCCCGATAACATCATTAAATCCCTGAAGAGCAGGTGTTACCCTATGGACAACCTTGAGATTAAGATCATCCTCTCTTACAGAGTACCCGAAATGGCTTGAACTTCAGCAGTCTTTTATAAAGTCTTGACCAGGATAATGACAGGCTGATGCGGCTGGTTCTGCTGGCAATAGTGAAAGCGCTGGAGGAGAAGGCCATAGAGGATTACAAGAAGCCTTAGGCGGGAAGGTATTGGAGAAAGGGCCGGCAGCCGCATCCGAAAAATCTTTAAATCTTCTTTGAGCCGATTCATTAACTTCTAAGTCGGGTTTATGATCGGGGGAAAGCAGAGGTTTTTTGTCCGTTGTTAAGGAGGTCAAAAATTGAAGCATGTCGGCAATCGCAGCGGGAGGCGATGGAGGCAGGAAAGGGTCAGGTGATTCATCTTTCTTAGCGGCTAGCAGGGACGCAGGCGTTTCGGATTCATGTTCCTGGACCGGAGAGAGTGCGCTCTGCGGCTGTTTACAGGAAAGGGCAAAAAGAATATGAATTCTTTCCTTAGAGCCTCGATAGTTTCAATGTTTTCAAGAACTTCTTCCACCAGCCTGAATTCCATCAGCCTGGGATTCGTTTTGGCCTATTCCTTTTTCAATTATTTCCTTCAAAAAGGCCAGGGCTTCTTCATCGTTCGTCAAAGCCAGATAAAAAATAGCGGTTTTCTTTAGCTTCAGATTTTGCTCCCGTCTGGCAATATCAATCAGTTTGCGAATGGCTGGTTTTGTAGCTGACTGGGAAAAAGCAAAAAGCAAATTTTCTTTTATATTTTCTTCTTTAGTTTCATCATACATTTCAAATAAAGCCTCTTCAGCCATCCTTTCCCGGCTTTGACCCAGCCAGAAAATGGCTCTTTGCTTGATTTTTAAATCCGGATTTTCTCGAGCGATGGAAATTAATTTATTAAGGGCTTTTGGATTTTTATTCAGGGCTAAGGCAAAAAGGACCTTTTCCTTTAAGGCCAAATCCTTAGCCTGGTCAAAGATTTTGCTTAAAGCTTCAACTGTCTCTTCTCCTTTATGCTGACCTAACCAGAAGATAGCACTTTCTCTGACCTGGTGGTCAGGGTCGCTGGAAGCTCTTTCCAGAAGCAAGGGGATAACCCTCGGGTCATCATACTGGCTGAGAATGAAGAGAGCCTGGCTGCGAAGCCTCGGGCTTGGATTTTCCCTGGCGACTCTTTCTAAAACAGGCCAGGCCCTATTTTTTTCCAGGCTCATTAAAGCATTAAGAGCGATGAGTTTAATTTCAAGCTCAGGGTCAGTCTCCTTTTCATTCAGGCTTAATGGAGGCGACGGCGGAGGGATAATAACTGAAAGCCCAGCTACCGTGCCTTCGACTCCATGTTCAACGCCACCTTCAACACCAACTACGCCTTCCTTAACTCCTTTTACGCCTTCTTCGACCCCTCTGACCCCGCCAACGCCAGTTATTGTCGCTTCTATGTATTTTTTAAACTCAGGATAGCCCGATTGAACTAATTTCTGGGCAATTTCAATTTCTAAAAGCCGGGCTTCATTTCTCCATGAACTGGAATTAAATTGACGCAGGAGCTGTTCGAGCCTGTTCAGGGCTTCTTTTTTCAGGGCCACCTCCCTTTCTTTTTCTGCTCCGGTCTCACTCAGCCGGTAAAGGCTATAGCCCAGCCAATAAAGAGCATTATCGAGATATGGGCTTCGGGGAAATTCAGAAATTAATCTTTCCAGATTTCTTATGGCTTCCGGCCATTCTTTTTGATAAAGCGCTGTTTTGGCCTTAAGAAATATTTCTTCATCCGGCTCTCTTTTCTGGGCAAAAACCCAATTCGATATCAAAAGCAGGCAAATTAAAAAGAAAAGAATTCTCAATTTTTTATATTTCATTTTAACCTCCTGCTATCATCGCGGGCTAGGTTTGTTTATTTCAAGAAAAACCTTTTTCTCCTGAATCATTTTTTTAATCATTTCCAATGTGACTTGATCAATTTTATCTGAATAAGAAATTTCCTTGAGGACGATCTCGAGATCTTCCAGCCATTCAGCCGCTACCGGGTCTTTTTGCCAGAGGTAGGTCCGCAGAAGCTTGCTCTCGAGAAGAAGCCGGCGAGCATACTTTTTATCAATTAAAATAAATTTTTCTTTTTCAGACTGAAAATTAGTTAACATCAGCAGCAAGGGTTTAAGGTCAGTCTTATATTCTTCAAGCGATGTGGGCATGGGTTTGGGGGATAAGGTCGCTTCCGAAAAGCCAGAAGATTTTGTAAGCGTCCGATAAAGGAAGAGGCTGGCCAGCGCCATAATTAAAATTAAGGGCGTAACCCAGACTAAAGAGCGGGGGTTAAATATTCTCTTTGCGGGTTTAGTCGCCTGGGTTCGAAACTGGTTTTCCTTGATCTTCATTTCGATAGCCTGCCAGGATTCTTCCCAGAGGGTGGGCAAAAGATTGCTTAATGGCGACTTAGAAGAAATTTCCTGGAGGGTTTGCCAGATGCTTTTGATTTCAGAATAGTTTTTTTGGCAGGCGGAACAGCTCTCAAGATGCTTTTTCAGGCCGGCTTCCTCCCGGGCAGCTAATTCGCCATAAAAATGAAAAATTATCCTTTTCCTGGCCTTAGCGCATCTCATCTTCGGCCTCACTTAATAATGACTTAAGATTTTTCCTTAAAAATTGGAGGCTGCGAAATAAATTCTGTTTAATACTTCCTTCAGTACAACCCAGGAGGCTGGCGATTTCTTTAATGGTTAATTGTTCATAATGCTTGAGCACAAAAGTTATTCGCTGCCGCAGCGGCAAAAGATTAATAAAATATTCTATTTTTTCAGCCAGTTCCCTGAGGGCAAAATCTCGGTCAGGTTCAGGATTATTCCAGAAGAATTCGCTGGGAAAATTTTTTCGGTAAAGGGAATTCATTTTTTCTCTTCTTTTCTTTTGCCGGCAAAAATCGATGGCGGTGTTAACTGCAATCCGGTAAATCCAGCAGGAAAAAGTTGTCTTGCTTCTGGTTTGGAAAGAAGGCAGGCGATGGAAGGCTTTAATGAAAGTTTCCTGAAGGATGTCCTCAGCGTCGGCCACATTGCAGGTGAGATGATAAGCAAGGGCAAATATTTTCTCTTTATTGGCCTCATAAAGAAGCCGCCACGCTTCAAGGTTTCCGCGCCGCGCTTCTTCGATTAACTTCTCTTCAGACATTACTGACATTAATTAAAACGATTTAAACCCTTCTTTTGTTGACATTAGCTGGGTCGTGGCTGCAAAAGAATTCAGATTCTTTTCCTCTGAAAATTCAACGTTGTTTTTATTTTGCCCGATGGGGCAAAAAAAGGGAATTTTTTTATAAATTTTAATTTTTAAGCTACCAATATTCCTTTCCTTCTATCTCAAGTTTTTTTATTTCACTCCCCCTTTTCCTGAAAGCTGAACTGGGGCGATGTCAGGGATTGGCGCAAGTCAAGGGTTATTGGCCAGAAGGGTTATTGGCCTGCAAAAAAGTGTCTCTTAAAGCCCTGGTACTTCTCGAGCCGGGTCGATTATTATAATTTCTAGTTTAATACAATTGCAGTCAGTAAAAGCTATTAGACAGGACCCACATTAAAGCAAAATCCTGAAGACAGAAAAACATTTTGGACAGAGAAATATTTTTATCCTTTCAGACTTTTTAATGAAACCGAGCAATAGACATTTTAGTTCTGGAATTTCGAGTCTTTACCTGATTTCAGAACCGAGTAATGAATGAGGAATGAGATAAGCCACCAGAGTTATGACGGCGGCTGCTATCACCCAGCTTCTTTTTATCGGCCTTTTCCTGCCTGAAGCCAGGGCGGCAATCCAGGCCAGCATGGCCACAAGACTCTTATTGTCAGTAAGGTCATGCCCTACAGGAAAACCGCTCCAGAAGGTGCCAAAAGCCATTTTCTGAACTATTGGACCAAGAATAAAACCACCGATAAAAAGCAGGAGAGCTGTCCATCGAGCCAGACCGGCCAGCTCTTCATTCCAGTTGGCAGCTGCCAGACCAGCCCTTACGGAAAAAAGCATGGCCAGAAACATAGTTATGATGTGAGCTATAAGAATGGGTGAGGAGACCGGGCCCTTAAACCTGATGATGATGGGTTTTTCCCCCGTTAGAGAAATTTCCTGAGAATCACCAAGAAGATGGACATAATATTCAAGCTTACCGGCAGCAGGCTGCTTCGGGAGAAAACCGACCAGCCGGTTTTCTTCTGCCTCCATGCTCAGAATATTCCAGGGCTGGCGCGTTTTATAACGCTTAAATCTTAAGTAGCCCTTAACCTGACCGGCCAGATTTTCCGGCAATCTAACGACGACCCGGCAATTATCAGTATTTTCGGCGCTCCGGGGGAGACGGAATTTAATCTCCTGTCCGAGAAAGCTGACCTTGCCTGAAAAAGGGTAAGTTGGTCCGGTCAGCCGCTGGTAAGTGGCTGAAAGAAGGGTTATTATTAGCGCCAGAATCCAAAACAGAACCTTCTTCATCGCATTTCTCCCTTAGAAGTTTTATTTTTCTTTATGCCCCGCCTTGAGTATCAGCCAGAAACCTGCCAGAATCAGCAGTCCTGGCCAGAAATATTTCCAGAGGTATCTTTCTATTACCTGAAGTTTAACCAGCAGCAAAAATGTGCCCAGTAACATCAGAAAAAGAGCTGCTCCAGAGCGCTTAAAACCTCTTCCGAGATAGATTGAGATTCCAATCAGAATGAAGATAGCTGGCCAGTAAGTGGATATGACTCGACCGAAATCAATGTATCCCACCTGTTCGCCTAAGAAGAGCAGCCCGATGATTATCAGCAAAAGACCCCAGAAAAAACGGCTCGGTTCACTTTTATTTTTCATTAGTTTTTAATCCTCGAAGCTTATTTGAGAAACGATGTTATACCATGATTTTAAAAAACTCTCCAAAATTTTCCTGGGCTTGAACCAGGAGGCAATCTCAGCTTAAAAGCCCGGAAAGTTTCAGGCAGTTGAGTCAAGCATATGAGCATCTCAGGTGCCTACCCGTCAGCTCTGAGAATTTTTACCCGCTCTTGACCTCTCTTCTTTTTTCGCTTCTCGGCTGTTCAATTTTTAGTATCTATTGATGACGGTGAAATTGTCATAATAAAGCTCATTCCATCCTCCCGGCCAAAGACTTCATTTTTATTTTCCAAAATTTAATTTTCTTAAAATTTTTAGTTTTGTCCAGAATTACGCGAGGGGTTTGACATGGACATATAAAAAGGGCCGCAGCCTTCTAAGTTAGCAGATTTTTATGGAAGAGTCATCCCATGATTGACCCGGAGCTCTTTTTCAAGCATATTAAATAATAAGGCTATGCGTCCGCGGAAATATGTAACCAAGAAATATCAGTTCTTTCTTTTTGGAATTTTTATCTTAACAGCCTCCTTTCTTTTGGCCGCGGTTCGCTTCGAAAAAGCCAATATTCTCTTAATAACCATAGATACCCTTCGCCCTGATAGATTGAGCTGTTACAGCCAAAAATATCTTCAAACAAATAATATCGATAGCTTGGCCAGGGCTGGGTTCCTTTTTGAACGCGCCTTTGCCCACAATCCTTTAACCCTTCCTTCTCATGTCAATATCCTTTTAGGCGTCACGGCGCTTTTTCATGGGGTCAGCGAAAATGCCCGATCAGTTGTCGCCGGCGATTTTTTAACGCTGGCTGAATTTTTAAAAGCCAAAGGCTATCAGACAGCTGCTTTTATTGGTGCCTTTCCCCTTGATTCTCGATTTGGTCTTAATCAGGGTTTTGATCTCTATGACGAAGCCTATCCGGCCCGCTCCGGTTCCCCCTTTGTTTATCCTGAACGCCGGGCTGAAAGAGTTATCGAGAGTGCCATGGCCTGGTGGTCAAAAATGGATAAAAGCAAAAAATGGTTTGTCTGGATCCATCTCTGGGATCCTCATGCTCCTTATTGGCCGCCCGAGCCCTTTGCTTCTCGATATAAAAATGACCCCTATACGGGCGAAGTGGCCTACGTCGATGAGCAAATAGGAAAACTTCTTTCCTTTTTAGCGAAAAACAACTGGGCTCAAAATACCTTAATTATTTTAACTGGCGATCATGGCGAAGCCCTGGGTGAGCACGGGGAGATGACCCATGGTTACTTTGCCTATAACAGTACTCTCTGGATACCTCTGATAATTTCTGGACCGAAGATAAAACCCGGCCGCAGTGCTGCCTGGGTGGCTCATATTGATATTTTCCCAACTATTTGTGATTATCTGGGCTTGTCTCGTCCCCCTCATCTTCAGGGCATATCTTTGATTCCTTTCATCGAGGGCAAAAGACCTGAGAAAGAAAGGGCTATTTATTTTGAATCCCTTGAGCCTCATTTATCGCGGGGCTGGGCACCCATAAGGGGGTTTATGGAGAAGGGGAAAAAGTTCATTGAGTCGCCCATTCCGGAGCTCTACGATCTGGAAAAGGATTTTCATGAGGCGAACAATCTGGCTCCTCAGGAAAATCTTCAGCCTTTTTTCAGCCGCTTAAACCAGCTAAAAGAAGAGCTGTCCTCACCGCTTCGAGCAAAAAGTCAAACTGTTCTAACCAGGGAAGTAAAAGAAAAATTGCGTTCCCTGGGCTACTTGGCTTCACCCCCTTCACCTCCGAAAGAAAAATATGGCCCTGAAGATGACCTTAAAAATTTGCTCATTTATGAACAGAAAGTGGATCAGGCCATATTTTTAGAAGAACAGGGCAAAATTGCGGAAAGCATTTATCTGCTCCATGAGGTTATCAGGCAGAGAAAGGACTTCGGTAAGGCCTATGAGCGTCTGGCTCATCTTTATCGGATGCAGGGGTTGGTCGAAGAGGCTCTTAAAGTCATGGAGGAAGGATATAAGGCCAATCCAGATAATTATGTCCTGGTTTCAGGTTTTGGTATTCTCCTGGTTCAACTGGGAAAATCAGACCGGGGAATAAGTATCCTCAAGGAAGCGCTTAAAATTTATGACCGGGATCCTGAGGTTTATAATCATCTGGGCATAGCCTACTGGCAGAAAGGGGACTGGCTGAGCTCTCGTTTGGCCTATGAAAGGGCTATCAGTCTGGATCCTCATGATGCTCTTATTTTCAATAACCTGGCCACTCTATATCTTACGATGGCGCTGAAGAGCGGGGGAAAAGAAGAGCTTCTTCAGGCTGAAGAAATCTTTAAGAAGGCCATAGCTATGGATGCTACCCTTGCCGCTGCCCATAATGGCCTTGGCTCAGTTTATAAACTAAGTGCCCGGCTGGATGAGGCTATCTCCTGCTGGGAGAAGGCCCTGGAGCTCAAGCCTGATTATGATTATCCTCTCTATAATCTTGGGCTGGCCTACCTGGAAAAGGGCGAAAAAGCCCGGGCCCTGGATTATTTTTTGCGCTATCTGAAAATTAAGGGAAAGAATCTTTCGGCCAGGGAAAGAGAGGAGATTGAGGCTCTTATCGCTAAATGCCGTTAATTGTATAGTGGAAGAAATTATTAAGGTAGGCCAAATTAATATTCAAAGAACTAGAGATAATTCAATAAATTGAATCAGCTTTTTCAGGGGAAATTCAAAATTTTGAATTGACATTCAAATTATTGAATCGTTTGAAATTTAATTGTATTCCGGGCGAAGTTTAATCCTGCTTAACTTATTGAAAAGAAACGAGTTACAGGTTGTAAATGTGAGCTCTTATTCCCTTAGATTGGCACAAAAATTGCATTTAAGAATTATGAATAAGCATGAAAATAAGAAAGGAGGTGAGAATGAAAGGCTAGCTTAAATGGAAAATAAGGGCTTATTCAAAATTATGGAGGATAAGAAGGGCAAAAAAGGAGGGTAAAAATGAAAAAATGGTGCATAGTTTTAGGCTTTCTATTAATTGCTTTTTCTCTGGAAGCTCAATTAAGAACGGGAAATATTTACGGCACTATCGTTGATACTGAAGGTAACCCCCTTCCCGGAGTTTCGGTTACTTTGACCGGTCCGACAATTGCTCCCCTGACAGCCGTAACCACAGCGGAAGGGCGCTTCCGCTTCCTTTCGCTTCCGCCTGGGAAAGAATATACCCTTAAGGCTGAGCTTCAGGGGTTCAAGACGCATGTCGAATCAGGGGTAATTGTCTCTGTAGGAACCAACACCGAAATCCGCATAGTGATGGAAGTCGGTCGAATAGAAGAAGAGGTTACGGTGACAGCCACCGTACCTGTCGTTGATACCAAAAAGACGACAATTACTCATTCGGTCAACTATGAAATGCTCCAGTCTCTCCCGACAGCTCGAGACCCCTGGGTTATTCTCCAGACCGCCCCTGGCATTCTGGTTGACCGGGAAAACATTGGTGGCAATGAGTCGGGACAGCAATCAGGCTATGTTTCTAAGGGGAGCTCAGGTTTTACTGACTGGAGCCTTGATGGTGTCCGCATTTCTGACCCTGCTGCGACCGGAGCCTCGCCCACTTATTATGACTTCGATGTTTTTGAAGAAATTAATATCGTTACCAGCGGCCATGATGTGGAATCTCAGGTTGGCGGAGTCAATATTAACCTGGTGACGCGTCGCGGTGGTAATCGCATCAGCCTGGGTGGCCGCTTTTATCTCACTGACGAAAAGTTCCAAAACAAGCTTTCCCAGGATGAAATTGCCAAGCTGGGCGTAATGGGTTATAACCGGATCATCGAAATCAAGGATTTCGGATTTAACATCGGTGGACCCTTCATAAAAGATAAATTCTGGTGGTGGGGCTCATATGGCGTTCAGGAAATTAAAACCACAATGATTACCGGAACAAGGGATGATACCTACTTGAATAACCTTTCAGCCAAAATTAATTTCCAGTTGCTACCTGAGAACAGGGCTGAATTTTTTGTTCATGCCGGTAAAAAGGAAAAATTTGGCCGCAGTGCCTCAACCGATTTTCCGCCAGGCTGGTATCAGAGAGGAAAATACCATTTCGGCAGCCCCATTTTCAAAATCCAGGATGAGCACATGTTTGGCAACAATCTTTTCCTCTCTGTTAAATATGGTTTTACCGATGCTGGCTTTGGCATGTCGCCCATGAACGATGTGGAATTGAAGAATATGGCCTATTACAATGTGGAAAAAGTTCTCTGGGAAAATTCCCAGTGGTGGTTCTTCAGCGGCCGACCACACCATTATCTCCAGGGCCAGGCGATTTATTACAATGATAATCTGCTCGGAGCTTCTCATGAAATCAAGTTCGGTGTGGAATATGATTATCGGGGTCAGGATTATGTTTCGGGTTATCCAGGAAATATGTATGTTGAGTATAATTTCAATTATCCCATTGTCGACTGGAATGGCGATGGCCGGGTTGATATCCCCAAAACTGATTTTGGCATTGACCTGAAGCTTCTCCATTTATTGAATGGCACGGGAGGCAAGTATCTTTCTCATGGCTATGCAGCCTATTTAAGCGATACTATAACCTACAAAAGACTTAACCTGAAACTTGGTTTCCGTTTTGACCGGCAAAAAGCCTGGCTGGGTGAATTCATTTCCTACCGCATCTTTACTGAAGATATGGACCATCCTGATATGAAAAATTACTATGAAATTGTTCAGGCGAATACGACCCCGGGAACGGCAGAGAAATTAGCGGCTGTTTATCCTCGAGTTAAAGCCCCTTCTCGTGATCCCAAACATTACTGGGATGTCCTTTCACCCCGGCTTGGTCTGACCTTCGATGTCTTTGGCGACGGGAAAACTATCGCTAAGCTTTCCGGCGCTATTTTTGGTGAATTCATGAGCACCTGGCGGGCCTGGATGTGGGCCTATGGCGGACTCTGGGGCTGGATGAATTTCTGGTGGTATGACGCCAATAAAGATAATAAGATTGACTGGAAGGAACTTTACTGGGCTAACGCTGACACTTATGTTCCTTATAGAGCCTGGAATGATGCCGGGCAATTTGTCGGTAACTGGGACCGGGAAGCTGGCTACATGTGGGGCGACTTTGACTGGAAGAATCCGACGAAACTCGAAGAGCCCTACTATACTGTCGACCCCGAATGGAAGTCTCAGCGGGTGAGAGAAATTGTTTTCAGCCTGGAAAGAGAAATTTCCACTGACCTTGGCGTGGCCCTTGACCTGACCTATCGGATTTATGACCGTTTCCATGCCGAATTTTGGTATTGGCCGGAAACAGGAAAAATCCTGAACAGCAAAGACTTCTATATGGTGGCTGGCACGGTGCCTGCTTTCTTCGTTGATAAGGCTACAGGCAAAACCTACAGTGCTGAACAGGCTGCTGGCAAACCCTGGTATGTCTTGAAGCCAGATGTGACTTATACTCCCTATCGCTATTACACTAACTGGAACACCGATAGAAAAAATGTTTATTATGGTCTTGATCTCCGCTTCATCAAGCGCCTTTCCAATCGCTGGATGCTCAATGGTTCCTTCACCCTGCAGAATCAGGTTCAGTACTATGGAGAAAAAGGCTATACCGATCCGACCAATATCTGGGCGCTTGATGGCCAGATTTATGCTCCCAGTTTAGGTGGTGGAAGCGGTAAACTGGCGCAGCCTGCTTTTTCGCGCTGGCTGGTCAAGCTGAGTGGCCTCTATCAGCTACCCCTCGGGTTTAATGTTTCCATGACCCTTTTTGGTCGTCAGGGATTCATCATTCCGGCCACAGTAAGCCTAGTTGATACCCGGTTGCCGAATCCTCTGAGCCGAAGTAACACCATTTACATTCGGCCTTATGGCACAGGCGAAAGACTTCCCAATATGTGGTATGCCAATTTAAGAGTCGAAAAAATGATTCCTTTTGGCGAAAGAGGTAAAGCCTATTTAACGGCTGATGTCTTCAACGTGTTCAACTCTCATACGATGAATCGTCGCCGTTCCATCTTTCTGGGAACTTATTATGTGGCCACAGATAAGTTTGTTCCCTATCCACGTTCAGGTGAGCCCAATGAAATTTTGAATCCTCGAGTGGTTCGCTTCGGCCTGCGTTTCGAGTTCTGAACTCAAGTAGACAAAAATTAAGGGGCCTTCCCATAAGGAAGGCCCCTTTTGCAAAGCAGTATTTTCCCTAAAAATTTTGATGATTTAATGGCTTAGTATATTTAAATTTTTTAAAATCAGAAAGATATAAAATTTTAAGCCAGTCAAAAATGCCTTTTAAAATTGAATCGTGATTTATTATAATTCTAACCTTTATAAAGGGGCTAAAGAAGGGCCTTAAAAATTCGCTCCTCTACCCTGATACGGGCGCTTATTTAAGCGAAAAAAATGGCTAAATATTCATGATAAAAAAGCGCCGAATTCACCAGACTTTTTAAGGATGAGCCTTCAACCCGCTGACCTTATTATAAAATTCACAAAAGGATTTATTTTAAGGCTTGGTTTTTTGGTTTTGCGGTTGCAAATCTAGAGAATTAAAAGCAAAAGAAGGGATGTAGAGGAACTTCAGATACGAGGTTTTAGAGCAAGTTTCGTGGGCCGATCTCGTATTTTATTTAAATTCATTTAGGTGGCCCCATGAACAATAAATTCGGCTAAGGCAATCAAGCTCAAAGGTCTGTCAGAAATTCCTGTTTTTACTTACATAAAGCCGAAAGAGCTTAATTTTTTTAAGGATACTTATTCTGTTCATTATTTTTTATAAATTTATTGTCCTCATTTCAAACATACCTTTAAGCCTCCTTTCTAAATTGAATCAAGCGCCGGAAGCAGAAGACCTTTGGGAAAATTCAAGACAAATATTAATCAATTTCGAACTTCAGCTTAAATCTGAGATGGTTCCTATCGAAGATATATTCGATTTTCATTAATGCCGGGTACAAAGCTAAAGCCCATTCTGTCAAAGGAGTCTCCAGATTCCTCCTTGAGAAGTGTGTTGACTTCAGGAATTTTATGTTGTGAATAATTTGGTATCGTTTGAGCCTCGATCGGCTCTCTTATAATAGCAGGAGTGGGGTTTTAAAAAGTTTAAATTGGATCGCTTTTTAAAAAATAATATGAGAAAAATTTTTTCCATTTCAGAGTTGATTTTTATATTGCTTTAAATCTTATAATTTATTAATTGATTGATCTTAAAAGAAATATCGTCGATAAAGGCCTGATAAATTACCACAATTTTTACGGAAGAGCTGAGTCTCTATTGACTT
>Ga0315298_1001150_pt1 | contig 49779 bp, 39 predicted proteins | sample WHS_1_MG_FD_203077 | JGI IMG/M metagenome (GOLD analysis project Ga0315298, IMG submission 203077) | Extremophilic microbial mat communities from Washburn Hot Springs, YNP, Wyoming, USA - WHS_1_MG | ecosystem: Environmental > Aquatic > Thermal springs > Hot (42-90C) | place: USA: Wyoming...
TACGGGAAAGGGCGTGTTTTTCACAGTCCGCTTGGTCACGACGCGAAAGCGTTTGAAGCGCCTGCTGTTGGCGAGCTTTTCAGGCGCGGCTGTGCATGGGCTGCAGGCCTCGAGGTGCAGCAATAAACATTCGTTGAATCGCCCCGATGTATTTTGGCGATGCTCCGCAGCCATGTCGTTCCCCGGCTGAGAAATGACGCGGCAAATAAATTGGTTCATTACGCGCCACCGGTCAGACGCACACATCTGGAGTCCGCGCATGACTCAGCGCGGCGCAGCAGCAATCGACCGCTTTGCTCGGGACAACCTCGCTGGCTGCAGGAATACCGCCGGGCCGCCCCGCGATGATCGCGACAATTTCGTCGCCCACGCGGGAGATGATGTTGGAATCGGGGGTTGAAGAGTCTGCCGGCAAAAGTCGCAAACGATCCGCTAATTTGCGTTTGCTGCGCGGATTAGTACCACAGAGAATTTGGGTGATAGCCGAAAGAAACGAAAGAAGGCCAAAAAATCATTGGCAGAAAAATGGAGGGGAGAAAAATTGGGCGGTGGAAAATTCGCCGCGGTTGCAAAGCGCGTTGGAGGAAACAACAGTTCTTGGAGCAGGGTTATGCCCGGCTGGCCAACATCCGAACCGTAAACCGACGGCAGTCGGGCAATTCCTGTTTTCCGCCTCGGGAGCGCGGCCATCCTCGGGCGCATGAGTTCGCGAAGGTCTTGCTCGAATAGGGCGGGCTTTCAGCCCTTGGATTGTGATCGTGGGGCGTTGCCCCGCGCTGGAATGGTTGGCGCCGTTGGCGCTTTGGTCACTGACAGCGCCTCAGTGGTGATTACAAAGTGAGCCGCTGCTGGATGAACATCGTGTCTGTCCCTTTACTGCTGTCACCCGTCTCCTGCCTCGTGCCTGCTGCCCCTGTGTCCTGCCCGTAGTCCATGGTGCTGACGCGCCTGAGGGGATTTGTTTTTGAAGCTCGGTTGTGGATTTTGCCGATCTCGGCCCGGGCCAGCTCGTCGCAGCGCGCATTATCACGGTTGCCGGCATGGCCTTTGATCCAGTGCCAGTGAACGACGTGGCGCGATGCAGCCCGATCAAGGGCGCACCAGAGGTCCTGGTTTTTTACCGGTTCGCCTTCGGTTGTGCGCCAACGACGGCGTTTCCATGCGTTTATCCATCGCGTTATTCCAGAACGCAAGTAATTGGAGTCGGTCCACAATTCCACCTCGCAGGGCTGTTTGAGGGTGTTCAATGCTTCGATGGCGGCCTGCAACTCCATGCGGTTATTTGTGGTTTCGGGCGCGCCACCCGAGATTTCACGGTATTTCGGGCCGTATCTGAGGACTGCAGCCCAGCCGCCGGGTCCGGGATTTCCCTGGCAGGCGCCATCGGTGTAAATCGTCACCTTCTTTAGTTTTTGGGGCCCGACGGGTGGAGGCGGGGTCTCAGCGTGCATGGGGTGTGATCTTTGAGTGGAGAGCGGTTTGCCGGCTGATTGGTTGGAGGGTTTTCGATTGGGGGCCTGACCTGCTGGTTTTAGCTGCTGCAGCTTCGAGTGCCAACCGCATGAATTCAGACTGACAATTGATCGCGGGTTGACCGGGAGCCGGCTTCGCTCTGACGTACAAACCATCAGGTTGAAGCAGGCGGGCTTTGGTGTTGTCGGCGAGCATTATTGCGAGCAGTTCGGTTTCGATTCGTTCGCGCAGCCGACCGTCTTCGACGGGGAAGATTATCTCGACGCGCGTGAAAAAATTGCGCGGCATCCAATCGGCGCTGCCAAGGTAAACCTCGGGTTGCCGGGCGTTTTCGAACCAGAAGATGCGGCTGTGCTCGAGGAAGCGCCCGACAATGCTGCGAACGGTGATGTTGTCGCTCAGGCCAGGCACGCCGGGGCGCAGGCAACATATTCCGCGCACTATCAGGTCAATTTTAACTCCGGCTTGCGATGCTTCGTAAAGGGCGTCGATAACTTCCGTATCAACGAGCGAATTCATTTTCGCGATGATACGGGCTGGGAGACCGCGTTTTGCGTGTTCTGCTTCGCGTTGGATGAGTTCGATTGTTCGCCTGTGAAGTTGGAATGGCGCCACAATGAAACAGCGCGGCGATTGGAACCGGCACAGACCGGTAAGCAGGTTGAACAGGTTCGTGGCGTCCTCGCCGACATCAGTCCGGCAGGTCAACAAGCCGAGGTCTGTGTAAATTCGCGCGGTGGTCGGATTGTAGTTGCCCGTGCCCAAATGAACGTAACGGCGTATCCCGTCATCGTCGCGCCGAACAACAAGGGTAACCTTGCAGTGTATATTGTAGCCCACGACTCCATATACGACATGAACACCGGCTTCTTCGAGCTGGCGTGACCACTCGATGTTGTTTGCCTCGTCAAATCGGGCTTTCAGTTCGACCACGGCTGTCACCTGCTTGCCGTTGCGGACGGCATCCATCAAAGCACCGATGATCCGCGGATCGCCCCCGGTGCGATAGAGCGTCTGTTTGATGGCAAGAACGCGTTTGTCAGTGGCGGATTTCTGGAGGAAATCGACCACGGTCTCGAAGCTCTCATACGGGTGATGGAGGAGGATATCTCGTTTTCTGATTGCCGTGAACAGGTCGGGTTCATCCTGCACAGTGGGTGAAACAGGCGGAATGAACGGAGGATCGCGCAGCTCGGGCGAATGATCCCCGGCGGCCAGCGCCATCAAACGAGTCGGACTCAAAGGACCGTCAATGATGTACAGGTCGTCCTTTGCGAGTCCGAGTGTTTTCAAAAGCCGATCACAAATGTGATTCGGGCAACCGGCCTGGAGTTCGAGGCGGACAGCCTGGCCTTTTAGACGGCGGTGCAACTGTGTTTCGACGGCACGGAGCAGGTTTTCCTCTTTTTCTCCGACGTACAATTCGCTGTTCCGGGTGACGCGAAACAACCACCATCCGTTGATTCCTGCCTCGGGCAGGAGATCGGCAAGGTAGCTACCTATGAGGTCGCCAAGGTAAACGTAATCGTGCCTCGCTTCGTCTCCGGGCAGGGAGATGAGCCGTGGTAGAACGCGTGGGACCTGCACCACAACAAGCCGCGGTTTGCGCCTGCGGCTGTTCATTCCGGGGTCGGTGACTTCGGCGACCAGGTTCAGGGATTTGTTAAGCAGTTGTGGAAACGGATGGGCAGGATCAATCGCAAGCGGCGTGAGAACAGGGCGCACCTCGGCACGGTAATACCCGTCCACCCACGCGCGATCTGCCGGATCGAGTTCTGAGACCGGCACGATACGGATTCCATGAGATGCGAGTTTTGGGGCGAGTTGCTCGCGCCAGCAGCGGTACTGATCATCGACCATGCGGTGAACGCGACGTGCGATGGCCTTGAAACACTGCGTGGGAGTAAGGCCGTCAGAGCTCCGCGTGGAAACACCGCTTTCGATTTGCTGCTTGACGCCGGCAACGCGGACTTCGAAGAATTCGTCAAGGTTCGAGCTTACGATGCAGAAGAACTTGAGCCGCTCGAGCAAAGGATTGGTTTCGTCCAGCGCCTCGTCGAGAACGCGCTGGTTGAACTCGAGCCAGCTCAGCTCGCGGTTGAAATAACGGCTCTCTTGCGTTTTTCCGTCCATGCGAAAATGAACCGGTTCAAATTGTATATTTGCGCCGGACCCATTGGCCAGCGACAAATCGGCAACAGCTCAGCGCGGCGCGGCCGCGACCGAATGATCGCGGCGCGATAAATGCGTTCGTGCCAGGCTTGGCACTCCGTCCCGCCGTGCAGAACCTGGCGACTTCGTCGCACACGGGGAAGATGAGATTGTCATGGGTGGATGAACGGTTCGACGCCAAAGGTCTCGAACGATCAACTAATCTGCGATCTCTGCGCAGATTTTCAAATACGATGCTTTGGTCTCCGGTCTCCAGTCGCAGGTCTCCGCCCTCTGGTCCATGGTCTTTGGTCCATGGTCCATGGTCTATGGTCCATGGTCCCTATCTGCGGATGTCTTAACTGTTCTGTAACAAAAAAGAAGCGCCCGGTTTGCACCGGGCGCTGTATCGAACTCAGATTAGCCGCATTAGTTCATCTTGCCCGCGTAGTACGGGAAGAGGAGGTAATGGTCCTCTTGCGAGTTCTTGATCTGCTCCCGCAGACGGGCGGCGGTCACCTGCTGCACGCTGCCGTCGGACAACACGATGTTGCCCGCGCCGTTGTGCATGCTGGTGGACCAACCTGTGGTCTTCATGTTGGCGTCGCTGTCCATCTTGGCGTAGTAAAAGACCGTTTTGGACTGTGAATTGTAAACAGTATCACTACCGGCCTTCGGATTGAGCACGCCGTTGGTGATGTTGCGGTCGCCAGCAAGTATGACCTGTGGACGTCCCTCGTCAGCGTCAGGGTTGACAAAGTAGCTAACGCCACCGTTCTTGCCACCCCGGTCGAGAGCGAGGACAACCATTCCCTGGAAGTTGCTCGGAGACATTCGGGAACTGTCAGCCGGACAAACGACCAGTTTCGGTGTCGCGAGTTCGTTGGACAGGGCAACGAAAATGCGCCACATTTCCTGGGGTTTCGCGTTCGGCGTTGCGCCCAACAGGTCAGCCACACCACCTTCGTTGGTTGACACACCCATCGGGAAACGATCCCCGTTGTCTGTGGCAAACAGACGGAAGGCAATGCCGATCTGCTTGAGGTTGTTGCAGCAGTTGATTCTTTGCGCCTTCGCCTTGGCCTTGGCAAGCGCTGGCAGCAGCATGCCGGCAAGGATGGCGATTATGGCAATCACGACGAGCAATTCGATCAACGTGAAGGCCCCGTTTCTGTTCTTTCGTAGTAGTCGGCTCATAAGGTTCGTGTTCAGTTTTTTTCCTGTAACCAACGGTATAGGTTACGGAGTTGGAACTCTATGACAACGCACCCGCGTGTCAACGATTTTTCAGTATGTTTTCAAGCATGCGCAATGCCAGAATCCAAAAACAATGCCTTTGTTTGAAAATCAAGCACTTGCGTAACACTCGACCGGGCCGGACCCGGTCCGTGCGCGTGAAAAACGCGCATTTGTACCGCCATCTTTGAATCTGCGCTGCAATCGCAAGTTAGCGGATTGTTCGAGACTTTTGCCTTCGAACTGTTCGTCCGCTGATCCAACTCGCATCCCCCCCCACGTGGGCGACGATGTCGCGTAGCCACGGACGTCAGTCCGCTGGAAGTTTGCCGCCGACTCACGTGAGCGGCTACGAGAACCAGAATTCGGTTGCACCTGCTCCGCGCTGAGAATTTTCTCGATCTCGCTTGCTTGCCTTTGTCCTGCGAAGCCTTGTAGTTTGGTTGTGCTTTTTGGGACACGCATTTTGTATCGTGAAAACAAATTGTCTTGAATGCATGGGTGTAGGGGACGGCTGGCCATGTGCCGACAGGGCGCATGCGGCTTTCTTGTATCGACTTGGGACGGCGACGGTGCTGGTTGATTCTGGCGAACCGATCAGCGGCCTCATCGACAACGCGAAAATCGCTGCCGACGAAATCGACGCAGTATTGATTACGCACCTGCACATGGATCACGTGGGTGGGCTTTTCATGCTGCTGCAGGGACTTTGGCTCGAAGGCCGCACCAAGCCTCTTCCGGTCCACATGCCTGCAGAGGGGATCGACCCTTTCCGCGCAATGCTGCGTGCCGGCTACGTGTTTGATGAACTGCTGAAGTTCAGTCTCGAGTTCGTTCCGATCAAACCGGGACAACCAATTCGGATCGGTCGAAGCGTGAGGGTTACACCTTTCCCAACTTCGCATCTGGCGGGCTTGAAAAAGAGGTTTGGGGGCCGGAACGGTCCGGCCTTCGAGGCGTTCAGTTTTCTCATTGAAAGCGGGCGAAAGCGGGTTGTGCACAGTGGCGATGTGGGGACTGTTGCCGATCTTGGGCCGTTGTTGGACAGGCCGGCTGATGTTTTGGTGTGCGAATTGGCCCACGTCGGGCTGGAAGAACTGGGTGAATTCCTGAAAGGCCGCAAGGTCAAACAGGTTGTGCTGGTTCATTTGCCGGGGTTGATGTGGCGTGATTTGCCGAAGACGCGCCGTTGTGCGGAGAAAGCCCTCGGTAAAACCGGTTTTGTGATTCCGACAGGGGGTGAGGTAATTGCATTTTGATCCTGGTTAAAGGCTGAGTCGATGTCACAAATGCTCAAATCCTCCGGCGCAATGGGCGTGGCAACATTGCTCAGCCGGGTTCTAGGGCTTGTGCGCGAGCAGGTGTACGCGCATTTCATGGGGGACACGGCGGTGGCGAGCGCGTTCAAGCTTGCGTTTCAAGTGCCGAACCTGTTCAGGCGGCTTCTGGGCGAGGGTGCGCTTACAGCGGCTTTTATTCCCATTTTCAAGCGCAAGGAAAAGACCGAGGGCGAAGCGGCCATGTGGCGGGCTGCTCATGAAGTCATGGCGGCTTTGATCCTCGCGGGGTCGTTGCTTGTCGTGGTTGTGGTTGTTGGGCTCACGCTTGTGCTGATGTCATCGGAGCTCGGCGCGCGCGCGGGTCAACCCGGTTTTTTGGGCTTCGGCGGGCGTGACTGGTTGCACAAGGACACCAGGCTTATCCTGCAATTGTTGCGGATAATGTTTCCGTACCTTTTGTTGGTGTGTTTGGCTGCGCTGGTAATGGGGATGCTGAATGCCCGGGGACATTTTTTCATCCCGGCCATGGGCGCCACGATGTTGAATTTGGTGATGATAGCCAGCGTGCTTGTGTTGGCGCCGCGGTTTGGGAAATCGCTGGAAACCCAGATATTCGCGCTTGCCGTTGGTGTGCTGCTTGCGGGGATTGTCCAGTTTACGTTCCAGCTTCCGACTCTGTATCGGGAAGGGTTCAGGTTTCGTTGGGTTGATCCACGGGGAAGCGAAACTGTGCGCGAAGTAACGAGGAAAATGGTTCCGGGCGCAATCGGGCTTGCGGCCTACCAGATCAACGTGTTGTTGATCGGCGGCGTGGCGTTTTGGGTTGATCGCGCGGTTGTGGCGTCGTTCGATTATGCGGTAAGGTTGATGGAATTCCCGCAGGGCATAGTGGGCATTTCGCTTGCGACATATTTGCTCCCGACCCTGTCGGCGCTTGCCGCCGAAAAGCGGTATTCGGATTTCCGGGTGACATTGCGCGAAGGGCTCGGTTTGCTGTTGTTCTTCAACCTGCTGGCTTCGGTGATGCTTGTTGTGCTGGCTGAACCGATTGTTCGCCTGTTGTTCGAGCGAGGGCGGTTCACCGAAGCATCGACGCACCGGGCCGCGCTGGCGCTGGCGTGCCTTGCGCCGGGGCTGGTTGCATTCTCGACGGTCAACATTCTGGCACGGGCGTTTTACGCTCTCGGCGATACAAGGACGCCAATGGTCATCAGCATTGCGTGTCTCGTGTTGAATCTGGTTTTTTCGTTGTGGTTGATCGGGCCGTTCAAACAGGGCGGTCTGGGGATTGCCAACACGATGAGCTCTTGTTTCAACGTATGGTTGCTGCTGCGCGCGCTGCATCGGAAGCTTAAACGGCTGGAAATGGGCCCGCTTCTCCCGACTGCATTGTCGCTGTTGGGTGCAACGGTTGTGACGGGCATCAGCGTGTGGGCCGGCGCACATGTCTGGGGAGCGAAGATCGGGCACGCAACATTGCCGGCAAAGTTGGGGGAAGTGTTTGTTCCGATGTGCTTTGGGGTACTGGTCTATTTTGCGCTGGCAATCTGGCTGCAGGTGCCACAGGCACACGAAATCATCGATCTTGCAAAGCGCCGCCTGAAGAGGTTTTCAACCGGCGATTGAACTCGACACAGTCGGCATAACGAACGCCTGTTCCGCCGAAGATATCCAGAGCCGAGCCTATTGTGAGGTCAACCCGACCGCGCCCGATCCGCGTTACCATCTCAAGGTCGCTCAACGATCTGGCTCCGCCGGCGTAGGTGACCGGGATTGGGGAGGCTTCGGCAAGGAAATGAACCAGTTGTTCGTCAATGCCGCGGACCAGCCCCTCCGCATCGACAGCGTGTACGAGGAATTCCGCGCACGAGTCAGCCAGCCGGTCGAGAGTCTCGCGGTTCAAGACGAGGTCGGTGAAACGTTGAAAACGCTCCGCAACCACGTGGTAATACCTGCCCTTGAAACGGCAACTGAGGTCAAGAACAAGGCGTTGCGCACCCACGGCATCGACCATGGCCTGCAACCGTTCCGGGTCGAAGCGTCCGCCGGGGAACAACCATGATGTGATGATCACGTGGGACGCGCCGGCGTCAAGCCACGCGCATGCGTTTTCGGGATTGATCCCACCGCCAATTTGCAGTCCACCCGGATAGGCTGCGAGAGCGGCGCGCGCTTGCGCCTCATTGCCCGGGCCGAGCATCACGACGTGGCCGCCTTGCAATCCGTCTCTTTTGTAAAGCGCAGCGTACCATTCCGCCGGGCGATCGGAGACAAAGTTCGTGCGCAGGGTTTGCGGGTCGCCGGTCAGAGTCACGCCAACAATCTGTTTTACCTTTCCCTCGTGGAGATCGATGCAGGGGCGAAACATAGGTTCTTTGCTTTTTTCACCCCGGGGCCAGCGTGTTGGCGCCGGGGGGAGAGACAAGCATCAGGTTATCGGATCATCCGGTCTGCTGCCAGCCTGATAGGTTGAATTGGTTTGGTCGGTCGAATCCGATTCGGGCCATGTTTCACAGCCGCGGTGTAAATCAACCTGGCGGAGCGGCTTTGGAATGTTCCGGGGCGGTTTCCGCGCCGAACGAGGATCAGCGCGCGATTCGAGCACAAGGCGCGTTGGTACGTAGTTCGCGACAAAATCGCGCCGGAAACTTGAAAAAGTGCCTGCGGCTAGATGCGCGCGTATGTCACGCATCAGTTGAAGATAAAAATGCGTGTTGTGTATGCTCACCAGTCTGAGCCCGAGAATCTCGTTCACGTTCAGAAGGTGCCGGATATAAGCGCGGGAAAAATGCCGGCAGGCGAAGCAGGTACAACCGTCTTCGATCGGGCCGAACTGTGTTTTGCACGCTCCGCCTTTGATGGCGAATGTGCCTTTCGAGGTGAATGCAGTGCCGTTTCTGGCGACGCGCGTTGGAAGCACACAGTCAAACAGGTCAACACCGCGCGCCACGAGCTCGACGATTTGAGCCGGTGTTCCAAGGCCCATCGCATATCTGACCTTGTTTTCCGGCAGGAACGGGATTGTGGCGTCGATGGCGGCAAACATCAGCGGTTCGGGTTCGCCAACGCTCACGCCGCCGATTGCGTACCCGTCGAAATCGAGTGCGACAACGGCGCGGGCGCACTGCTCACGGAGTTCGGCATCCGCACCGCCTTGAACAATTCCAAAAACCAGTTGGCCGGGTGCCCTTGGTTGTTCCCGGCATTCACGTGCCCAGCGGATCGTGCGCTCGACGGCGAGGCGTTTTTCCTTTGGCGGGGCGTCGTGGGCGGGGCATTCGTCGAAAACCATTGCGATGTCCGAGCCAAGAACACGCTGGATTTCCATTGCTTCGCGAGGTCCAAGAAACAAAGACGCGCCGTCCACATGCGATCTGAACTCGACGCCGTGCATGTGCACTTTGCGTATTGTGGCGAGACTGAAAACCTGAAAGCCCCCGCTGTCGGTAAGTATCGGATCGGTCCACCCCATGAACGCATGCAACCCGCCGGCGGCTCTGATCACATCCAGTCCAGGTCGGATGGCAAGATGATAAGCGTTGCCGAGTATAACCTTGGCGCCCATCTCGTGAAGTTCGCGCGGGTCGAGTGCCTTCACCGTGGCCTGTGTTCCGACCGGCATGAAAGCCGGTGTGTCCACCGGACCGCGCGCGGTCATCAACCGGCCAAGGCGTGCCCGGGATTCCGAGTCTGTCCTTATGAGATGGAACATGGCCGCAAGCGAGCCGGTTCTGTTGCCGCACCCGTTCTGTGGTGGCATCGGCTGGCAGGCGGTCACAGTTTCTCCAGAGCCTCGATCCGGCACAAGGCCGGGTTTCCGTTTGTCAATGCCTCGGCGAGTGCACCAGCACCCGAAAATCCGAAACCAGGGATTTCCTCAGGCCCCAAAAGACTCACCGACCTGGAACCGGACAAAACGTCTGACCTCGACTGTGTCACCGAGCTGCGTGGCAACGGAAGCCATGTGTTCCTTGACAGAGATTTCCGAATTGCGTTTCACAAATCCCTGTTCCAATAGACACACGGTTTGGTAAAACTTCTCGAGTTTTCCCTGGACGATCTTTTCGACAGCCTTGGGCGGCTTGTTCTTTACGAGGTCCGAGTTGGCCGCAATCTCGCGTTCCCGATCGACCAGCGCCGGATCAAGTTTGTCGCGCGACACTGCCAGAGGGCTTGCCGCCGCAATCTGCAAGGTGATGTCCTTGACCAGTTGTTTGAATTCGTCCCGCGCAACAGTCGCTTCTTTGCCGGCGCCCACTTCGACGAGCACACCGACCTTGGCGCCAGTGTGAATGTACGCAGCCACAAGACCGTTCCCGGCAACCTCGAACCGCTGATGCCGCGCAATCTTCACGTTTTCGCCGGTTTTGGCCACGATTTCGACCCGCAACGGTTCGAGATCAACAGCGGGGTTCTCCGCCAACATGCGAGCCACTTTTTCAGCAAACGCCCTGAAGGTCTCGTTCTTGGCGACAAAATCCGATTCACAGTTGACTTCAACCAGCAGACCAACTCGCGCTCCGGGCAGGATGCAGTGGGCAATGACCCCTTCCCTGGTTTCTCTGAGTGCCTTCTTTGCTGCCGTGGCCACACCGCGTTTGCGCAGTATGTCAACGGCGGCTTCCAAATCACCATTTGCTTCGATCAACGCGTGCTTGCACTGCATCATCCCGGCGTTGGTCATTTCCCTGAGTTTGGCAATAAGAGCGGTCGTAATTTCTGGCATATCAATCCTTAACAAGTTCTTCGATGTAAATTACTCTGCGCTGCCTTGATGACATTCACATGCGGTTGTGCCTTGCGATGTCAAATGTCGTTCAGGCATTTTGCCCGGCTTGGACGTTTTGTGCCACAGCAGCTTCTGCCGATTCCTGCACAGGCGGTGCGGTAGCAGGTACCTCATGGACAGGTTCCGGGGCGGCAGGCGCTTGCTCAGCGGCAGGCACGACCGGGCTGACCTCCGCAGGCCGTTCCTGCGAAACAGCGGCTTCGGCAGGCGCGGGTTGCTCTTGGGCGGTCGCCTTTCTCCCGTACTTGGCTTCAAATTCAGCGCGAGCCTGAGTTATCACCTGCCCGACAACACTCAGTATGAGACGCACCGACCTTATGGCGTCGTCGTTGCCGGCAATTGGGTAGTCGATAATGGTCGGGTCGGCGTTTGTGTCCACGATGGCCACAACGGGGATTCTCAGCCGACGCGCCTCGGCCACGGCGTTGTGTTCGCGTCGTACGTCAATTACAAACAAAGCGCTCGGATGGCGCTCCATGTTCCGAATCCCGTCAAGGTTCTTGACCAAACGAGCCAGTTCCCGGCGAAGGCGAGCGCCTTCCTGTTTTCCAAAGTGATCAACGGTGCCGTCGGCGACGAGCTTTTCGATCTCGCGGAGTCTGCCCATTGAACGCTTGATTGTTTTCATGTTTGTCAGCGTTCCACCCAGCCAGCGCTCGACCACGTAAGGCTGGCCGCAAGCTTTGGCAGTTTCCTTGACGGCTTCTTGGGCTTGTTTTTTGGTTCCAACGAACAAAACCTGGCCGCCTTCACTCACCTTTTCGCGCAAGAAATTGCAGGCCGCTTCAAGCTGCGCCAGTGTCTTTGTAAGGTCGATGATATGAATGCCGTTCCGGGTATCAAAAATGAACGGCTTCATCTTCGGGTTCCACCGCCTTGTTTGATGACCGAAATGAACGCCAGCCTCGAGCAACTCTTTAATGCCGATAGTAATCACAAGTTTTCCATTGGTTAGCAGCGCGTGCAGATAACCGCCACACACGCCATCCCGCGGAACACGGGATTCAATCATGTTCAATGTTGTTGTGGCCCCCGATGCCACTCGGACATCGGAATTATGGCCGTTCCGTACCCGCTGCCCGGCCACCGCCGAACAAGCGGAACAGAGAGCCTAACATAGATTGCAAATCCTGCAACTCCATTTTTCCGCCGAAAAACCGGCAAACGCCAACCCCTACACCGGCAAACCTTCCGCGCCAACCGGTGTCCAGATGCGCGCTCAATGCGAGGCCGATCATGTGGAAATTGAGTACTGTATTAGAGATCTGCCCCGAAACCGCAGATTAGATACTTACATTGCGAAATCGATCATTTTGCGAAGATTTTCAGGCTGCGAGTTTGCTCCGTTTGTCAGTATCAGCTTCTCTGGCAGCGAGTAGTGCGGTCACCACAGTGCGGTCTTCGAAGTGTTACATTGGATAGTCTGCCCGGGACCAAATATGGGGACAGACACGGAGTTTCTGCGACCGCACTTTTGACCCGCCGGACCAGACCAAGCACCGGTCGGACGGTCGAGGTCGGCGGGGTGTCCAGATATGGGGACAGACACGATATTTGGGCGCCCGGTTTTTTGACCCCGACCAGCCCAAGCGCTTGCCAGCCAGTTGAGACCGACTGGGACCCCCCGCTCCCAAAAAAGGGGACAGACACAGAGTTTCACCATGTGCGGGCGACCGGACTGTTGACCCACCGGACCTGAACAAGCGCCCGTCGGGCGGTCCAAGCCGGCTGTGGCGACCAGATATGGGGACAGGCACGATGTCCGATACACCGATCAGGAACGTTCAACGTGAAACGTTCAACTCTCAACTTTCAACGGGGTGACCGAAAGGGCGGATGGTGGGCGGAATATGGGGAGAGACACAGAATTTGGGCGACCAGACTCTTGGCCCGGTGGACCTGGGCAGGCACCGGTCGCGTGGTCGAGGCCGGCTGTGGCGCCCAGATATGGGGACAGACACGATGTCCGGTATACCGATCAGGAACGTTCAACGTGAGACGTTCAACTCTCAACTTTCAATGGGGTGACCGAAAGGGCGCATGGTGGGCCGGATATGGGGACAGACACGGAATTTGGGCGACCGGACTCTTGGCCCGGTGGACCTGGGCAGGCACCGGTCGCGTGGTCGAGGCCGGCTGGGCTGTGGTGCCCAGATATGGGGACAGACACGATGTTCGGTGGACCTGACCAGGCGCCGGTCAGACGGTCGAGGCCAGTTCTGGTGCCCAGATATGGGGACAGCCACGATGTCTGATATACCGATTAGGAACGTTCAACGTGAGACGTTCAACTCTCAAATTTCAATGGGGTGACCGAAAGGGCGCATGGTGGCCGGGATATGGGGACAGACACGCAATTTGGACGATCGGACTCTTGACCCGGTGGACCTGACCAAGCGCCGGTCGTGCGGTCCAAGCCGGCTGTGGTGCCCAGATATGGGGACAGACACGATGTTCGATGTGCCGATCAGGAACGTTCAACGTCCAACGCTCAACGCTCAACGTTCAACGGGGTGACCGAAAGGGCGCATGGTGGGCCAGATTTGGGGACAGACATGATGTTTGGCCCAGTGACGCTTTTGGACACGCCCGTGCGGCAGTCGGTGTGTGATGAATCAATTCATTCGCCGCGGCATTGTTTGTGGCGAGATCCGAATTGGCCGCGTAGCAGAGAACTTCTGTCCAGGTCGGTAAGGCACCGGGTACGGAGATAGCTTATGTGCGTGATGCACCCCACGCATGCCCGGTGTGAAGTCAAGTTCTGCCAAGAACGGAGAGGCCCCGCTCGAACATTTCGCGGATGCTGTTCAGCAACTCCAGTTGTGGGTCAATGAAAATTGTGATGTCCAGCTCGTCTGCGGTGGAGCACAATGCTTCAGCCACGCGTTGGTGCTGGACATAGATTGCTGCGGGACGGCAGCCCAGCATCTTCAGGGCGCTCACGAATGCGCTGGATAGTGCATTCTTGCCCTGTCGGTCAGTGCGATCGGTACAAGCGTATCCGCAAACGATCGTTGAATTGCGAAGCACTGCCAGCGCTGCGTGCGGGAAAAATGGGCGGTCGGGGGCAGCGCAAGGTAATGCAAGGTAAGACACATCCAGTTCCAACTCGCATTCGGCTTCTTGCGGAAGCTGCCGCAAAGATTCAAGTGTGGACTCGTCGATCACAATTGGTTCTGCAGGCATGACCGGCGGTGGAAGCATTATTTCCCACTTCAGGTCCGCGGCGTTCATCGGGCGTTTGGTGGTGTCGTAGTCGTCCACGAGAAACGCAACACCTGATTCGACAACGCCGATGTCGGGCTTGGCCAGCTCGCGCAAATAGATGGAAAATGCCCGGGCATAGGGCAGAACGTAAAGCAGCGTTTCCGCTTCTGTCTGGGTCAAATACCACGGGTAACAACCCGGAAGGGTGCTTCGAAACAATGGCCAGTGCCCGCCGCGTTTCTTTGAAGGTGAAAAACCTATCGAGGAGAAGAGCCGGCGATCAACGTTGGTGAGGTTGGCCTTGCCGACAAACTCAACTTGCAAAGCGTCACGGTCGAGTCCGCGATTGCGGTCTGTCAGGCATTGAATCGGATCGTCTTCGAAAAAGGTGCTGAGCAGGAAAAGATGGCCTGCCTGGTTTTTGAACACCAGCAACCCACGCACTGCCTGCAGCGCACCGAGGACACAGCATAACAGCTTTTCGCCGCTCTTTGGATCGCGCAAGCCGAGTATCTGGTCGTCCCACATCCAATTCCACGGTTCGAGTTTTGCGAAAGCGTCTGCTTCTTTTGCGAGTGCCTGCCATGTTTTGGTTTCGACCTGGGGTATTGCTGTGGCCTCCTCGCGTCGTTGATTCTTCTTTGTTGTCACGGCAAAACTGTCCGATCACCGGTTGGGCGTGTCAATCATGTTTGTGTCAGGCACGTCTGCACCAGTACTCTCGCCAGATTGAGTGCATGTGTGTTTCCGGGGGCGCCGCCAGGATTTCCAGGTCGGTGACCCTCCAGACGGCCAACATCCGAACCGCAATGAAATGCGAACGTTTTGCGCAGATAGGGCGGGCCTTCAGCCCTTGGATTGTGGGACGTGATGTGGGGCGCCTTGTCGTGGGTCGTTGCCCCATGCTGGCATGGGGCGCGCCGTTGGCGCTTTGGTTCACGAGCGATTTTTCTGCCTCGGCATGTTCTTGCTGCCAGTTCTTCGGGGCCTGCCGCGCGCGCGGGCGGACCCAACGCCTTCGAACCACCGTGCGGCATTTCGTCAAGCGGGCAGGGGTTGGTGGTTGAACGTTTCGGGATTGAGGTTTCATTATTCAAACATCAGGAGGCTCCTTTCCACTTTTGACTTTTCGGGTCTCGTGTTTTCAGGCTTACTCGCGGCATGCGAGACAAGTCACTTGAATTCCTTCGAGAGCTGGTCAACACACCAAGTCCGTCTGGTCACGAAACGCGCGGTCAACGAGTTTGGCTGAACTATGTTCGACAATACGCCGACAGAACATACTCGGACGCTTACGGCAACTGTGTTGCAATATTGAACGAAGGCGGATCACCGCGTTTGATGCTTGCTGCACACGCGGACGAAATTGCGCTGACGGTAAACTACATCGACAAAGATGGTTTTTTGTACGTGCGGAAGCTGGGTGGGGTTGACCCGATAGTTGCCAAAGCACAGCGGGTGTTGATCCACACCGCCAAGGGACCTGTTCGGGGTGTGATCGGGAACGTTGCCCCGCATTTGACGAAAACCGAAAAGGAACGGAAAGTGCCCGAGATCGGCGATCTGTTTGTTGACATTGGCGCTCGTGACCGGCGCGAGGCGGAAAAGCTCGTGAGAATTGGCGACCCGATCACACTGGACGATTCGTTCGAGATACTCAGGGGCGATCTGGCGATTGCGCGGGCTTTTGACAATCGGGTTGGCACGTTTGCCGTGGCAGAAACGCTGCGGCTTCTCAAAACCGAAGGCCGCAAGCTCAAAGCCGAGGTTTGCGCTGTGTCGAACATCATGGAGGAGGTGGGGCTTTACGGGGCGCGTCAGATTGCTTATTCGATCAAACCCGACGTTGCGATTGTCGTGGATGTCACGCATGCAACCGATTATCCCACCGTAAGTCAGCAGTTGCACGGGGACGTCAAGATCGGCAAAGGACCAACCCTCACACACGGTGGTTGCAACCATCCCGTCATCGTGGAACGGCTCGAGGAAGTGGCGCGTAAAGAGAAGATCAAACTGCAGCACGAAGCAATGTCAGCCACAAGCGGCACTGACACGGACGTTATTTTTTGGACCCGCGGTGGAATTCCGAGCGCGCTTGTAAGTCTGCCAAACCGTTACATGCACTCGCCGGTCGAGCTGGTCAGTCTCCGCGATCTCGAGCAAATCCCGGAGCTTCTTGCGGCTTTTGCAAGTTCGCTCAAACCGGGTGAACAATTCAACGTGGTTGTCTAGCCGGAAAACCTCTCCGGTTCATCGGCCAAATACATCCCGAGTGAGGTTTCCGTGTTGATGGAGCTGAGCACCGGGTTGGGCCGGCAACGCGGAACATATGTGTCCGGAGAAGCAGTGTCTTGCCCGGATGGGCGAGTAACGCCTGCAGACCGGCCATCATCACTTGATTTGAAGATTGATGCCGTGCTGGTCGAGCGTCGAGCCTTCTGCCTGGGCAAGTCGCACAAGCGCCGTGTTATACTGGACCAGCGCAGCCAGTTCCTCATACCTGCGCTGGGTAAGATCGCGTTGCAGCCGGATCACCTCGAAGTTGGTGCTCTTGCCGCTTTCGAGCTTCTTGCGCTCGGCTTCGAGTGCGGCCTCGGCGTATTGTCTGGATGCGCGCGTGGCTTCAACCTGCTGAAAGCTGGTTTGCGCCTGGGCAATTGCATTGTCGATTTCGACAAGAATGTCCTGTTCGAGCTTCTTGAGTGCGAGAAGGGCCTGTTCGATGTTTTCCTTGGTCAGACGGTACGACGTCCGCGCGGCGCGGCGGCTCAGCGGCATCGAAAGCTGCAGACCGAACCCGTAGGTTGGATTGCTGCGGTCGCTTATGACACCGAGGGCATCTGAGAATTCATTGCCGGACCCTGCAAGGCCGAAACTGCCAACGAGGTCGAGCTGCGGATACAACTGATTGCGATCGTACTTCAGAGTGACATAGTTTTTTTCGAGCTCGATGCGTGCCCTGATCAATTCCGGGCGCATCGTGAGTCCTTTTGACCAACTGTCCTGTCGGTTGAAAACCTGTACCACGCTGCTCAGTTTTTCCGCGGGTTCAAGATCGTAGTCCTTCCAATCGTCCCAGTTGTCCGTGATGAGCTTTTTCAGGGCGTTCTGCGCAGTGCGCACATCGTTTTGCGCTCCCAGAAGAGCAGCGCGGCTGGCGGCAACCTCGGACTCAGCCTGCTTTTCATCCAGAGGTGCAAGGACACCGACTTCGATTCTCTTGCGGTTTTCACGGAGCAGTTCTTCGCTCAACTCTAGAGCCATTTCGCGGACCTTGACAGCCTCGCGTGCGGCAATCAGCGAGTAATAGGCCTGTTGCACTGCGCTTATGGTTGAAATAACGACCCGGCGGTAATCCTGTTCTGACGATTTGATGTCCTTTCGCCGCAAAATGACGTTGAGGCGTGCGCCGTCGATCCAAAAATTCTTCATCAACGGCTGGCTGATGCTGAACCCGACGAATCCGTCTGCGGTGCGGAACGGGTTTGAGACCGATCTGACTCCGGGTTGAAGTGTGCGGACGCTTGCAGGCCCCCACGGGGGGTTGATGAACTCGAAATTATTGGTCACGTAGTACGGATCCGACCAGTCAAGGGCCGAGCCCGGTCGCGTGCCGTAGGTGTCGTTGAAATTGGCGCTCAGCCGGTAGTTTTCACCAAGCGGGCCGAGCCCGGACAACCCAAACGAGAACGAATCCTTGCGTGTCTCTGTCGGCGCATACGATCGGCCTTGTGGATCGACACCGGATGGGGACGAACTCGATGTGTGGCCAAAAGAGCTGTTGAACGTGGGATCGTACGCCGAATATGCATTTTCGAGACTAAGGCGTGCGATCCTTGGCATGACGCGCTCTATTCTGATATCGAGGTTGTGTTCGAGTGCCAACTGAATGCACTCGTCCAATGTGATGCTGCGCTTTGTCTGGGCTGCTGCAGACCCGCCGCCCAACGACAACGTCAGCACAAGTCCCATCGCTATAACAAGTGTGCGTTGCATCGAAACCGTGACTTTGCAGGATTGATTCATCTTCGTCAAACCATCCTCAAACAAAGCATCATCAGGCCGGCGACGTCTCTCCCTCGCCCAACCCAGCGCCAAGTTGAAAGTGACGGCAGCGCCACCGGCCTTTCCGATAAAGACACGCAACAACCCTCCAAGGTTTCGCATTAGATTGCGTATCTACGTATGCGATCTTCCCGCTGAAAAACCTTTCCTTGCCCCGGCCCGCGGCACGCGCAGACAAATAGACACCAGCACAACCACCCCGGCGCAGTTCGATCATGGAACCCGAGCCCATGAACCCGGACTGGACTTGCACGACGCGGGCGTCGTAACCTGAATCAGATGCGATTCCAACGCTTGGCATTCCGTGGTGCGCTTTTCGCCCTGCTCACTGCAGCGGTCGGATTGGCGACTTGCTCCTGCTCCTCCACCACAAGGAAAGGCAAAGAGGCGAACCTCCGCAGGTATGAGTTCGAAGAGCCCCAGATGGGTGTGCCCTTTCGTATTGTCTTGTATGCGGAGAACCCCGCCAAAGCACATGCAGGCGCACGAGCAGCTTTCAGGCGAATCTCGGAACTGAACAACATCCTGAGCGACTACGAATCGGACAGTGAGCTGAACCGCCTGACACGCACGGCTGGAACCGGCGAAAGCATTCGCGTGAGCGATGATCTCTGGCGCGTGCTCAGTCGTGCTCAGGAAATTGCGCGACTGAGCGGAGGCGCGTTTGATGTGACCGCAGGTCCGTACATCAGCCTCTGGCGCCGGGCGCGCAGGCAGCATGAACTCCCAGATCAGGTCCGTCTCGAGCAGGCCCGGAAAGCCGTGGGATACAAGAACCTCGTGCTGGACAGGCGAACAAAGTCAGCAAAGCTGCTCGTGCCCAAGATGCGCCTTGATCTCGGAGCGATCGCAAAAGGATACGCTGCCAGGGAAGCGTTGCGCGTGCTCGAAAACAGGGGGATCAAACGCGCAATGGTGATGGCATCGGGCGATGTTGCCGCCGGCGAGCCGCCACCCGACCGGCCCGGATGGCGAATTGAAATTGCGCCGCTGGATGTTCCAGATGCGCCGCCGCGACGGTTTGTGCTGCTCAAGAATTATGGCCTGGCCACTTCCGGCGATGTGTTCCAGTACGTCGAGATCAACGGAATCCGGTATTCGCACATAGTCGATCCCCGCACCGGTGTGGGACTGACCGATCACAGTCTTGTGACGGTGATTGCGCCAGACCCAATGACGGCCGATGCTTTGGCGACCGCTGTAAGCGTTCTCGGCCCCGCCAAAGGAACGAAGCTGGTTGAACGTGTCCCGGGCGCCGCGGCCTTTGTTGTGCGCAAACCCGGTGATCGCATCGAGACATACGAAACATCAAGATTCGTACGATTTGTCGAGCGACTGCCGGCTGCATCCGGCGGTCAAAATTCGCTTTGACCTCGCCGTTGCAGCTTCAGCTCAGCGCGGTGCAGCCGCAACCAACCGCGCGAGGCGTAACCATTGCGCTGGTTTCAGGAATACCGCTGTGTCGCGCCGCGCTGAATGATCTGCGATTTCCGCAAAGATTATCCGATATTATACTCCAAAGGCCGCGCTGCGGTGAACGCATTGCTCGCTGCCCGAGAACCGGCTACTGACAAACCGGGCAAACTCGCAGTCTGAAAATCTTCGCAAATATGATCGATTTCTCACTATAATTATATGGCTGAGGAAACCCGGCTGCGAGCACGCGGCAGTTACCGGTCGCCGTCGGAACCGCCATGCGATTCCGGTCCACGATTCGGTTTTGCCTTTTCCTCGATGACAGACCACACTGGCATTTCCGGGTCGGGAGTTTTCTGTCCTGTGAGTCCCGCCTGTTGGGAATCTCGACTTGAACCTTCACCGGCCTTGCCCTTGCGCATGCAAGAGTGACTCTGATGGGTACAAACCGCGCTTCTGGGTTGACCGCCTCCAACCCGCGCGACAAGGCGCTTCAATTCCCAGTAATATCCATGCGCCCGATAACGGTTGTGTTCGCTTTGTCGGGCATAACCACAAAGCCATGGTTCTGCGCTCCGGCGCTTTGCGCCCCCAGCACGGCCTATCAGCACCGCAACAAGCACTGCCAACAACAGAAACACCGCGCTCAAGCCGTCCACGTGCAGCCTTAACGCGAACCCCAGCAATGGCATCTGCAGGAATTGAGCCGGCTCGGTCGAAGGACCGTCAGCCAGAACACAAACAACGGCATTGATGACGAATGGGGCGGTGAGGGATCGCCACGGCCTTGTCGGCGCGTTGGAGAAAGCTGCCGTGACAACAATGCGCCCGTTCCCGGCCGCGTCTATCGGAAGCCCGATCTTGCGTCCGGTTGGGATTACACAAGATCCGATGCCCGAGAATCGATCAGTTCACAGCAGGCAAGAACGAGCGCGCGGCCTTCTTGAAACGCGACGGGCTGGCAATTGCCCGGAGATTTACTCCGGCTTTGGAGGTTTTGGCGGTTCGGGCGGCGGCGGCACCGGCGGTAAGACGGCGTCCACGGGCGAAACCTCGTGCGCGGGCGTGGCCGTGGAAGCGGCGGGTTTGGGTTCTTCTTTCTTCTCCGTGAGAAGCGCGTGGCGCTCTTTCAGCAACGAATCAAGCGACCATTTCGGGACAAGGAAAACCCACGGCTCGAGGCTTTTTTCCTGTTTGAATTTCTCGTTCAGTTTCTCGGTTTTCTCCTTGAATTCCTTGTCGAGTTTCTCTTTGTCCTCGGGTTTTTCGTCCTTACCCGGGGTGCGTTCTTTCGGGTAGTTGGCGTTGACGGCGACGGCCAGATAATAAGCGCTGTCGTCGTGTTTGTTGCCGACCTTGACCGTGTAAGTGAATCCGTCGAACGTTTCGAAGACGGCGACGGTTGGTTTGTCGAGGCCGGTGACTTCAGGTTTGGGGTCGATGACGACGTCGTTGAAGCTCGGCCATGCAAGCGCGTTGGGAATGCTCGAAACCTTTGATGCGTCAAGTTTCTCGTCGGGCTTGGCATCGACAAGCTTCAACTCGGATGTTTCTGTGTCTCGGGCGATGTGCCATGAGTTGGTCGCGTTCGGATAAGTGACGGCAACGGATTTCACCTTTTCGATCTTGAAGAAATCCTTGTTCAGCCATTGTTCGGGTTTGGGTTCGATGTTGCTGAAACTTTCGGACACAAGGCTGACAAGATTGGTCTTTCCCGACACCATCACGTACCGCCCGTCCGGCCAGCCCTCGTCGCCCCCGAACGGCGATGATTCGGTGGGCTGACGACGGTGTTGCTTGCCCAGTATGAGCGACCGAACGACTTCGCCCTTGGCGTTCTTCAATTCGACGACTGTCCCGGGCTTTTCACCTTCGGCGGTCAATTCGAGACGTGCGAGTTGCGACGGGCCGATTGCCTGGGCCTGAATTATTTTGAGTTCCCAGAGCTTGCGGAGGAACTCGGATATTTCAGAGAAATTTGCCTTGTACCCGCCACGTTCCTTGACCGTCCAGACTTCGTCTTTCTGGACAAGGTTAACCTCATTTGTTCCATGGCGGATCGTGATGTGGGCAATACTGTTGACATCGAAGTCTCCGAGGACTTTTTGTCCCATGAGACCCGAGGAGGTTTGATACGAAGCGGCTCTGCGACTGCGGAGCCACAAACCAAGTCCGCCAATGACCAAAGCGGCGACAAGTATCAGAGTGAGTTGTCTGCGGTTCATTTGGCTGCTGTTTGTTTGCGTTTGATGATTGCCAGAGCAACACCGGCGATGGTCACCATCGCAGGCATACCGGCGATATTGATCCACTTAAGCCTTGTCTCGAGGGCGTCGATGTCCCTGCGAAGCTGTTTGCGCACCTGTTTGAGTTCGCGGTTTGTTTCGGCTTCCTTTTGTCGGAACCGTTTGATTTCGTCCTGGACCTCTTTTGGAAGGATGGCGCGCTGGCTCTTGTCAGCATTTCGCTGGAGCTCGTTGATTTTCTGCTGGGCATCGACAAGGTCCTGTTCGAGCTGCTTGATTTTTGATCTGTACTGTTCTTCGGCCCGACCCTGGATTTTGCGAACAAGAGTGAACGGGCGGTTTTTCACTGCGCGGCTGCGCACGGCGATGAGATCGCTGTCGCCCATCAACTGTTCGATGACGTTTTGCACGAAATTGAGGTTGCCATTGAACGGCGAGACAAGCTTGTGCCCGAAGAAATTCTGGATCGACACGCAAAACTGGTCGTAGGCGAAATCGCTGTCGCCGATCAACACCACCACACCGTCGGTTTTTGATTCCTTCAGCCAATCGGATTTCTTTTCCTCGGGTTTGTTGGCCTCTTTGCCCTCTTTTTCGTCTTTCTTGTCGGATTGTGAATCGCCGCCCGGTTTGCCGTCAGGGAAAGCAGTTTTGAACTTGCCGGTAAGGCGAACGGCAAGCGCGTACTCCTTGCCCGACGGTGAGAAATCCTTGGTTGTATCGCCTCCGAACTGGGCAAGCATTTTATCGACAAGTTGCGAGTTGGTGGAGCTTTTGAGCAAGACGGTCTGTTTGAGCCCGGAAGCGGGGCTGCCTGTGAAGACTCCTGCGCCGACAAGCAGCAGGCTGTCGAGCTCGCTTGTTGTAACGTCCGACCGGTCAATTGCATCTTGCGTGAGCGAGAGCCATGTGGCTTCGGGCGCAACGACGCCACGGTCGCCGCGCCTGACCTGAGTGACGTAGTTCTTGTCCGCGATGACTTTGCTGACGTCGAACTCGAGGCCCCATGCTTTGAGCAATTTGTCCAGCGTTGATCCTCCCGAGGCAGCTCGCTGCATCATGTCCTGCATGTTGAGCGAGTTGCGGGTGGCAACGATTGACATCGGGTCCAAGAGGGCGACGAGTCTGCCGCCGCGCAGGACAAACTGGTCCAATGCAAACTGCGTTTTCTCGGAAATGTTTGCCGGATGAATGACGAGCAGGACATTTATCGAATCATCGATATTCTCGGCGGTGAGATCGATTTGTTTGACGTCGAAATCGCGTTTGAGCTCGTTGATTAGGACCCATGGGTCTTGCTGGCCGCCGCCCATTCGCATGAGCATGGGATTTGCCTGGCCGAACACGGGAAGCCCGCTCATCACGCCCAAGGTCGGTTTCGTCGGGTTAATCACCCGGGCGATGGCACGAGTCAGATCGTACTCGAGCAGCCGCTCGCGGGTCGGGTCAAGGAATGGAATTGCAACTTTTTGGTCGAGGCATGAAATGGCAAGGCCAAGGTACACCTTTTCGCCGAGATTAATCACTCCGCCCTCGCTGAAGTTCTGGCCTTCAACGCCATCAAGACGGGCCGAGTCCTCGGCATCTGAATCCGGCTGGGGATCGAACTTGCGAATCTCGATTTTACCACGGGAAGCCTGGCGGTACTCGGCCAGCAGGTCTTCGACCCGCTGCGCATAATTCTTGAGTGCGACCGGCATTTGGTTTTCGCCTCTTGTGCAGTAGAAGTTGATGATGACCGGGGTGTCGATCTTGCTCAGGATTTTTCTTGTGCCTTCCGAGAGCGTGAAAACGCGGTCCTCGGTAAGATCAATCCTTGCTTTCACGGTTGACGTGATTGCGCCGACCGCGACAAGCGCAATGAACATGGCGGCAACGCCGATGCCCGAGTAGATGTACGGTTCCCACTTCTTGATGTTAGCGTTCATATGACGTGGAACGGAAATGTCGCATGGTTGAGTTTATGCCCCGGATGCTGTCATCCGGCCCGGTGGCTGCGGATGATCACGCCGGTGGTGAAAAGTGAAAACACCATCACAAGAATGAAGTAGATGAGGTCGCGCGAATCAATCAAACCGCGCTGAAAAGTTTCGAAATGCGGCCATACACTGAACGAGGCGATCAGATCGACCAGCCATGTTGGCGCCCATTGCACAAGCATATCGGTCACCGGCGGCCACCCGGCAAGAATCAAAAACAAACAAATCACCACGGATATGATGAAGCTGACCACCTGGTTTCGTGTCAGAGCCGAAGTCATGCTGCTGATCGACAGATACGCCCCTGCCGTCAACAGGCTGCCGAGGTAGCCACAGAATACCGCGCCCATGTCCGGGTCGCCGAGATAAGCCACAGTTATCACCATCGGGAACGTCAGAAACAATCCAATGGCAAGAAACGCCCATGACGCAAGGAACTTGCCCAAAATCGCCTGCCATGCTGTCACAGGCATGGTGAGCAACAGCTCGATCGTGTGCAGCCGGCGTTCCTCCGACCAAAGCCGCATTCCCACCGCCGGCACGAGGAAAAGGTACAGCCACGGATGCCACATGAAGAATGCGAACAATGATGCCTCGTTTCGCTGGAAGAACCGGCCCACCATGAAGGTGAAAAACCCCAGCAACAGCAGGAAAATCACGATGAACACGTAAGCCACCGGCGACGTGAAATAACCGGTGAGCTCGCGTTTGGCGATTGTTATCACATTGCCCACGGCACTCCACCGCGGACCATTAAGTTCAGCCACTGAAGCTTGAGAAGTAACAGAAACGTCTGTGTTCATGGGTTCAGCTATTCCTTCTTGCTTGGTGCAGTGTCCGGAATCGTGATGCTGCGGAATACCTCGTCCAATCTGCCCTCCTCTGTCCTGAGTTCGAGCAGCCGCCATTTCTCACGCAAGACAAGATCGAACAGGCTCTCTTCGAGCTGGCCGTCAAGCGCCGTTGGCGAGGGAACAACCCGGGCACAAACTGCGGAACCGTCTTCTTTGACAAAGAGGGTCTTGCGCACGGTTGAAAGCGATTGGAGCCGGTCGCGCAGCTCGGTGGTGGTTGGGCCTTTGACGCGCATGGTGACTGCGCCAGCCATTTCGGACCGCTGGCGAAGTTCCTGCGGCGTACCGTTTGCGACAATCCGACCGCGGTCGATTATGATCGCGCGTGTGCAGGCCGCATCGACTTCTTCCAGAATGTGGGTCGAAAAGACAATGGCTTTCTTTTCGCCCATTCGGCGGATCAGGCTTCTGACCTCGTGTTTTTGATTCGGGTCAAGACCGTCGGTCGGCTCGTCCAAAATCAGCACGTCAGGGTCATGGATGATCGACTGCGCGAAGCAGGTTCTGTGGCGGAAACCTTTGGACAGTGTGTCGATGCTCTGGTGCCTGACGGATTCAAGGAAACAGAGTTCCATGGCGCGTTCGACTGCTTTGTCGCGCGAAGCGCCGCGCAGGCCGCGCAACTCTGCGGCAAACCTGAGAAACCCCATAACCGTCATATCGGTGTATGCCGGGGCGTTCTCGGGCAGATAACCGATGAGCCGTTTTGCGGCGATGGGATTTTCCACAACGTCAAATCCACCAATTGTGATGCGCCCTGATGTCGGAGGAATGAACCCCGTGATCATTCGCATGGTGGTGGATTTCCCGGCGCCGTTCGGGCCGAGAAACCCGAGGACTTCGCCGCGTTCGACGGTGAACGATACTCCGTTGACCGCCAGTTTCGGACCGAAAGCTTTGACCAAGTTCTCTACTTTGATCATGTATGGCTCTCCAATTCCACCTGTGGTCTGAGCGCTGCGGTCGCAAGGACCAATTCACACCGCAGGCCCGATCCAGACCACTGTCTTGCCATCGCAAATCAATGACCCGTGTTGGGTTTGTTTGGCGATGGCAAGTCGTTTGCGACTTCGCCGTACCGTGTGACACATTGTTTTACACTACTTGTCAAGTGGTCTCACCGGAAATTCGACATTCAAAACGGCAAACGTTCAAAATTCGATTGAAAATCCAAGGGGTGGTGCAATATATTCGCGGCGTGTCCGTCGAGGTGTTTTCGGGCACATGGTCGGGACGTAGCGCAGCCTGGTAGCGCGCCTGAATGGGGTTCAGAAGGTCGTGAGTTCAAATCTCACCGTCCCGACCAAATCATTTTGCAGGGCCGTGCACTGTTATTCGCTGAAAACCGGCGATTTACGGCCCTGCCGCCCCTATTCAACGCCTGATGTGAAGGTGGCGTCAGTGTGAATGCCCGCGCACCGAAACGAAACTTTTTTCGTTGACAACCTGCACCAGAACCTGCACCAGAAAGGCCGATGAAAGAACGACAGTTTCGGTTCAGAGGAAAGTCGTACAAGATTTTCATCCGCCCGGATGCTCCACACGGACCGTATTACATACACTTCCAAGTCCGCGGCATGAGGATCAAGAGGTGCCTTAACAGCAGGTGCGCTTCTGTGGCCATCAAGGCTGCAAAAAAAATCATCGCCGATGAACAATCACGGCCGGCACACGAACAGCGTGAAAAAGCCGCCCCGGTCACTATCGGCGACATAATATCGCTCTACAGCACCAGAGCCTCGTTGGCTCGCCGCACGGTGCGAAACAATATTCTCGCCCTACGGTTGATTTTGAGGACCGTTCTCGGTTCGGACCGCGATGCAACGCCGGTCTCGGTCCTCGACGCCCGTCTTGTGCGTGAGTTTCAGTCACGATTTGTGAAACGATACGTTGCTCTCGCGGGCACGGACGCCGACGCAAGGCTGGCGCGCGAGCGCGCGCTGCGGTCCAGTCGCAGCTTTATTCAGCAGGCCAGGTCCATATTCGCCCGCTCACTGGATTGGCCGGGGTACTACAGCAGGGCGGGTTTTCCACTGCCGAAGTCAATCGAGGAATTCATGACAACGCCACTTGAGGGCCGGATCGGGGGTACAACGTACAGCGCCCCGGACGACGCGGTTGTCAAGCGCACGTTTGAGCTTTTCGCCTCGGACGAACAGGTTGGTCAAAACAGCTACTTGGCGTTCTGGCTCGCACTGGGTGCTGGCCTTCGTCGGAGCGAGATTTCAAACCTGCAATGGCAACATATCGTGATCCGTGCCGGTCAAGCGTGGGTTTGCGGCGGTGTCGGCAAGGACGGTCAGCGCGTCGAGGTCCCGATCCAGCAGGCAGCGTGGAATGCCATCGCGCCGTACAAACGCGAGACAGGCTTTGTCATCAGCGAACGCGGACTCGGTTGGGCAAAACGCCTCTCGGCCCAGCTCGCCTCATGCGGTTGGACAGCGCGAAAGCGTCTTCACGAATTGCGAGCGTATATTGGCTCTCTGCTGTATCAGGCGGAACCAGTTGCCGCGATGCGGTTTCTCCGCCACAAAAGTATCAGGACAACTGAACAGTTTTACGTTCGCCATTTCTCCGGCACTCGCATGCCGGAGGTTCTGCCTTGTGTTCCGCCACCCAAAGCCGAAGATAGTCCTCGGAGATAAGCCGCCGCCGACCGAGCCGGTACGTCGCAATCTCGCCGTCACGGATTCGCATCCAGACCCATCTCTTTGACATACCGATCATCTCGGCTGCCTTATCAACAGAGATCAATTTCATGCGTTCTACCTAGCTACACTGTTTCAGGCGTGAGATTTTCTGGAACGTTTTGTTCCTCGATTCCTAGGGGCAGTTGAGCGGCGTCATGGACTACGCTGACGACCTGCGCAACGTGCCGTTTCGTGTGTGCCAGCTCAACAGTTAGCCGGGCACGCCCAATGTCATCATACTTGATCTTAACGCTGATCGTCACGCGCACTTTCGCTTCCGTTGCCAGCGCTTCGTCAACGATTTCGGCGTTATCGGTCCATAGGTTCTCTACCGCTTTGGCGATTAGCGGTCCTGCCATTTCTGCTACTGATTTTGGTGTCTCACTCATGCCAGTATGCTTTTTTTCCGGTTGCGGCGCGTTCCGACGCGCCTTTGAACTTGATTTGGCCGACACAGGCTTCGCTGATTCGGTCCGCCAATGTCGGACCAAGTGATTCCATGAAAAGCCGAATTTCCACCGAGCCGGTTATCACGGTTGGAGCCCGCCGTGCGTGTCGCGCCGCTATGATGTCCCTCGCCAGCCGCACGTCGCCGGTGGTGCATGCGCTATGCACGTCGTCGAGCACCAGAAGCCGTGCATTTCTGCACACGGTTTCGATGTTCGTGTCGGTCTGTCGGTCCATCCATTCGCGCACCTTGCTCGCGAGATCGCTCACCACCATGAACCGACCGACTCTGGCCGCGCGGAGCGTTGCAACCGCAAGGTGCGTCTTGCCAGTGCCGGGTTCTCCGAACATGAGGAGAAACCCGCGCATTTTCTCCACCAAACAGCGTGCAGCATGCAATGCCGAACGCTGCGAATCTGTTGTCGCGATGAAGTTGTCGAACGATGCGTGACAGATGCACTCGGGTACTCCGCGCGATAGAAGCCATTGCCGCACCTGGCTTTCTTCGGCGTGTTTGATGCAGTCCCTGCACGGCTTGTAAACCAGCACAAACTCGCGCTGATTCCAAGTGCGACGCACTGATTCTTCCCAGTCCAGTTCGCGCACTGTCCCATGCCGTTCGCATTTCAGGTGATCAGGCTGGTGAGACGCCCATTCAGCGAGTTTCCGCCTGACGTCTTCGTACATGCGTTGAACTCGCTGCAACCTTTCAACAGCGCTTTCAACGACCTGGCCTGCTGACTTCACGTTTCCGCTTTCGAGGTCCTCGCTCATAGGCATCTCTTAGAAGTCGATTACCTTGTTCACGATGTTGGCCCCGCCATCGAGTTCAGGGTGCTCATCGAGGTCGGGTTTACCAGCCGGGTTGGTCGCTACAACTTCGGCCCAGTAACGTCTCAAGCCGTACAGCGTGTTTGCCTTTGCTTTGATCCATTCCGGGCACTTCGGATTGCGCCATGCCTCTTTGGCTAGTCGCATCACCGTTTCGGCGTCCCAGCCAAGGTCAACAAGCTCATAGGCGGCCTTTGCGTCACGGCTGTTGAACGGGTACTTGAGCCGGTGGATTCTCGCAAATTCCCTGCACCAGATTGCAATCAGCTTTCGGGCCTCTTTGAGTCGGACCGGGTCGCGCTTGGACGCGGCCTTTGCCCGCTTGGCCCTTGGTTTCGTTTCGCCGAGAAGGTCGCCGTCGGTGATTTGCAAGTTTAGCTGTTCGGCCAGAAACGTGTCAGACTCTGGAGCCGAGTTCACCGCCGGTTTCACTTGAGCCGGTTCGCCGGTTACGGGTGAATTTTCGCGCGGAGTTGGATCATCGAGGGAACAAGTCGCGCTCATGGTAACACCATTGGACTCAACGCATTCGGTCGAGCAAGGTTGAGTTTCGTGCAGGCCGAAATCGCGCGCGCGCGCGTTAATTTCAGTGTTAATCAACGTTCTTTGTTCTTCAAAGCGTAACGTAGGCCTTACGTATGCCTTGTCTTGTAGAAAGTCGTCGTTATTTCCTATACCTATGTACTTACTAAGGCCTACGTACCTTCTGTTAATGCTTTTTATGTCAAGTATTCTACTTACATGATTTTGTGCACCAACATGTTCGTGATGATCAGACACTGGATGCCCCGGTTTTTCGCCGGAAACGCTTGAAAAATCAGGGTTTAAGACTGATTGTGTCCCATCAGGATGATCGGCACCGAGCCGCGCTGTAAGCCGTTGGTGATCAGACGTTTGGCCGTGGAAAACAGCGTCATTTTGTTGAGTGGACACTTGCGCCGTCGTTTGTCCGCTGTAAGTAGTTGGTAAATCGTGCTGTTGCGCCGATAGTGGCCCGTGAGGATGATCGGCACTCAGAGTGGACAAATCGTGCACCGAGCACTGATCGCAGTGCCTGTCGCCATGCTTGGGTAGCAGCGCCGCGGTCTCAGCTATGCCGGAGTTGACCGTGTCATGTTCACCAGAATCCCCGCGCTTCATTGCCAAAACGCTACCAGCGCAGTCGAAATAGGGTGGTCGGGTGCTTGGTATCACCCGCTTGTCAGAACAGCTTATATCGCACCCAAGGGCTGTTTGCAGCGTCCTTTGGGTGACGCAGCCCGAAATGCCGTCAATCACGACCCCGGTTGGAGCCGGGCCGATGTCGAATTCGACGGTGACCGAAATGCCAATCACTCCGGTCCAGCCGAACGCGCCGTTTACGGACCTTGCGGTTGGTGCGACTCCATCCGGTCGAGGTCGATCTTTAACCGTGACCAGAAGTCCCCGGCCAGTTCTGCGTTCAACCGAGACGATCCCATCACTTTGAAGCTCGCGCAGTGCCCTTGACACCGTTTTCGGCGAGCATTTGTTTCGTTGTGCGATTCGCTTTAGGTTGATTTCACCGTTGTAGGCGACACAGCTTCTAATCGCACGTCGCAATGCCGCCCTTACCTTTCGTTTCGTTTGTTTCATCTTTCTGAGTCGTTTCGTTTCGAGTTTCCGATGTTACAGCCCGAACCAGCGCCCTTGTGACGCTGGTACGGTTCAATCCAGTTTGGCGCGCCACTTTTGCCACGGTCGCGCTTGGATCACGCGCGGCGGCCAGCAACGCCATTCTTGCCGCCGCGGAAATGGTCGTGTCGCGCATGAAGTTTGGACAACAATCCGGCGCGAGCTTGATTCCAGCGCGCTGCATCCACAACAAGGCCATGTCCAAGTCAAAGGCCAGCTTTTTGGGTGAGATTCTAGTCACGGGCAACCCAGACCTGCGCAGGCGAAGCAGAGTTGCGTAGGGAACGCCGGTAATTCGCGCGAGGTCCTTTCCGCTCACGTAAACCGCCGCGCGCGTTCTCAGCGCCTGCATTGGCACGACGTTCGGTTTTCGCACGCTCTTGAGTAAACAGTCGCGCCACCTGGCCGCCTCGTCTGTAACGCCGCGCAGATCGAGGTCACTGCTGGTCACCAGAAGTTTCATCAGCCCGCCCTGCTCTGTGCCGGGTACGCGAAAGACGAGCCTTGCGCGTTGCAACTCATTGACGGCCTTTCGCGCGAGGCTTTTGGAGATGCCGATTGCGGAAGCCAGAAATCCCAACCCAATCTCGCAATAGCCGCTCGTGTTCGTGAAACACAGGATCACACCGTATTCGAGCCGCGCTGCGAGACTGATTCTGAGGTCCTGCAACAGCCAGTGCGGCAGATGCAGTCCGTTCCGATCTACACTGGGGTTCATGCGGTCGCAGGTTCGGATTTTCGCTCGCGGTAGCGCCTTACCGCCAGCCGTGTTATTTCACGGCGTCTTTCGATGACTTCTTCCACCTTGCCAACGGTCGCTTCCTGCCACGGTATTGCCGCCCAAGAAACCGTGCCAGCGCGCGCTTCGGTCGCCAGTGAAGGTGTCGTGACCGGCAATCCAGTCTCAGCCAAGAACCGGCTCGGCTCGACTTTCGCCGGGGTCCTCGGTGGCCAATGCGAGGTCCGTTCGCATGCAAACGAAATGTAGAGCTCGTTCCTAGCCCGCGTTATCCCGACATATGCTACGCGCCGTTCTTCCTCTAGGTCTTCATCCCCTGCAGTGCCGGGAATGATTTGATCCTCGAACGCCGGCATATAGACGCAGTCGTATTCGTGGCCCTTTGCAGCGTGGATCGTCGAGACCACGGCACCCGATCCTTCCGTTTCGACGGAGGTTCCAACCTCCCGCAATGCTGTGATGCAGTCGGCAAACGTTTCGCTCGACTCAACTGCGGTCCGAGCCAGTTCGATCGAGCGCGGGCTAAGATTGAACGACGCCATCAGCGTTAGCAGGTCAGCAGGTTTTTGCGCCGTCAAACCAGCGAATTCAGCCAGGTTCCTGCCAGCAGCAAGCGCCCTTGTTTGGATTTCCGACGCCCGCTCGATTCCGTGGCAAGTTTCAAGGAACGATAACGCCGCGTAGTCGTTTGTCGGGCACTCAACAGCGCGGGCAAGCAGCATTGCTACCGTCCAGTCTTCGGGCAGGTCCACCCTTTTACGCTGGGCTACTTGGACCCCGAACGATCTGAGCTGTTCGGCCATCAGTCCGACAAGGTGGTTTGTGCGCACAAGTACGGCGCACGATTTGCCAGCCGCGAGCTGCGCCCTGAGCTCTTGCGCGAGCCATCTCGTTTCGTCGAACTCGTTTGCGTGCCTAACGGCAATTGCGATTCCTCTTTCGCCGCTTTCGCTGAGCGTTTTTTGCGGAATTCTGATCTTGTTGTGCGCAATCAGGTTATTTGCAGCCCAGCAGATCATGCCGTCCGACCTGTGATTGACCGAAAGGTTGATCACTGCGGCCTCGGGTTGAGTTGATCTTGCCCGGCGCAACATCACGCCTGCATCAGCCCCGCGGAACGTGTAGATGCACTGGTCGAGGTCGCCCACAAAGAACTTGTTCGGGACCGGCAACGCCGAGTAAATCTCGTCGTCAATTGCGCTGCTATCCTGATATTCATCAACGAGAAGGTCCGTCCAAGCGATGAGCCGCCTGACGTGCTCGTTTGGTTCCTTGAGTGCGGCCAGAGCGCGCTTGAGCATGTCGTCAAACGTTATGAGAGAATTCCGGCGCAGGTAGTTTCGCCACATGGTTACGGCGACACCGGCTGCTGTTACCGAAGTTTGATCGCTCTTCGCCGCTTCGATGAGGGCCGTCTTGCTCACCTTGATCCCTGCGTTTGCGGCCGCTTGCATCAGAAGTTGTTCAGCTTCCTGCTGGTCAATAGGGATGAGGTCTTCTTGTTCAGCCGCACGTGCTATTCTGAGTGCCAATGCGTGCAGTGTTCCAACGTAGCCCAAGCCTTTGCAGCCGAGGTCAGCAAGCCGGTTTCTCATTTCGGCTGCTGCGGCGCAGGAGAAGGTCACCAACGCGATCGCTTCGGGGCGAACGCCCGATTTGATTAGCTGTATCGTTCGCGCGATGATAGTTGAGGTTTTGCCCGAGCCCGGGCCAGCGCTTACAAGGATTACCGGCCATCGAGCTTCGACGGCCATTTGAGCTGCGTACATTGGATCTTTCATTGCTTCGTTTCGTTTTTGTTTGGGGTTTACTTTTCTGTCCTGATTAGGGTGACTACTGGACCGCCGTCGTAAACGGCCGGGTCAGTGTCGATCCCGATAAACTGGTCAACTACGCCCTTGTTCACCAACTCGATCATGTTGGCAATGAACTTGCGTTTATTCTCCCTGTCCAGACGGCCCATTTCGTCGAGCAGCACGAGCTTCAACGGACTGTTGTGGGCGAGCGCCGATGCGATCGCCGCGAAAGCTACCGCCTGTTCTGTGCCGCTGAACACCGTCAGCGGAATCCACGTGCCGTTCACGATCTTCCCGAACTCGCCGTCTCGGTATGTCAGTGGCGCGTCAAGGACCGCCCCAGCTATGCTGTTCACTCGTTCCAACAAACCGCCGATCGCGGTCTCCACAGCTTTTTCCTGAATCGTTTCGAGGATTTTCACGACCGCAGCGTAGGCTTCCACCTCTGCTTTCGCTCTCCGCGATTCAAGGATCGTCTTTGCCTCTGTCCGGGCCCGTTCCCGTGCACTCAGTGCGGCTTCATATTGATTAGCCGCACCGTTGAGTCGCTTGAGAGCCTCCTGGTGTTGATCAACCAGTTTGAGTACAGCCTCGTGCGCTTCCCTGTATCTCTCGTCGAGGTCCTCAGGGAACGTCTTAAGCGATGCCGTCACGGTCTCGATTTTCAGGTCACCCTCTTTCAGGCTCCGTTCAAGCCTTTCGGCCTCGCCGATCGCTTTCTCGTATTCGGCCAACGCGTCTGCCAGCCGTGCCCTTTCTTTGCGCTCAACTTCCAACTGGCTGTTGATCTTGTCCAGCTCGTCTTGGGTCACCGACTCGAGTTCCGATGCTTGGATCAGGTCTTTGTTGATTTCGGCCAGTTTGGCGGGCTTCCAGACGCTGCCAAGTGTTCCGCATACCGGGCACTTATCCATTCGATCGAAGTTCTCTGCATTCTCGCGGAGCTCTGCGATTTTCCGCCGCGTCTCGTTGAGCTTGTACTTGAGCTCTGCTGCCTTTCCTACGATGCCGTCGATTCGCCTGACAATCTCTTCAAACTTATCGAGATCGGGCTTTGGAACGGCCCGCAATGTTTCGATCCTCTTTCGCAGGTCCGTATTGTCAGCCGCTTTAAGTTCAACCAGTTGTTTAGCGAGCTTGTCCCGCTTTTCAATCTGCTGCCGGTATCCTGCCCGGGTAGCATCTGCTGCCGACAATTTTGCATTGAGCTCGTTGCACTCTTTCTGGAGTTGATCGTACTGAGCTTTCGCGGCCTTTAACCCGGCGTCATTCTCGTCGGCCGCAACCACCGCCAGCCCCTGCACTGTCTTGGCCATCCGATCGGCGTGCGCTCGCGCAACCTTGAGTTTCTCTTTAACGGTCGCAATCTGTTCCCGCAACCATTCCTGAATGCTTCCGTCAAGTTCGTGCCGTTCGCGGTCGGTCTTGTCGAGGAGGTTGACAACTTCGCGAATCACTTGTTCGTGGTCCTCGGTGTGATTCTCCACCTTGCAATTTTTCACCTCTGCAATTACCGCGTCCGGGTTCAAGGAAGACTCGCACAGCCCGAATACGTAGCGGACACGCTCTTTCGCGCCGAGTGAGAAGTAGGTCGAGGGGTCAAGTAGCACTGTTGGAATCGGGACTTCGTCATCGCCAGACCTGGTCCACTTGCCCCGGCTGTACGTCCATTCACGTTCCACTGTGCTCTTACCGTTCCACGGTTGGTCGAACTCGATCGAAACAGCAAGGAGCGAGCCGTTGGCAAGCTGGGTAGTTCCTGACACCGTCTTGCCAAGCTCGGGCGAGTAGCCAAGCAATGCCAGCCTGATTGCGTCGAATCGCGCCGACTTGCCCGTTGCGTTGGGTCCGGCAATGATGGTGACCGGGCCCAGCTCGTCGTTGATTTTTGCCGCCTTTAGTCCAGTGGCAGCGAGTCTCTTTATTCTCATGTTTCGTTTCCTTTCTAGTTTTGGCAGTTTCTCATTACCTGAATGAACAGGCTTGACACGCAAGCCTGGTAATGTTCTGGCGACATCGGCTCTTGCTTGTTTGCTGTGCGCTCGGCGTTCACCCAATCCGCCGCGTCCATGCAGCGGAGGTACGTTGTCGCCAACACGAAAAGCATCTTGTCGAGCCGTTCCGACTGCTCATTGACCAAGTCAGGCCGGGCGTGGTTATTCGATTTAGGTTTGACCGGCGCGGCCTGTTGTACCGCGCCGGTTGTGTTGGGAGCCGCGGTCGGTTGTTGTGCGTTTGGCGTAGGCGGAAGCTGTGTCTGCGGACGAATCGGCTGGCCCTGGTGTGGCGCAGGCGGTGCCACCGGCACCGGCTGTGTCGGGATCGAGGGGGGAGTGTGGACGGGTGCCGGTGCCGGTGGCTGTTGTGCTGGCTTTGGTTGGGCGTGCGGCGTTTCAGCCGCAGATTCGACTGAATTGGATTGCACGACGCCGCAAGATGCGGCGTTCGCAGCGGTATCAAGGATAGCTTTCTCGCCGACGAAGATTTCTTTCTGCTTGACCCCGCGGTACTCGTCTTCGGACACTTTCATGCCAACAGGACCGTTCTTGCCAGAGACACAGGTTAGAATAACCTCGTGGCCGTTCCATTCACGACCTAGCTTGGACCTGTTGCTGAACCGCAGTCGGATTTTATTTCCAGAACCATCGGTAAGAATAGCTCGCTGGAGACTCCACGGTCCCAGTTCGCTATTTCCAGTGTAGTAACCTCCAACGGAATTTATTACGCCCCGAATTCCTGGAACGGTCTCGCCGGGCTCCATCTGCAAGACCTCGGCTATTGTCAGAATTCTCATGTTTCAGTTCAATTCGCTTCGTTTCTTGTGTGGGAGTAAACCTATGTTTTTGCCAAATGCAAGCGGAAAAAATTAAAAAAAAGTGTGTCTTAGCTGAACAATTGGCACGATGTTTGACACAGCACCCAGCTTGCCAAAGGGGGGGCTAGCAATAGGCGTGCCAATGGCTTACACGGTCAGGCATCTCGTTTCCGTTGCAGCCTACCACTTCCACGGCCAGCGGCGGAGCTCTTTGTGCACTCTGTACAACCCACAGAGGTCGAGCCATGCTGTCCGTGCAATCCTCACAGTTGTCGTTTCGCTGTCTTTCCATCTGACTGGGACCGACGTGATTCTGAATCCCAGAGCCGAAGCCTTGAGTAGCAATTCCGTGTCCCAGAAAAAGCCTGTGTCCAAAACGCTGGGTAGAAGGCGCCGCGCGGCTTCGGTCCGAATCGCCTTGAACCCGCACTGCATGTCGCGAACCGGTGTCGCGAACATCATGCGGACCAACAAATTGTATGTACGGCTGATAAACTCTCTTTTCAAGCCACGCTGAACTATGGCCCCGCGTTCGAGTCGGGAGCCGACTGCAACGTCTGCGCTTTCGAGCGCGTCTATCAGGGCCGGAAAACAGGCCAAGTCAGTCGCCAAGTCAACGTCCATGTAGGACAGGATGTCTGCCGTACTGCCGAGCCACGCCGCCGCAAGAGCGCGACCACGACCAGGCCTGTCTGTTTCCATCAGGCGGACGCCGTCGAACTTCGCGGCAAGCCCCCTTGCCACGGTTCGCGTTTGGTCAGTTGATCCATTCTCGGCAATCACAATCTCGAACGGATAGCGTGAATGCAGAAACTGCCAAACAGAAACAACAGCTCGCTCGAGGTAGGCCGCGCCATTGTGAACTGGCAGGGTCACGTTGACCAACCGACGATTTGGCGGGTCGCCTGTTTTCTCCTGCCGGTCGGGGTGCGGTACCGCCGGTCTAGTTAGCAGCCGCGCGGCACTGATTCCATCGCTTTCGGTTGTTTGAGGAAGTGCCATGCCAAGGCCAGTGCAGTGAACAAGACGCCACAAAACAACGCTACCGAGGCGGTCTTCGACAGCCCAAGTGTCGTCCCGAGGTTATAGCTGAGCACACCGCGCCGCCATAGGTCCCAATTCCATTCGACGATGGCCCAATACCGATCCGCCGGCACAAGCGTACTGGTCAAAGAAGCCTGCAGGCAATGCAGAGCAGATATAACTGCCAACACGATTGCTGTCCGCTGAAACATCTGTGCACCTACAGCGCAGCCTACCATTAGTAGCGGCACTATCGGCGCGAGGAGCCGAGGACCAAAGCAATCACCTGCGGTCCAATCCCATGCGCGGCCAGAGATCACCAGCGCCGTTAAAACCGGGACACCCAGCCAGAGCCACAAACGGCGGTCGCCACCCGCAGCCATCCGCGCGAATCCTATTACCGCCATGAACAGGAATGGACAATACCAGAACAGCCCGCGTTCTGGCCCGATCAGAAGTCGAGCCAGGATGTCAATTCTCGGCCATTTTATGGCGTAAATACCCTCTTTCATTGGCGGGAAACTGGCTTGGTAGCTGTATGGGAGCGCAAACGGCGATCCAACAGTCGCCAGGCTGTAGGCGGGTATGAGTAGCAACGGCGGAATCGCGGAAGCGATAAAACTCATTAGTTGCCCGCTCTCGCGCAGTTTTCTGTAAGCCGACAGCCCGATTGCGACTATCACAATACCTGCTGTGTATTCGCTCGCAAGTGCAAGACCGAGGACGAAACCGGCGATCATGGCATGCGACCGGCGAAGGGTGCCGGTGCCGAGTTCAAGGATGCAGATTGCCAGGGCGATCAACCCCATGACGAGCGTGTGGCTCCAGAGCGCGCCGGTAAATGCCAATGGCATTCCACCAAGCCAGGCCCCAACCACGCATGTAAACGCCGTCCTAGGATCGAAACGGGTACTCAGAAATTTGTAAGCTGCGACACCACCAAAGGCGAAAGCCAGCGCCAAGGTTGATGCGCAGGTTATCCAACTTGTCGCCAGCCAGCCAGTCCGACTGTCAAGGGGTGTCCCGACCGCTTTCAGTAAGGCGGAAGCGATGTAAAACGGCGCAAACCCTACAGCAATGGTTCCGGGTGCTTTATCGCTGTAATAACGTCCGTTCACGACCGCCTTGTCGGTTGTGTTGGTGTGCCATTGATCAATTTCCAAGGTCCCGTGTTCGACAAGCGCGTGCAGTGCGTCAAGTCGTGATACTGGCGTGGCGAAACGATACTGCCGCTGGTGCACGAATGCGGCAGCCCAGAAAAGCCCAAGCCAGAGTAGGATCAGGCCAATCCTATGCCGGCCCTGTTGCGCCTTGTCGCCAGCCATACACACAATTTACGATCCCAGTTAACAGTAGCAGCGCAGCTATTGTGATCGCAGCGAATTCCGCAGCCGATTCGGACATGCCAATCCAGCCCCATGCAGAGCCAAGGCAGGGGCAGCGCCCTCGCCCGCCAGCGAGCCAGAGCGCTGCATGATACCAGAGGAACTCGGCTCCAACGGTGGCCAAGATAACACCCCTTAGGAGCGTGGATGAGGTCCAGAGAAGCGCAGTCGCGACCGCAACCTCAGCGGATCCGCCAACGAAATGTATCCAAGACTCCCGCACATGCAAGATTGGGTCTGTAAGATCAATCTCTGGCGGGTGTTGGAGAAACGTCACAAGCTTCAAGGCCGCCGTAATGCAAAGCACAACTACGCTCGCCTTTACGGCAGTCTCAAGCCAGCGCCTGTCGTAGGAGCCCATTGCTGCTACTATTCCGGCGGCGTTCCAGTGCCGACGCACCCGGTGCCCTCGAATTTGCTATTTAGCTCTCCGGACAGAACCTTCGATATTTCATGACCGCCACAATATTGGCAATAGCCGGTGCATCGATAGGTACACGCGTCTCCGGGCTCCGTAACCGTCATTCCAGGTTCATATGTACCCGCCGGTACCGATACATAGCGCGTTGACGTCCATGTGACCGTGGCTTTTTTGGTGCATTTGAAGCACAGATCGCACTGGACACCACCAAGTCCATAGCAATATGGGTGCACGCAACTGCTATTTAGGTCTCGACAGTTCGAGGTGTTTGTAGCGTAGCAAGGCGATCCAATTGCAATCTGGTTCGGAACCAGTCTGAACAGGAACGCAATGCCAAGCACAGCCAGCAGGGGTATGATCGCTCGCTTTTGCATTGTCGTATGTTAGTTCTTGTACTCATTACCTGACATGCGCCTTCGTTGAGCCACAACAAAGGCCACGGCGCAGCCGAGCACAATTGCCGCGCCGAAATAATAAAACGCCGGATTTTCACGCATTCGCTGCTGACGGTTGATGCGTCTGAGGATTGCGGGGTCGATTTCAGGCATTGGAATTAGGCCCGTAGGGGTTTCGAGCCATTTTGTCTTACCGCGAATAACGACGGTTTTCGCACCGGCAGGAACGCGAGGCTCAAACCTGCTTTTAGGCAAAGGATCGCCGTTGACCGCCATTCTGTAATACATGAACCCATCAAGGTTCGGGTTTTCACGCGGTGGACGTAATACAACGTGCTTTACGGTGAGCAAGGCAGAATTTGTTTCGCCGTTCTTGCCGTATTCGAGAGTAGCGCGTCCTTCTATTTTATACGGACCGCTCTTTTCAAGGAGCGACCGAGTCCATTCAATGCTACCTACTGCGCCTTGCTCATTTCTGATGAGCCGGCCGGTCACAACCATTTCGGGCTTGTTGGTCGGTCCGCAGGTCCAGCGCAAGACGTCCTTCTCCACTATTTCGGGTTTTAGGCCAAACGGGATTCCAAGTCCAAGAGAAAGGAGCCTTCCGCCTTGGATTTCGATCACCGTGTCGGTCAGCGTCCACCCGGACAATTCTGGCGTTTCGACCTTCGTCAAAGTCTGCGTTTTCGGCCCCATTCCGGCGCCAACGTACCATACGATGCCATCATATGAGCCTGCGCCCTCTTCGTAATGTTGGAACTCGCCATCGCCGAATACTTCCTCAGCCACGGGCCCGATCCTGATGAAACAGGCATCAGGTTGCCAGCGGAACAAGTAGTAGCTCGGGGGTCCAATTGGATTCGTAAGCCGGCACATGATTTCGCCGGTTTTAGGCGGGTCTTGCAAGAACTCCGCTATGTCGATTGCAGCGTTGCAACTAATCGCTGCGATTATTGGAATGATCTTAAACAGCTTCATGGCTGTCTCCTGTATTTTTCAGCTAAAAAGACCACATTCTGCAGCCGTATCAAGTCTGCCCTATCCTCAGCCGTTTCAGCGGCCTTCCAATATGTTGTGCGGTCTTTGAACCGTTTGGGAGCGCGCCAAATCCACGTCTCAAGGTGTCCGTCACAGAAGGACAGCACTCCAGCCTGACCGTGCCGGTCCGATGGCATGTTTACCCATCTGTCGTCGGGGTACGGCCAAACGAGGAAATGGCCGTCGTCAATGCTATCTTGATGTTCGCAGATGAACGAGAGCAGTCTTGCCGGTTCTGGTATTTGGTCCATGCGAAAGGCGACGTTCTGAACTTCGTTCGTTCTACCAGCGAGATTGCCGTTGAGCGAGTAGGACCGAACCCGTGGTTTTCGCGTCCTTGTCAAAGAATGATCCGATGGACAAACAAAAACCTGCGCTGCCTGCACGTACGGCCAGAGGCTGCCTTTCATTATCTGTTCTTGTGTCTCGTCGAGCACGGCGCTGCTGAAACCGGTCCACGAGTTTGATTCACTGCGCCACACCCTGTTCCAGACTGCTGTGTTGATCGGGAGACGGCCATCGTTCTCGTCCGCGTACATCGTCCAGCCAAGCTGAAGCTGTCGCAGGTTCGAGACGCAGCGGGCGGCTGAGGTTCGTTGCTTTGCCTTGGACGTGGCAGACAACAGCAACGACGAAAGTACAGCAATTATCGAGATTGTGACCAGAAGCTCGATCAATGTGAAACCAGTCCTCTTGCAAAAGTCGGCGCGCATTTTTAACTATCCGTTTCATACGTGCGCGGTTTATGCCCCGCAAGCAAAAAATTGTGAGATTTGATTACATGCTGGTTAAGGCGATGTCGTGCCCAGCGCGGCGTGAACCGCGCACCGCCGAAGCCTTTGATTATCCAACGACCGAATCCGCACTACAACCAGTCCAACGCGCGGATTGGCAAGTCGCCGGAACGCTGCGGCGCTGAGGTCAATTGCCCTGCCGAGGTGTTTTGCGGGCCCGCGATCTGTCACCGTAACAACGACAGATTTCCGTCCTCGGCTGACGAGAAGTTTCGCGCCGAGGGGATAATCCCAGCAAGCGCATGTGAGCGCGTCTGGATCAAATCGTTTCCCGTTGGCCATGATTCTGCCCCGGTGCGAGTTACCGTACCACGATGCGATTCCTGTAGTTTCGGTAGGCTCGCTGCCGATGGCCGGTTGAAGCAAAGCTGATGCGGCAATGAACAGAAGCGCGGCAGTTTTCATGGCAAACTCGTCGAGGGCGCCGCCGGGTGCCTGTTGAAATCATGTTTCACCGCCAGTTTCCACCGTTTTCGCCCAGGCGGATTGAGGTCCGGTCGCGGCCTGTTGTGCAGGTTCCCGTTGTTTCCGCTCGCGCAACCAGCCGGTCGTCCCATAATAGTCATACCGACAAGGTTTCCTCTTTCGTCCGCCACGCCAACCAAAAACTTGTGGCAAGGCAGCCTGCGATGATGCCTGTGATACCGCTGCACAGAAGCGTTGGCTTGTTCAAGCGCTACGGGAACAATATGCAGCCTCGGCTGCCGGCTTTTGTTTTGCGTTTGGGTCCTCGCGTTGGTGCTGGTAAGCAAACTGGGCATATTGGATCATGTCATAGAATGTGTCCTGTTGATAGGTGCGCGCAGCGCGTTGCGCTTTGAATACCACAAGCATGAGCTCGACCAGCCAATCAGGTAGCGGATGGGGAAGCTCGATGCCGTAATGCTGGTTAATGAGTCCTGTCCACGATAGACCGATGTTCCGATGCGACTCGGAGGGGGGGCCGTAGATGTGACTTTTAGGACCTGGCGCTTCTGTCATTTTGTCAGTCTGTGAAACGGGGTGAAAGCGAAGACGCCGTGATGCGTGTCCACCAAAAATCCGACTTGGCAAGGGGCCGCGAATCTGCCGGCTGAGTGATCATATTCTGTCGTGCCGGTCAGCGCGCCGTTCACTATCACCCGATTTTCCAAGAACACCGGCGTGTGCCAGTGGCCAGTCACAACATAATCAAATCTTCTTCGGTTCATTCTGCGGATTGCTTCCCGCCCAACCTCGCGCTGAATGCCATACCACGGCACCCCCATCCAAGCCCGAACCGTATCTCCATGCTCACACAAGAACCGCCATCCATTGATGTTCGCCATTATCTTCATCCCGGGGGAGGAAATGCAGACCACGTTTGGCAAGGATCGAAGGCGAAGCTCAGCCAGTGCATATGTCAGGTATCCCATGTTGTATTCGGCCTTGCGTTTTGCGACCGGCTTCGGCGTTAGCCGCCCGTGATTATCGGCACCGACTTCCCAGAAGTCCACATGGCTGAAGTGGGCCGCGACAGTGGCGACAGCCCAGGAGAGAAGCGAACCCGCGCGCGCTACCTGTACCGGTGTCGGAAATTCGGCGTTCGCCCTGAGTTCTTCCCGAATTTCGCCGGAAATCCAATCGCCGAGACCAATTATGGCACAATGGTCAATTGCGTACGCGCCACGCTGGCAGATCACCCATTTGATGAACGCGCTGACAATCCGTTCGATCCCGGCCTGCGCCGCCTTCCAATTGAATCTGTTGCTGAATTCTACCTCGGACCCGCGGATAATTTCGCCGATATGCCAATCGCCAAGGAGCAGAACTGCGGAAACCTTCGGTTTTGATCGGGGCTGGGGTTTTATCAGCCTCACCTTTGGCGGTTCAATTTCTCTGACTGCGTCTCGGAGCCGGTCCATCGTTTCCTCCCGGGAGCCGAGCCGCTCCTTCAGAGATGCAATCTCGGTCCGCAGCATCGTTATCTGCTTTCGCAGAAAGTATTCGATAGGCTTCGTTTCTGAGGCCTCCCCAAGCGTCGTTGGACCAGCGCATATGGCGCGGTCTCGGTATTGTCGGCTTGCTTCACCGCTCGATCCAGCTACCCATCTGACAGCAGCGCGTGCGCTTTCGATGCTCGGGAACAAGTCCGGTCGCCTGTCAGCCAGGGTCCTTGCGATCGTCTTGAACGGCAACGTTGGGTTTGCCGCAAGCGCAGCACGCACTATAATTGCGCGCTGGCGTTTCCATTCTGCCGCGCCACGCGCCAGTGGCGTTGTGGGTTTCGTTTCGTTTCGTTTCGTTTCGACGCTCATGGTTCCTCTGTGCCGATCGGCCTTGCCCGACCTGATTGATCGAGATAATAGTGCTCGCTCACGATCGGCGAATTGCTCAGGCCGGCGGCTGCCGCGTAGGCGTGCAGGGTCTTGTCCGAGTAAACTGCAATCGGTCCAGAATAGAGGGTCCACTGACCGGCCTGCGGTTGGCCGTAGAGTTGCGTTATCTGATAGTAGATTGACGCGCCAGACGTTTTTGAAGTCAGCGTGATGGTTTTCGGATAGGTCTTGTACGGTCCGCCAACCGGATCGACAACTGGCGATAGCGCCGTGAGACCTTCGCCGATCGACAGGGTTCGCGTCGAGCCGCCGATGCTAACCTCTGATTGGGTGACAAGGCCCGATTCGTCTGTTACGATCCCAAACAAACGCCAGCAGCCGGGCTGCGGGAGGGTGAAAGTCGCAACAACGGTTTTTTGAGCAAGACGTTCTCGCGACGAGAACAGCACAACCTCGTTCGCGCCCATCCTGCCCACAAGTTTGATCTCCGCGAGGTAACTGTCCGAGGCACTCGCCGAGAAGGACAGCCTGAACGTCGTATTCGGCGGGTACTCGGTGTCCCAGCTAATAGGGCCGAAATCGGTTTCGCTCGCGAGTCGCGCTTCGGCCCCAAGCCATTCAACCTTCGGTGCAAAGATGTTCGCGAACGTGAATTGGACCGGATCGGTTTCGGACAGCTCGGACATTCCGAACTGGTTAATACTCTGAGCTTTCACATTTACGGTCGCCCCCGTGCGTTGGCATGCAGCGAACAGCGGATGCTTATAAACAGCCAACGACTTCCGCCACAAAACCCATGCAATGTCTCCGGCGTGAAGGTACATCGGCTGGCGACCATCGCAGCCGCGCTTGACCCTTAGACGGTACGTGCCATCGTTTAGGTAAATTCGCCTGACCGACATCACCTCGAACTGTGACGGATCGTTTGCCTTGAACACGACACAGAGCAGCTTGTTGTCGGCAACGTCATCGCTGTCCAATAATGCTTCAACCTTTGCCCAGTCGTCGGTCGGCACCGAGGCGTCAGGCGTAATCCTGATGCCTTCCGACCAGTCTTCATACGGGTTTTTCGTCACAACGCCGCCAGTATCGTTCGTTTGAGTCTCATCGGGTCCGGGCGACTGGTAGCTGAACGTCCATACGTCAACCCACGTGACTTTCACCCCGTCGATGTTGTATCCGGTTCCGCCAAGCCCTCGGATGTCAACCGTTTGGTCGTTCACCAGACCGTGCATGTTCGGGTACGTGCACACGGTGGCAACGTTATTCTGCCGTTTGCGCCATGCAGTTTGCACCGCTGGTTGCCAAACGCCGTGGTCTTGAGAGATCGTGCCGCGCACGCCACAGCTTTGCTGAGTCCCGAGCAAGCTGTACTGCTGCTCACCATCAGTTTGCCACCAGATGTTCCAGCCGACCGTGTTCATGTCACGGCGGTGCACGAGCACACCCAGCGCGCACGGCACGCCAGCAATGCAAGCCGGTACCTGCCATACCTGAACTTGGCCTTCCTCCGGGATTTCGGCTTCGCACTGTGCCTGTCCGACCGGGTGCGAAGCCGCGGTCAAACGCTGCGCAACCGGTGCCGACCGCTCAAGCTCCCATTCGATCTCGACGCTACCAGAATCGGGGCTGCCCCAGCGCTTCGAGATGCAACGCGCGACAAACTGCATTCCGAGAGCCTCATGGCTGATTTTGAAAAGCGAGCCGGGTTTGATTTGATCGGTCTTTTCTGCGCGTGCAGTAAGCGTGCCGGAAAGGGATGGCCATGCATTCAGTTTTAGCATCTCGTTCGCGAACGTCGTCGCCTGCTGCGCCCAATTTATCCACGGCATGTCATACGTTCTCGCCCGAGGCGCCCCGGTCAATGCCCAATTGGCGCGGTCAATTGCCTTCACGCAGCTATCCTTCCAGGCTCGCGCGCCGTCGCTGTAACGTACGCTGATCTCGTTAAACGACGCCTCAGCCGTCTGCGCGTCGAACGACAGTTCGTCAACAAGGTCATGTATCGTCACCGTTTGCAGGGTGCCGGTGATCTGTTCGCTATGCGGAAACCTGCCAGCAATGACTTTGCCGCTCGGGTCCCACCTGAACCAGCCGTCATAGTAGCTCGTAAGGTGGCGCAGAAAGTCGCGGATTGTCGTACCCTCTTCGAGGATCGGCGATACGTAAGAATCTTCTGACCGCGCCATCAGCGCGTTCGCCGTTTCGACCCACGACGTTGTGTCAATCACCGAGGCTGGCAACCCCAATCCACTAGCAGGGTTCGTGATCAGTTCCGCAGCAGCAGCAAGGGGGTTCATTTGCCCGCGCTCGTCCTCATGCTGTAGGTCGCCGGTGAGAATCTGTTGGTCAGGCCATCGCCGCATGATCAGCTCGATGTTCGGGGCAGCCTGTCGCATTCTGCCAAGGTACCAGTGGACGAGCTCGACTACAACGAACCCGCGGCATGGGGGGTGTCCGAGGTATTTTAAGACGCCCATTGGATGAACATCTTGGTCCAATGTGCCGCGATAGAAGAACATTGTGCCATAGCCGGGAACATATATTGAGAAGGGATTCGACTTATCCCCCAGCCACACGGTAAAAATCTGCCAGTACATGGAAGGCGGCGCATTCTGTTTACTTGATTGATGCGTGAGAACGCACTGCCAGATTCGTCCGCCGTGCGCTACGATCGCCCCGGAGTCGTACGTCTTGTTTTCTTCCCAGACCACGTATCCCGGCCAGATTAACTTGCCATCACAAACGACGCCCATTAGGTGCGTCACGGGGCCAACGCACACTACTCCGGCTACGTGGCCGTAATAGTCGTAAACGCCTGCGGATGCTTTATTCCACGACATACAAGCTCATTTCTTGCCGCCAATGTCAACCTCGACTGCGTATACGCCTGTTACATTGCAAATCCAACGGACAGCGACCTTCCGGTCGCCAACAAACCACGGAATTACCGTTGCTTCTTGGTTTGTATTCAGCTCCACTGGCTCAACGTTTGCCATCTCCAGTTCGTCGTTGACGTTGGGCGAATCATTCATTTTGGCCTCCAGATAATTGCAAGACGGTGTCCCCAAGTCGGATCCGCGAGGTCTGAAATTATTACGCCGGGCCCGCGTATGCAGTGGACGAACCTGTTTCCGTCGAGGGCAACGCCAAGGTGATGCACGATCCTGCCGACCCTGAATGCGAGTAGATCGCCAGTCTGGGGCGTTGTGCCGTCGATCCGAATAAACCGGTCAAGCCCGGCCATGAACGGTTCGATCAATCCGTCTCGTGCGTAGCGGTAATAGTCCATCGGCACCTCGGGCACGGATACGTCAATAACACCGGCCTCGCGGTAAATCTCGGCAACGAGCTTTTGGCACGAGACACCGACCCCTTTCTGGCTCGCATTGGCCCGGAATGGCGTCCCGAGCCAGCTCTCAACAATCTGCCGCAGTTTCGGCGACATGTCTTCTCCGGTTGGAGTCATTTCTTTCCCCCACCTACTGCCATGTTCCCAGCCTGAACGAGTCCAGGGTTCGCAACCGGTATCATTGGGAACCCGCCGAAATTGTCGTAATTGTCGAACTTGCCTTCCGGGTTTTCGGCGCTGTACGCTTTGCAGGTCTCGGCGCGGCCATCGCACCCCGGCCATACGTTCACGCTGACGCCTTGCGCAGGCTGCTGCGTTAGCGGGCGGGACGGCTGCAATTCGATCGAGCCGTTGTTGGGCACGCTCGACTTCGCAATGGAAACCACTTCCGGAATGTCGGTCGCAATCTCAATCCAACCACCAGCGAACCAGTCTTCCCAGAAGGTCGGTTCTTGGCCCTGCTGTCGGTGGAAATCGGTCAGGACCAGCTTGTAGGGCCAGCTCGTCTGATATGACGACACCTTGCCAGTCCAAACCCATAGCGAGGGGTTAAGCCTGCAGATGCCGTCGAACAATGCGTGATTGCAGCCAAGCTGCAGACGCATTCGCGGGATTGCGCGGTCCCAGATCGCAAGGCCGCTGACAGCCTTTATTTGCACTGTTTCGCCCTGCACGGACTCGCTTTCGATCACGCCGTTAAAGATGCACTCGACGGCGGTGTCGTACCGGTAGATTTTGACTCGGAGCGCGCTGAACGCGCGGAGAAAAGCAATGTCAGCCGCTATCGGCACATCACCGATTGCCGCTTCAATAGTTACCTCATCTCGGTCCAAGTTTAGCCCGCTTGTGACCGATTTATGGCTAATGCGTTTTGCCGTCCACACTTTATCGTCTGCAGTCACGTCCTGTTCGTAGCTCGTGTAGCGGGCGACCCCGGTCGCACTGCCAATCGTCCACTCAAACTCGTAAAGATAGCGTCTCGGAGCCAATGGCCCGATTGTCACCCCGAGCTGTTCGCCAGTTGGGATCGTGTATTCGGTCGGCGCTTCCTCGAACTCGTGCGTTATGGTCGCTATGTTCGCCTCATGCCATTCAATTTGTAGCTCTGGCTTTCCGTACTTGGACAGGACAAGGTTATTGATCACGGTCCAGTCCTTTTCGCACGGGCCGGGAGACGAAAACGTATTGAAGAAGCTCTCGCTGTTTACACTGCGGATCTTGGCGAAACTGTACGACGTACCGTCCATCTGCCAGAAAACGAGCCAATCGGCGACGCGCAACCCAGCCGTGCTCTTCACATAGATTTTCGTCTGACCTTGGGCAACATCTTGCGTGAGACGCGCACATGACGGCCACAACTGGCTCCAGAAGCTATTTCCAGTGGAATGGACTGCGAAGTGATATAGCGCCAACTGACACTGAGCTCTTGTAGCGGTCATGACGGTGCATCTCTGCCGCCGTGCCCGCGCCGATTCGTATGTTGTCAGAAGGGGTTTTCGACCGAATCCGATCTGTCGCTCGATCACCATCAGGTCCGGTTGAGTGCTGAAGTCCTCCAAGCCAATTGCGAAAGGATAAAATTTCGGTGCCTCCGGATAGCCAGTGAGCGAAGGGCCAACCGGAAGTGTGCACGGGACTGGCGCAATGGCGTAAGCCGTGTCGCTGGTTTCTTTGAAGCTGTAGCGAACCCGACAATTTTCCGCATCAACCCATTTTATTTCTGGCACAGCTATCGTGCCCCAGAGTAGTGGGATCAGGAGATCATCATCTTGCGGTGTCGGGCTCGGCACGGTGCCGCTTGCGTGGATGGACCAAGCACCGCTCACATCGCGCATTAAGGCGTACATGCCATACGACATAACGATGCTTGCTTGGTCAGCCCAGCGGACGCCGAACGGCCAGAGTGGGCAGAGAACCGGTTGAAGGATGATTTCGCGGCAGTTCCTCACTGTTTTCTTCGCTTCGGTACCGCTGAGTAAGGATTCAAACTCGACGGTCCAACGGAGCGATGATGCCAACGGTCGTCGAGCCGTTCGCCCGCTGAGGCCGACCGTCTCCTTGGTAACGGCCGATACCTTTGCGACTACAGGTTTGTCTATTGCAGGATAATCGTCAAGTAGATAGACTGTTTGGCCCTGCCATGATAGAGCGATCATACGGTCACATTCCCAGAATCTCCGTCACATGTTCGCGGAACAAATCGACGAGCAGCCTCCGACCTTTCGTCGTTCGCAAGGCCTCCAAGGCGGCAGCGCGGCTATTGTACAGCGCAACGTGCACCTCGGGTGCAGCACCGTCCTTCGTCGGGCTCGGCGCTGATGCCGCGGCTGCGACTGGCGTAATCTCAGGCAGACCGAGAGCGAAGCCGGTTTCACTCGGCGCAACGAGGTCGATCGAAGCAGGGCTGGCCGGTGCACTTGCAATGGCCAGGTTGCCACGGAGCTCCGCGCCGACCGGCGATACAGCAGCGCTTGTTCCTTGGAGCGCGCTCATAGGCCTTGTGAATACGGCAACGCCATTTGCGCCCGCCCTCAGATCAACCGAGCGCGCAGCACGGTCCAGCACGTTCATTTCGAGTTTGAGGGTATCCGGAGTCGGGGGCGTAGCTTCCCTGACGCGGGCTTCGGATTCAAGCTGAGCGATTCTTGCTTGCGAGGAGCCAAGGACCCTGATTGGGTCCGCAGCCGTTACCATTGGCACGCGGGTTTGGCTGATAATGGCAGTAGGGGCAGTTGCCGCAGCCGCGCTGGTCGCCGCGTAGTCAGTTGCACCACCACGCCGTGGGCTCGTAACAGCGCGTGCGCCAATCGCGGCCTTGGGTGGGACCATCTTGCCACTGGCAGATTCAGCAAGCGTTAGATTGTCAGACTGGAGAACCACCGTCGCGCCTTTTCTCAGCAGTTCGAGTGTATCGACTCCGACTCGGTTTACGCTTGTTGTGTCGAAGAGGAACTTGCCCCGGTGGATAACGTCAACGGTTTCTATTGTCGGTCCGTGTCCTGCGTAGCCGCCTCGGTCGAATCTCGTCGGTGTCGAGGTCGCTTGAACGGCGGGACCGACGATGACGGCATCTTGGCCAGGCTGAGCCAAGGCACCGTACTCCGGCCGGCTGACAGGCCACGGTGTCATCACGTCACCGACCTTGAGCACCGTTTTCCTCCTGACCCTCAGGTCTTCGAGCGTCTCGCGCCCGATCCGCTTCACTGTCTGTGCGTCCAGCACGTACTCGCCGCGGTGCGCAATGCCAGCCGGTTCAGTTTCAGGTCCTTCGCCGGTGTAACCTCCACGCTGAAACCCGGCAGCGCGCACATTGGCCGGCCACGTCGTAATCTCATCATTGATCGTCAGGATCCGAAGCTGGCCCTTCTTCACCCTTTCGAGCGTTTCAACGCCGATTCGCTTGACGG
>Ga0315298_1001151_pt1 | contig 49725 bp, 39 predicted proteins | sample WHS_1_MG_FD_203077 | JGI IMG/M metagenome (GOLD analysis project Ga0315298, IMG submission 203077) | Extremophilic microbial mat communities from Washburn Hot Springs, YNP, Wyoming, USA - WHS_1_MG | ecosystem: Environmental > Aquatic > Thermal springs > Hot (42-90C) | place: USA: Wyoming...
CAGCCAGGAACGGAAACGGTTGATGGAGAAGATGAAGGATCATCCTAAGCTTAAGAAAAAGTTTCTGTCTTTGTTAGGCGAATTTGGATAAAAGTTGTCAATATTTAAGATTTGACCCTTTTTATGCTCTGTCTTTGTTAGGCGAATTTGGATAAAAGTTGTCAATATTTAAGATTTGACCCTTTTATATATATATATATTGGGGTCACCCACCCAAAAGACTGAAGCGGCCATTTTTTTTCAGCTGCCTCTAAAGAAATCGAATTTTCTACCGAAAAACATGCTAATAGGGATGGATTTTCAAGGGGGATGGGGATGTGACTCGTGAAGAATTGATCAGATACCTAGCAAAGCAAGGATTTAAAGCGGAACAGGCCGTGACCGTGGCCGATACCCTGATCAATAAATGGAAAGTTTCAGGCCGATCCGAAGAAGAGGTGTTAGCGGCCATTTCGGCCGACCTTTCACAAGATGGTCCTGTGGCCCAGCGTCTACAGGAATTGAAAAGGCGGCTATTTCAAGAGGAGGCGGTCCATCCGGCCATTACCTCTTCCGCATCCGGAGATATTCATACCCTAAAAGGATCAAAAAACGACCGAACCAGTGTTATCCTCTCGAGCGAGTTGGTCTTGGAGCGGACCGAAGTTGTCGTGGAAAGGGATAAAAAAAGACCCTCGGCCGAGGTTCCACCCCTTACGAAAGAAGAGGCCCAAGGACTCGTCGAGTCCGGGCGGAAAGCAAGAACTTCAAAGGCAAGATCCTTTTTTTCCCGCCACAAGAAAGTCTTCGGCGTGGTCGCCGTCGTTTTAGTCGCCCTAGTCCTCTTGGGAAGCGGTCTGGAATGGTACTATAAAAGGCCCTTTTCCCAAGCCCTTTCAGACTTCGACCGGACATTGAACCTGGAGAGTCAGGAATCAGTCGAATCCTCTCTGGATCAACTTCAAATCGTGATCGAAACGGCTGGAACAGCCTTAATGAAGTTGGGACGGTTCAACCAGAAGGCTCCCGTCTGGATATTCACGGAAACGGAGAAACGCCTTAAACGCTTCTTCGAAGAAATGGAAACAAAGGCCGCCGGCCAAGACGAGATCTATGGCCGGAAAATTAGGCCGCTTTTTATTAATCTCGGTAGGGGAATGCATTGGCTCTTCTTGTCCATTCGTAACGAGGAGGCGAAATTTACGATAAAGAGAAGGATGCTTTACGCCGTTGATCCCAAGGAAAAAGGATGGGATCCCGATTTTTTAGTTGCCAGAGGTTTTTACTTGTCTTATGACGCCGGGGCGTATCAACCTTCATCGCAGATGAAGATTGTAAAAAAAGGGGGGGTGGTCACGCTTGAACGGTTGAGTAAGAAGGATAAAGCCGCCCGGGCCCTGGTCAATGATCCCTTGTACCGGGCTCAAAACGAGATCCGTTTTCTGCAAATGCAATACTATACCCGACATCACGCTCGATTCTGCGGCGATCTTCGGGAACTTTTGGATGAATACCTAAAAAATACAAGCGGCGGAGGGGTGTCTCCGGAAACGGTGGCCCTCATCCGAAACGGCGCCCTGGCGGTAAAGCTCTCTGATGAAGGGCGTTCCTACGAACTGCTGGACCTTCGAAAAAACTAATCAACGTTCCATGCGATATTTGCAAAATCGATTCTGCATCCCTTTCTCCTCTTCGTAGACGAAGCCGACCGTTTCGCTCGATGATTGGGAAGGCAGGAGCAAACCGAGGCGGTTTTTGTTGTCGGACCGCAAAAAAGTCCTGCCTTCTTCCTTGACGGCCTGCCTTCCCTCATAGTATTGTTCCCCCCATCGATTAAGAGAAATTTCATTGTTAAAGGAGTCGTCAAGGCAAGAGACCATGAACAGCATTCCATCCATCGTTGACAGTCCCCTATATCCCATCGCCAACCCTAAAAGCATCGCCTTTTTCGGGGCCTCGAACAAGCCCACCACCATGGGCACCATCCAATTCATGTCCATGAAACAATTGGGCTTTGCAGGGGCCGTTTATCCCATTCATCCGACGGAAAAGGAAATTTTGGGTTACCGGGCTTATCAGAAGGTAAGCGATTTACCCGAGGTGCCCGATTTGGCCTTTATCGTTTTACCCACACGGATCGTCCGGGAGACCCTGGAGGCCTGCGGCCGCAAAGGCATCCGCCGGGCCGTGATCGTCTCCGGAGGTTTTAGGGAGGTTGGTCCCGAAGGGGCCGAATTGGAAGAGGAGTTGAAAAAGACCGCCGCCGCTTACGGGATACGCTTTGTCGGCCCCAACTGCATCGGGGTGGTCAATCCCCATCACAAACTCAACCCGACCCCTTTTCCATATGAGGCCGAACCGGGTTTCATCGGCATGGCCTCCCAGAGCGGCAGTTTCGTCACCCAGATGTTTGAATATCTCCGCCCCTTGGGGCTGGGCTTCAGCACGGCTTTCAGCGTCGGCAACGAGGCCAACATCGATTTGGTGGACTGCTTAGAATATTTCGGCCGCTGTGAAAAGACCAAGGTGATCGCCCTGTATATCGAAGGCATCCGCCGGGGTCGGGCCTTCATCGAGACGGCCCGGGCCGTCGTCCCACACAAACCCATTGTCGCCTTGTATATCGGAGGCACGGAAGCGGGACGCAGGGCCGGTTTTTCCCATACCGCGGCCTTGGCCGGGCCGGATGAATTGTATGAGGGGATCTTTCGGCAGAGTGGTGTGATTCGGGCCGCCTCCATCGCCGAGCTCTTCGATTTCTGTTGGATCCTGGGGACCCAACCCGCCCCGCAGGGGAAAAGGGTGGTCATCGAAACCCACTCGGGCGGTCCCGGGGCCAACGCCGCCGATGCGGCCGGCAGGGCCGGATTGGAGCTTCCTATTTTGTCTGTGGCCACCCAGGAAAAGCTGCGACCTTTCTTCCCTTCAACGGCCAGCATCAGCAACCCCGTGGACATGACCTTCTCCCGCAACAGCCAAGACCTCTTTTCCGTCATTCCCCGGATCATTTTGGAAGACGAAAAGGCGGATGTCCTGTTGCTCTATCTGGTCCCGCAATCCCGGATGATGGAGAGGCAGATGCGGGCCATGGGCCTTTCGGCGGAAGAGGCCTCAAAACTGATGGCCCAAATGGTGGAAGAACAGGTCCAGGGGGTGGTTCAACTGAGAGACCGTTATCGAAAACCCATTGTGGGTTACACCTACGGTTGGCCGGGGGATCCCCTGCATAAACGGTTGATTGCGGAAGGCCTACCCGTCTTTCCCGGTCCAGAACGGGCGGCCCAGGCCATCCGGGTGTTGGCCGAATATCACCATCACCGGAAGACCGAATGAGCGGATCCGAAGGATCATGGGGGTGGCTAAGTACCCTCAAACAAGAGGCAAAGAGGGGCAAGGACCACCCTTTCAGGATTTTGTAAAGCGGTGGCTTGCTCCTCCATCCGGCCGTCGGGACGAGGAAAAAGGAGATGGCCACCTGTTCTGATTCAGTGGATTTTCCGAATCCTTCGGGACAAGGAAATAAGAAGAACTTTTTTGGGGAGGAATGTACAGTTATAGAAGATTAGCCGCATCCGAATCCTTTTAAGGAAAGGTGGTCTTCCCTGACAGCCGTTCTGCTGTTCCATAAATCGGAATTTAACAAGAAAAGGCACCAAGGCGTCTTGACCCAATGGGGCCACCCCGCCGTTCGCCGGATGAACCTTTCGCCGTAAAAAAAAGGAAAACCATGATAAATTTCAAAACCGTCTATTTCCTCTTCCTTTTCCAAAACATCCCGACCCCGATCAGGATCAAACCGTAGCCGGAAAGGACCCACTTTCCCCCGGCCGTCCAAAGGGCCTCTTGCAATAAAGAAACGAACAGGGCGGCGGTAAGCAGTCCCCACCCTTTTCTCCCCCCGCCGATCAAGACCATGATCACTGGCGGAACGGCTACAGACAGACCGAAGGCCGAGGCCGGGCTGATATAACCAGCCTGCCAGACGTGGATCCCCCCGGCCAGAAGGGCGATGACCGCCCCCAGGAGAAAGGCCTTCATTTTTACCCCAAAGGTCGGGACACCCACCGATTCGGCCAAGGCCTCGTCCTCCCGGATCAGACGCAATTGGTATCCCCCTTTGCATCGATCTAAAACATAATGGGCGGCCAGGGAAAAGGCGGTCAGGGCCAGGATGAGCCAGTAGGCCGAAGGGCCTTTGGGGCTTGAGGGCAGGGCCAATCCCTCGTGTCCGCCGGAAAGGAAGGTCCATTTACCGGAGGTTTCCTCGAGGAGGATGAGCAGACCCAGGGAGGCCGCCGAAAAATAAAGGCCCCGTAGTCTGAATAAGACCCAGCCGAAGAACGCCCCGATGGGCAAGACGAAGATCAGGCTCAAGGGCAGGCTCAGCCAAATCGGCCACCCCTGAAGGACCAGCCGGGCCGTCACATACCCGCCCAATCCGAAAAAGGCCGTGTAGCCCAAAGAAAGGTATCCGGCGAATCCCCAAAGAAGATTCATTCCTATCATAAGGCTCAGGTTCAATAGGAGATTGAAGAGAAAGGCGATCACATAGGAAGATACAAAAAGAGGAAAAAGGGCGGCTAAGCTTAGGACGGAAGCGATTGCTCCGATGATGATGGCTTTCATGCAGATCCGCCGAAAAGGATTTTTTCTTGGGGGGAAAAGGCCGCCCAGCCCAGAAAAAGGCCTAAAGGGAGTAAAAGCCCCCATTGGGCCCCCAAGACGGCGCTTCCCGCCGATTCCAAAATCCCCCAGATCATACCTGCTCCGACGGCCTTCAAGATCTCTCCGGGCCCGACGACCATGACCATGAGCATGGCCGTCACCGTCAACTTCAGTCCCATGAAGGAAGTGATGGGATACAAAAAGATCCAAAACATCCCGGCCAAAGCGGCGGCGCAAAGGCCCAAGGACCAGGCCAGGGAGCGGGCGGACGAAAGGGAGATCCCCACCAGGACGGCTCCGACGGGGTCTTGCGGGATGGCCCTTAAGGCCCAACCCCTTTGGGTCCCGAAAAGGAATCCGCCCAGGAGCAAGAGGCATCCGCCAAGGACCGAGAGGAGGAGGAGCGAAAGGGGGGACAGGACAAGACCCTTCCATTGCCAAGGGGAAAAACCGAGATCAAGGCCCACCAGGGGATGGGGCAACAGCGTCGCCGATACCTCTTCGAGGATGAAGGCCAGACCCAGGGTGATCAAAAGAAAGGCCACGAAGGCCGATTCGGGTCTTCGCTCGGACAAAGGACGAATCAAAAGGGGGTAGGAAACCGCGCCCAGTCCGGCGAAGAACAGGGGAACCAGCACCAGGGCCAGAAATGGGGAGACCCCGCCTTTTTCGACTAAAAGATAACCGACTAAACCCCCGAAGACAAGGACCGAACCATGGGCCAGGTTCATCAGGCCCAACAGCCCCAGATTCAAAGACATGCCCAGGGCCAAGAGGCCGTAGATACCGCCCAAAAGGAGACCGCCCAGGAAAACTTGAATAGCATAAGTTGGGTCCATCATAGTTCATAGTTCAGGGTTCAGAGTTCAACATCCAGCATCCAGTATCCAGCATCAAGAGTTCGGAGTTCGGAGTTCGGAGTTCACCATCCAGGATCCAGGATCCAGCATCCAGCATCAAGAGTTCAGAATTCAGAGTTCAGAGTAAACCTAAACAACCCAAGCAACCCCAGTAACCCAAGCAACCCTGAACGAGGAACGCTTCACGAGGAACGCTTCACGGCTTTTAGTTCAGAGTTCAGAGACCAAAGCGCATATAACTGGCATTGAAAATGCTGAACATAGACCAAACCCTGGTGGCGTCAACGATCCCTCGGGGCTGGGTTGGGATATTGATGTTTCCCCGTGGCCACCTCGTAAGGCCAGATGATGGTATATCGCCCTCCCAAGATTTGACTGGGGTAGGTATTGATCTGGCCTTGGCCGTTGGAGGCAAAGCGGTTCGGCCCGCCCAAGGTCTGAAAGGTCCGGCCCTTCAGGGTTTCCATGATCCGATCCGGTTCCAGGGACTGGCATTGTTCCAAGGTTTGTTCCACCACTTCCAAGGCCATCATATAGGCCGGGGCCCAAGGGTAATCATCAAGGTCAATGCCGGACCGGCTTAAGAGGGAAAGAAAACGGCCAGCCGATGGCCCTTTCATTTCCGGCACCCAATAGGTCTGGCCGGTGACCCCTTCGGCCCCTTTGCCCAGATATTTTCTGAAGACTCCGCTGTGATGGGTGACATGAAATTCCCGAGGCGTCAGACCGAATTCTCTGGCCTGGCGCATGAACAGGGACCCTAAAGGGATATTGGCCGAGCAAAAGATGATGTCCGGATCGGCCTGTTTCAATCGTCGGATGACGGCCGTGAAGTCCCGCGTATCCGGAGGGACCACGTCGGCGGTAAGGACCTTGAGGCCTGCTTGGACGGCCATCTCCTTGGCCCCTTCATAGACGCTCAAGGGGTGCAAGGTCTCCTCGATTACGAAGGATACGGTCTTGGCCTTCTTTTCGGCCTTGATCATATCCCAATAGCGATAGGTGTAGCGCGGGGCTTCATCCAGGATTCCGGCCAGATAGCGAAAGCCCCGTTGGTAGATCTTGGGAGAGTTGGCGCAAATGGCCAGGAGGGGGATCCGCTGTCCCTCGGTCACGGCGCTTACGGCGAAGGTCAGGGAGCTGCTGTACGGCCCCAGAAGGAGATGGACCTTGTCCTCGGTGATCAGCCTTTGGTAAAAACGGCGGGCTGTGGCCTCATCGCTTTGATCGTCATAAACAACGACCTTGATCGGCAGACGCCGGTTGGTCTTTTGGAGCCACAACCCTCCCCGGCTGTTGATTTCATCGGCCCAGGCGGTCAAAAGATTCTTGAACGGCCCGACCTCGGTGGCGAACTTTCCCGTGGCCGAGACCGTGGCCCCGATGCGGATTTCCTGGGGTTGGGCCCCAAGAGAAGGGGAAAAGAGCCAAAGGACCGCGCCGATAAGCACGCAAACTTCGGTCATTACTTTTCCTTGATGCATCGTCTTTCCTCCTGCCTGAAATAAAAAGGGCCATCCCGCGGGTAGGGATGGCCCCAGGCCTGAACATTACCCTGCTTAAAAATTTCCCGTCTTCTTTACTACGGAATCGGAGAAAAAGCAACAGAAAAATTGTAAATCCGCCTGTTGTCGCATCCGGGCGGGAAGGATGAGGACGTTTTTAGGGGAGGAGCCGGGAGAAGACGCGGTTAATGTATTGGAAATAGTGATCGCTGTTGGCCACCGCAAAGATCCAAAGATCGTAAAGGCGGTCGTAGCGGAGGCCTTGGCGTTCCACATATTCGAAAGGATAGACCAAAAGGGGGATTACCGGCCGCCGGTCGTGGACCTCCAGTTGGGCCAAGGTCTTGAGGAAGATCTCGAAGGGAAATCCTTCCGGATCCAGGATGAAAAGGGTCGGGCCGTTGGTCAGGTCGGAGAGATTCAAACCCAAATCGGTTTTCAGGAGACTGATGAGGGCCTGAACCCGGCCTCCTTTCTTGATGGAGAACAAGCGGTGTTCCCGTTTGAAACCCAGACGCCGATAGGTCTCGTTGAGCCGGTCGTTTCCGAGCATTTCCGGAAGCAGGTCCAGGGCCTTGAGCATTTGGCCGCCGCTACGGTTTTGATAAAAAAAGGCCAATTCTTCCAGGTCTTCCCGTGTGCTCGGCCCCAGTTCCCAGGGAGGGGGCAGCTCTCCTTGGCGGGCGTCCAGGATCATGGGATAAGAAAAATAGGCGAACCGCTCCAAGGAACAGATACGCGGGTCTTTGAAAAAACGGGCCGCCCCGCCGAAGACCAGATTAGGAAACTTGTTTTCCGGACGGAAGTAACAGATGATGTTGTCCATCCGGGTCGATTCAAAATAATGGGAATCGATGATGTAGCGCTCGATCTGTTGCAGCAAGGTCAGGGCCACCCGTTTGTATCTCGAGCTGGGGGCGGCGGCCAAATGATGGAGCATCCAGGTCCGGTCATAGGTATGGAGCATGGAGATGTGCCCGATGAGGGCGTCGTTTTCGTGATAGGTGACGTGTCGTTCGATCTCGGACGGGCCTTGATAGATCCTCTTGTAAAGGCGTTTCACCTCCTCCTTGTTCTGCCGGATATACTGGTATTTTTGGGGATAAATGAAACCCACCTGAAAAAAAAAGCGCCACAAGGTTTCGGGTTCGATGCGACCGCAGACCTCGAGGTGTTGATTCATGGCTCGGTTGACCAGATTGGTCAATCGGAGGTAATCCTCATTGGAGAGGTTCAGGATGGTCAAGCCGACTTTGATCTTGGGGGTTTCTTGAGGGATCCGGTAGACAACCTGGGCCTTCAGGGAGAGGGCCGGGGCTCCGGCCAGGTCCAGGCGCAAGTTGGAAAGGATCATTCCCGGTAAGAGGGTGGCGGATTCGGCCGCTTCTTCCACCGACAATCCCGAAGTGGACAAATCACAGACCGTCAGACGGATCGTCTTTTGGGTCAAGGGATGGAGCCCGGAGACGACCGGAGCGGGATGCAGGGACGTTCGAGAGGCCCGAAATTCCCGTCGTTTAAAGCGGGGGAGGGGGCGGATGTCGGGCTTGAGGATAACCGTCTGGGAATGGAGGTCTTCCCATTGTTTGAGAATCATACATTCCCGGGAATAACAAATTTCACCCTCTTCCCGAAAAATGACCTGGACCGGATATTCGGGATTCAGCCATTTCAGGGAAATCCCTTCTTGGGGAAAGAGCTTCACCTGAAAGGCGTTGATGCTGAAGACCTCCAAGGCCCCGGGGAAAAGGATACCCCCTTGGATCAATTCGGCCGGGATAAGGGGGCAGGGATAACGGTCGGCCGAACGGACCCGGATTTCATAGGCATATTCCGGCAGGGTCAGCTCCATTCCCCGGGGGCTGATGGTTCGAACCGTCGAACCGGCCAGGACCAATTCTTTTCGGTTTCCGATGAAAAAACCGAGGAGACGGCAGTCGTTGAGGGACTCCCGGTATTCCTCGGGACGGATCCAGCGTCCGAAAAAGGAATCCTCGCTTTTGGGTTCAGGTCTCAAAGACCGGACCAAGATTTCGTCGAAGCGGGGATGGCGAAAGACCACGCCGAGTTCCCCTTCGGAAAAATCGAGGAAGTTCAAACGGTCGATGAGGGAGCGGCGGGATATCCTTTTGACATTGACGAATCCCTGCTCCAGTTCACCCCTTTCCAACCGGCGGACGAGTTCACCCAAACTCCCGTAGCGGAGGTCTCGGCCTCCATCCTCCGGATGTAAAGGGGGACCCGGGTCAAAACCTTCGGCCATCGTCCTATCTTCCTCGGACAGTGAAATACCCTTTGGGTTCCCCATCCTTCCTAGCTTCATCCGGCTTCAGTCGCCCTTTGTCCGTCCCTAATCCGATGGGTTCGCTTCCGATTCCGCAGGTGTCTTCTTCCGGGGGAAAGACCGGATCAATCCGCTCCTTTGCGGATGAAGGTAGGCACCTCCAATTCTTCTTCATCGAAATAATAATCCGGGGCCTTGGCCGGTCGGCGCGGGCTGTACCGGTCGATCTCCTTGCCCCGGCGCACGAAGGTTGGGGTCTCGGGATCCTCCAGGCGGGGGGATTTGAGCTCGGCCATGTTTTGGCGGAGGTGATCGATGTCGACCACCAGTTTTTCCTCCTTGGGTTCGATGCCGGTGGCCACCACGGTCACCCGCAGTTCGTCTCCCATGCTCTCGTCAATGGCCGTCCCCCAAATGATATGGGCCTCGGGATGGACCTCTTTTTGAATCATCGTCGAGGCCTCGATCACTTCTTCAAAACCCAGGCTGGAACTGGCGGTGATGTTCAACAACAGGGCCCGGGCCCCGGCGATGGAGATATCCTCCAAGAGGGGGCTGGAGATGGCCCGCTGGGCCGCTTCCAAGGCCCGATTTTCCCCGCTGGCGATGCCTGTGCCCATGAGGGCCACGCCCATCTCGGCCATGATGGTCTTGACATCGGCAAAATCCAGGACGATCAACCCCGGGGAAACGATCAGGTCGGCGATCCCTTTTACGGCGTAAAGCAGGACTTCGTCGGCCTTTTTCAGCATTTCCAGGAAACCGGCCTTTTTGGTGGCCAAGGCGATCAAGCGGTCGTTGGGAATGGTGATCAGACTGTCCACCACCTTACGCAACTCTTGGATCCCGGCCAAGGCCTGTTTCATGCGGACCGTCCCTTCGAAATGAAAGGGTTTGGTGACCACGGCCACGGTCAGGATGCCCAGCTCTTTGCAGATCTGGGCCACTACCGGGGCCCCGCCGGTCCCGGTCCCCCCTCCCATGCCGGCGGTGATGAAGACCATGTCGCTTCCTTCCAATTCCTGTCGGATCTTTTCGGCGTCTTCCAAGGTGGCGTTGCGCCCCACTTCCGGATTGGATCCGGCGCCTAAACCCTTGGTCAGGGTGGTGCCGAGCTGAATCCGAATGGGGGCCAACGAGGCCGAAAGGGCCTTGAGGTCGGTATTGGCGGCGATGAAGTCCACCCCGCTGAGCAGTCCGGAACTGACCATAGTATTGACGGCGTTGTTGCCGCCTCCTCCCACCCCGATGACCCGGATCTTGGCCCCTTGCCGGACCCCTTCTTCGACGTTGATCATTTCAATGTTCATGCTCCCTACCTCCCTAAGTTATATTCTGGATCTCGATAGCGGATGTTTTTCCTTGCCATTAAACGGGCTTGAACCAGCGACGCATCCGTTCCATGACCCGATAAAAAATATTTTGGTCCCGGATGCGGAATTTTCTTTTGGGCATATTTTTGGCCCCGTAGAGGACCAAGCCGACGGCCGTGGCGTACATGGGGCTGTTGACCACGTCGGTGATCCCCCCGAAACCCTGGGGATATCCCCGCCGGGTAGGCAAATTGAAGATCTGCTCGGCCAGCTCGGGAATCCCCTCCAGGAGGGCCCCTCCTCCGGTAATGACCAGCCCCGAGGCCAGGAGGTCTTTGTAGCCGGACTTGACGATCTCCCGGTTAACCAAGGAGAAGATCTCCTCCACCCGTGGTTCCAATATTTTTCCCAGGATCTGGCGGGAAAGGTTGCGGGGCTTCCGCCCGCCGACGCTGGGGACCTCGATGGTCTCCTCTTTGTCGATCATGGAGGTCAGGCAACAGCCGTAGGTCTTCTTGATCTTTTCCGCCGCCATATGAGGGGTCCTGAGACCGATGGCGATGTCGTTGGTCAGGTTGTTGCCGCCCAAGGCCAGTATGGCCGTATGCTTAATACAATTGTTGGCGAAGATGGCCAGGTCGGTGGTCCCGCCGCCGAAGTCCACCAGACCCACTCCCAGTTCCCTTTCTTCAGGGGTGAGGACCGTTTCGCTGGAAGCAATGGATTCCAAGACGATATCGATAACATCCAGACCGGCCTTATTGGCGCAACGGACGATGTTCTGGGCCGAGGTGACCGCCCCGGTAATGATGTGGACCTTGACCTCCAGGCGGACGCCGGCGATTCCCAAGGGGTCCTGGATCCCGTCCTGATCGTCGACGATGAATTCCTGGGGTAGGACATGGATGACCTCGCGGTCCATGGGGATGGCCACGGCCTTGGCCGCCTCGATGACCCGCTCGATATCGGTTCTGGTCACTTCCCGGCTCTTGACGGCGATGACCCCATGACTGTTGAAGGCCTTGATGTGCCCGCCGGCGATCCCGGCATAGACGGAGCGGATTTCGCAGCCGGCCATGAGTTCGGCCTCTTCCACGGCCTTTTTGATGGAATTGACCGTACTTTCGATATTGACCACCACTCCTTTGCGCAGGCCCACGGAGGGATGGGTGCCGATGCCGACGATATCGATGCCGCTGGAGGAGACTTCGCCGACGACGGCGCAGATTTTGGTCGTTCCGATATCCAAGCCGACGATCGTATGATCTTCCACTTCGGTCACCACCCCCTTTCTTTTCCTCCGGATCCGTTGCCTTCCCGCGATGTCCGGCTTGCCCGAGACGGGCTATCCGGTTTTCTTGGCCGCCGTCCCCGGGTGCAGCCCGTGGACGATGATCTTTCTCCCGTACTGGAGGGAAATGCCTTTCAGGGCCGTAATGTCCGGCCGGGTTTCCAGGGCGGCCCAGATCTTTTCCAACCTCTTGACCTTTATCGGAAAGTCTTCCTTACCCAAAGAGATCCGAATCCCTCGATCTATGGTATACAGGGTATAGCCGCAATCGGGGTCGTAATGGATTTCGGACAGCTTATGGGGGTAGAAGGGGTCCTTCCCGCGGCTGAGGAGGTCCAAAAGGGTCTTCACTTCGGCCAAGAGCTGAGGGCGAAGGCGACCCTCGATGATCCCGTCTTTCAGTCCCAACCCGGTCAAAAGGGGCAACGAAGTATCCCCTTTCAAATCCAGCTTCTTGAACAAGACCCCTTCCCGATCAAGGAAATAGAGGTGTTCCCCCACGGTGGTGAGTAAAAAGGGCTGATGCTCGATCACGGTCACTTGCAGCCTATTGGGCAGCTCCCGCCGCAGGCGCACTTCCTTGACCCAAGGCAAGGATTCCATCTTTGCCTTGACCTCTTTCAGATTCAGGGAAAGGAGGTTGACGCTTTGGGTCAATCCCCCTTTTTGCAAAAGCTCCGTCTGGGAGACCTTTTGGTTTCCCTTGATCTCCACCTGTTCCAGTTTGAAGAAGGGAGTGGAGAGGGCGGCCAAGTAACCGATAAGCAGGAACATGCTTATCCCTACGGCGATCATCAACAGCAGGGTCCCGATCCAAAACCGATGCCTGAGCTTTTCTCCTAAACTCGTTCGGGAATCGAAAAAGGTTCCTCGGTAATCATTGCGGTCCCAATGACCCAGTCTGCTTTTTCCCAGATACATGAGGATCCCCTTTCTTTTATTCGGAATTAACGATTGCCCGCCGTCCCCAGGGGTTTCAAACGACACCCCCACAGTTTCACTTCCGGTTCCAACACAATGCCGAACCGGCTCCAAACGCGGCGGCGTATCCGATTCATCAGGGCGACCACGTCGCCGGCTTTGGCGCCGCCGAGGTTGACGATGAAATTGGCGTGGACCTCGGAAATTTGGGCCCCGCCTTTTTTTCGGCCCTTCAATCCGGCCTCCTCGATCAGCCGGGCGGCAAAGCCCCCGGGAGGATTCTTGAAGACCGAACCGCAGCTCGGCCGGTCCCAGGGTTGGGTGTTCTTTCTTGAGGACCACAGCCGCTTCGTCTCCCGGCGGATCTCTTCCCGGGGTCTGACCTTAAGCTTGAGACCCCCGGAAAGGATGATTTCGCCGGGCTCAAGGTCTAAGGAGCGATAGGCGAAGGCCAGGTCCTTTTTCCCCTTCCTGGTCAAGGTCCCCTTGGGAGAAAGGGTAATGAGATAATGGGTCAGATCTCCGATTTGTCGGCCGTAACTCCCGGCGTTCATGGCCCAGGCGCCGCCCACACTCCCGGGGATGCCGACCAGAAATTCCAGTCCGCCGAGTCCTTCCCGGATCCCATAACGGACCAAGTTACTCAGAGAATAACCGGCCGTCACTTCCACCAGGACCCCCCCGTCGGAAAAGGTCCTAACCACCCGCGGTTTTTCTCGAGACCATAAGCGGATGACCAGTCCTTTGATCCCTTTATCCGAGACCAACAAGTTACTGCCCTGTCCCAAAACCCGCCAGGGCACCTTTTCCCCTCGGGCTAATGCGATGATCCTTTCCGTTTCCCTTTCGTTCAAGGGCTCGATCAACCATTCGGCCGGGCCACCGATCTTTAAGGTGGTGTAAGGGCCCAGCGGTTCGTTTTCTTTGACCCGTCCGGGACAAACCCCTTCCCAGAGGGCCTTAAGTCTTGCCTTCCTCGACAAGGTCTTGACCTATCTTCCAGACATCTCCGGCCCCCAAGGTGATCAGGATGTCATCGGGGGTCAGGGTTTGTTTCAAGAGGGCCGTCGCCTCTGCCGGGCCGGAAACGAAGGAAACATCCCGATGCCCTTTTTCCTTGATCCTTTCCACCAGGGCCTCGGTCCTTACTCCTTCCAGGGGGTCCTCGCCGGCGGCGTAGATGGGCAGGAGCAAGAGGCGGTCCGCCTGATAAAAGGCGGTAGTGAATTCTTCAAAAAGGGCCCGGGTCCGGGTGTAGCGGTGGGGCTGGAAGATCACCACCAACCGCCGATCGGGCCAACAGGCCCGGGCGGCGTTCAAAGTGGCCTTGATCTCTGTAGGATGGTGACCGTAGTCATCCACGACCGTCGCCCCTCCGTATTCCCCTCGGATCTGAAAGCGGCGTTGGACGCCTTCCAGGGATTCGAAGGCCTCCCGGATCTTGTCCAAGGGGATTTCCAGTTCCAGCCCAACGGCCACGGCGGCCAGGGAATTGTACACGTTATGGATGCCGGGCAGTTTGAAGCGGATTTCCAAAAGTTCCTTTCCGCCTTGATATAAAAGGTAACGGGTGGATAGGCCCTGATGAACGATCTCCCGGGCCTGGAGGTCGGCCTGGGCCGTAAGCCCATAGGTCCTATAGCGTTTTTTCAGTTTAGGGATCAGGGCCGGGAGGTGGGGGTCGTCGAGACAGAGGATGGCCAGACCGTAAAAAGGCAGGCGCCCCAGAAATTCCAAAAAGGTCTCCCGAATGTGGTCCAGGTCTCGATAATAATCCAGGTGTTCCAGATCGATATTGGTGACCACGGCGATACTCGGGCTCAAGTGGAGAAAGGAGCCGTCGCTTTCGTCGGCCTCGGCCACCAGGAAAGATCCCTGGCCCAACCGGGCGTTGCTGCCCCATTTGTCCAGCCGACCGCCGATGATTACCGTCGGATCCAGGCCGCCGTGGGCCAAGACATTGGCCACCATGGAGGTGGTCGTGGTCTTGCCGTGGGATCCGGCCACGGCCACCCCGTATTTCAAGCGCATCAACTCGGCCAGCATTTCCGCCCGAGGGATGACCGGCAAGAGGGCCTGACGGGCGGCGACGACCTCGGGATTGTCCGGCCGCACGGCTGAAGAGATGACCACCACCTCGGCCCCTTGAATGTGTTCGGGTTTGTGCCCGTAATAAATCGTTCCTCCGAGTGAAGCCAGACGACGGGTGATTTCCGTATCCCTCAGGTCCGAGCCGCTGACCCGATAGCCCAAGTTTAAAAGCACTTCGGCGATGCCGCTCATGCCTATGCCGCCTATGCCGATGAAATGGATATGTTGAAAGCGGGGGTACATTTTTAGTTCAGAGTTCATAGTTCTGAGTTCAGAGTTCAGCGTAACCCCAAGTAACCCAAGTAACCCAATGAATCCTGAAGGAGATACGCTGCACGGCTTTTAGTTCAGAGTTCAGAGTGAAACATCCAGCATCCAGCATCCAAAGCCCTTGGACGAGGGCCTTCAGGGTCGATGGGATTTCTTTTCGGCCAAAGCGAGGCACTCGTCGGCGATCTCTTCGGCCGCCTTCCTTTTGCCCAGGGCGGCGGCCCGTCTTCCCATTTCGATCAATCGTTCCGGGCCATCCAACCAGGAACGGATCCGCTCGATAAAAAAAGGGGGTGTAAAATCCTTTTCCAAGACCATTTCCGCCGCCCCGGACTCGACCAGGTAACGGGCGTTGTGTTCCTGATGGTTATGGGCGGCAAAGGGAAAGGGGATCAAGAGACTCGGTTTCCCCAAGGCCGTTATTTCACTAACGGTCATGGCCCCGGCCCGGGCGACGATCATCCGGGCCTGGCCGTAAACCCGGGCCATGTCGCTGATGAAGGCCTGGACCCGGTGCTCGAACCCCATTTCCCGGTAGGCTTGGGCCACTTCCTCTTCATCCTTTTCCCCGGTCTGGTGAATGAAGGACAAGGCATTTTTCCATTTCGTCAAATCTTTTAAGGCCGCGATGACCACCTGATTGATCCGGTGCGCCCCTTGGCTGCCACCCAAGATCAGGAGGGTGAATGGACCGGAACCCGTAGGTCTTTCCTCATCGGCCTGAAGGATCTCTTTTCGGATAGGGTTCCCGGTCAGGCGGATCTTCCTTCTCGGAAAAAACCCTTTCCGATCCTCAAAGGCCAAAAAGATCCGATCAGCCACCCTGCCCAGGAGACGATTGGTCATCCCTGGGATGGAGTTTTGTTCCTGGACGGCGCAGGGAATACCTTTCCACCAGGCGGCTGAGACCACCGGGCCGGTTACGTATCCCCCGACTCCCAATACAACGTGAGGCCTTATTTCCTTAAGGATCCGCAACGATTCCCCAAAGGCCTTAGGGAGCAAGGTCAGCGAACGGAATATCCCGGCTGTGCCCTTACCCTTCAACCCTTCCACCTTCAGGATCCGAAAGGGGTATCCCCTTTCCTGCAACACCCGAGCGTCCAGAGGCCTGGGGGTGACTACAAAAACGATTTCATGACCTGGATCCTTTTCCTTCCAGGCCTCAGCCACGGCCACGGCCGGAAACAGATGGCCGCCGGTGCCGCCGCCCGCGATCAGGAGGCGCACCTTGTTCCCCTCGCGTGTTGGGAGGCGATGTTCATCAGGATCCCGATGCAGATCATGTTCAAGATCAAGGATGAACCGCCGTAACTTAAGAAAGGTAGGGTCAGTCCTTTGGTCGGGACCAGGCCCATGACCACGAGCATGTTGACCAAGGCCTGAAGGCCGATGAGGACCGAGATCCCCACCACCAAATAACGGCCGAAGGGGTCGGTCACCCTCAAGGTCAGCTGAAAGCACTTGATGATCAGGATCAGATAAAGGGCGATGATGACCAAGACCCCCAAGAACCCGAACTCCTCTCCGATGATGGATAAGATGAAATCCGTATGAGGTTCGGGCAGATAAAAGAGCTTCATCTTGCTTTGGGAAAGACCCTGACCGAACCAGCCTCCGGATCCGAAGGCCAGGAAGGAGTGTTTCAGATGAAAGCCCGAACCCAAGGGGTCCTTCCACGGATCCATGAACGACAACACCCGCGCCCACCGGTAAGGGACGCGCCAAACCAAAAAATAGGCCAGAGGGATCAACGGGAGGGCGGAGAGGACCAGGTGTTTGATCCGGACCCCGCCGATGAAAAGCATGACGGCGGTGACCAGGGTGATCATGACTCCCATGCCCAAATCCGGTTCTTTGATGATGAGGAGGATGAAGACCCCTACCACTGCCCAGTGAAAGAGGTATCCTTTTTTGAAATCCGTCAATATTTCTGGTCTTCGGGCCATGGACCAGGCCAGAAAGATGACCACCACCAACTTGGCGAACTCGGACGGCTGAACGGAAATCCCGAAGATCCTGAACCAGCGGGAGGCCCCGCCCACCCGATAACCGATGCCGGGGACGAGGACCAAAAACAGGCTGAGGAGGGTTACGGCCATAAGCCAGGGCACCCCTTTTTGCAGCTTCTGATAGGGCAGGAAACGGAAGAACAACAGGATGCCCAGGCCGAAGAAGGCGAAGATCATCTGTCTAAAGGCGAAATAAAAGCTGTTGCCCTTTTCGCGAATAGCCACGTGGGCGCTGGAGCTGTAGACCATGATGGTCCCGATGATCACCAAACATAGAATCGTCCCCAGCCAGACGAAATCGTCTTTGTGAACGCCGGCGCCTTCACCGGCGAAGTCGGTCCGAAGGTAGGTAATGTTTTCCCCCTCAAAACGATCAAACACGGTCGGCCTTTCCTTTCAGTTCCTTGACGGCCCGCTGAAAGACTTCCCCTCGATGTCCGTAATCCCGAAACATGTCGAAGCTGGAACAGGCCGGGGAGAGCAAGACGGCGTCGCCCGGCCGTGCCAAGGCATAGGCCCTTAAAACGGCCTCTTCCAGGGATTCGGCCGTTTCGGTCAGGGTCAGTGTTCCCAGTTGTCCGGCGATGCGTTCTTTGGCCTCTCCGATGAGGATCAGGGCCTTGACCTTTTCCCGGATCAGACCTTCCAAGGGGTAATAATCCCCTCCCTTATCCCGACCGCCGGCGATGAGGATGACCGGTTGGTCGAACCCTTCCAGGGCCTTGACCACGGCCCCGACATTGGTGGCCTTGGAGTCGTCGTAGAAGGCGACGCCGTCCACTTCCGCGACCCATTCCAAGCGGTGACCGAACCCTTTAAAACCGGTCAAGACCCGGCGGATCGCCGCCGGATCGGCATTCAAAAGCCTGGCCCCGAGGACGGCGGCCAGGGCGTTCTCCTGGTTGTGGGTCCCGGGCAAGAGAAACCCCGTCAGGTCGTAGACCTCTTCCGGCCGATGGGGGAGGAAAAGACGGATCCGGTTTCCCTCGAGAAAGGCACCGGGGACGCACCGTTCGTGCCGGCTGAAAAAATAGACCGGTCCTTTGAGCCTTCGACCGATCTCCAAACAGCAAGGGTCGTCGCGGTTGATCACCGCCGCGTCGTCGGCCCTTTGATTGCGAAAGAGTCTGGCCTTGGAGGCCGCATAGGCCTCGAAGGAAGGGTAGCGGTCCAGGTGATCGGGGGTGATGTTCAACAAGAGGCCGACCTTCGGAGTGAAGGATTCCGTCGTATCCAGTTGAAAACTGCTGATCTCGGCCACCACCAAGTCCTTTTGTTCCCCCTCCAGGACATACTCCATCAAGGGCCGGCCGATATTGCCGCCTAAATAGGTCCTGATCCCCCCTTCAACCAGCATCTCGTTCAACAGGGCCGTCGTCGTAGTCTTGCCGTTGGTCCCGGTCACGGCCACGACAGGGGTGGTGCAATAACGGGAGAAGACCTCCACTTCCCCGTAAATGGGTATCCCCTTGGTCCGGGCCGCCTCCAGGGCCGGCAGGTCCAAGGGGATACCGGGGCTGACCAAGATCAGATCGGCCTCGGTAAAGAATTCCGGGCTGTGTCCGCCGCCTTCCCAGATCAACGAATGGCCTGCTTCGGTAAAGGGGGCGGTCAAGGCCTTGATTCGGTCAGGGGCCTGCTGATCGGAGATGCGCACCCGCGCCCCTTCCTTCAAGGCAAAGGAGACCAGGGCCAAGCCGGTCTTGCCCAGGCCGACGATCAAGACCCGTCGATCTTTAAAGACCAAGGACATCTCCTGTACCTTTCCCGCCCTTTCCCGCTTTTTCCTCGTTTTTCATGATACCCCTTTTCCCGATCATCATCGTAATTTCAGGGTGCTGAGGGAAAGGAGACTCAAGATCACGGCGATGATCCAAAAACGGACGATGATCTTGGGTTCCGGCCAGCCCTTCAGTTCAAAATGATGGTGCAAAGGGGCCATACGGAAGATCCGCTTGCCACCGGTCATCTTGAAGTAGCCAACCTGAAAGATGACCGACAAGGCCTCGATGAGGAAGATACCCCCGACGATGATCAAGAGGATTTCGTTCTTGGTGATGACGGCCACGGTCCCCAGGGCGGCCCCCAGGGAAAGGGAACCGACATCCCCCATGAACATCTGGGCCGGATAGCTGTTGAACCAGAGGAATCCCATGCCGGCCCCGACCATGGCCCCGCAGAAGACGGCGAGCTCCCCTGATCCAGGCACAAAGGGGATCTGGAGATAATTGGCGATCTTTACATGGCCGCTCAAATAGGCAAGCAATAAGAAGGTGCCGAAGGCGATGGTGGCCGGACCGATGGCCAACCCGTCCAATCCGTCGGTCAGGTTTACGGCGTTGGAAGTGCCGACGATGATAAACAGGGTAAGCAGGATGTACCCCCAAGACAGGTCCGGCGTAACCGTCTTGAAAAAGGGGATGCTCAACCGGGTGTTGTAGCGGAAGTTGAAATAGAGGACCACCGCCGGGACGAGGGCGAAGAGGATCTGCAAGGAGAACTTGGCCTTGGCACTCAAGCCCTTATTCCTTTTTTGGATGAGCATCAAGTAGTCGTCCAAGAAGCCGATGACGCCGAAACTTAAGGTCACCAAAAGGACCAGCCAGATATAGGTATTGGTCAAGTCGGCCCAACAGAGGGTGGACACAAAAACGGCGAAGAGGATCAGAATCCCGCCCATGGTCGGGGTGCCCTTTTTGCTGAAATGGGACTGGGGACCTTCTTCCCGGATATACTGACCGATTTGGTAGCGGATCAGCAGGCGGATCACATAAGAACCCAACAGAAAGGTGATGAAAAGGGCGGTCAGGGTGGCGTAGATCGTCCTTAAGGTGATGTAGCGGAAGACATTGAAGAAGGAGATCTGATCGTGCAGGGCGTACAAGAGGGCATACAACATGGGTCAGCTCCGTTCCTCCAAGAGACGGGCGATCTCGTCCAGGCCCATCCCGTGGGAACCCTTGATCAAGATCCAATCCCCTTCCCGGATCTCCTTTTCCGTCGCTTTAAGGATCGTTTCCTTATCCATGGCCCGGACGATGGAGCGGGGGGGGCGCTTGCCTTGGGCCGCCGTTTCGGCCAAGTGGTGAGACCACGGACCCAGGGTCAAGAGATAATCCACCCCTAATTCACCGACCAGGCGTCCGATCTCCTCGTGGGCCGATGCCGCCTGAGGACCTAATTCGAGCATGTCCCCTAAAATCAATCCTCCCCTTCCGCCGCCGCGCAAAGCGGAAAAGACGTGGAGGGCCGCGGCCATGGAGGCCGGATTGGCGTTATACGAGTCGTCGATGAGACGGCTCCCTTTCCGGCCTTTTTTGATCTGCTGTCGGTGCTCCGGCGGGGAAAATCGGGCCAGTGCGGTCCGGATCTTGTCCAGGGGGACACCGAGAAGCAAGGCCGTAGCGGCCGCCCCCAAGGCGTTGCTCACCTGATGGGCCCCAGGGAGGGACAAAAGGATTTCCTCCCTGCCCCAGTCGGAGGCGATGAAGAAGCGCAGGCCTTCCTCGGTCCTTTGCACCCCTTCGCCCCGCACCTGGGCCTGAGGGCTTAGACCGAAGGTGAGTTGGCGGGCCTTACAGGTCCGAGCCAGTTCGAGGATCCGTTCATCGTCGGCGTTGACCACGGCCCAGTCCCCTTCGGCCAAGGAATCGAAGAGTTCCCCTTTGGCCCGGGCCACTGCCTCGAGGGTCCCCAAGCCCTCCAAGTGGGCCGGTCCCACATTGGTGAGGACCCCGATGCCGGGTCGGGCGATGCGGCAGAGCTCGGCGATCTCTCCCGGTCGGTTCATGCCCATTTCCAGGACGGCAAAGGCATGGCCTGCATTCAAGGTCAAGAGGGTCAAGGGGAGGCCGATGCGGTTGTTGAAGTTTCCCGGGTTTTTCAAGGTAGGCCCCATTTCCTCTAAAATAACCGCCGTCATCTCTTTGGTCGTGGTCTTGCCGTTGCTCCCGGAGATCCCGACCACGGGAAGGGAATGCTTTTCCCGCCATAGACGGGCCAGGTCTCCCAAGGCGGTCAAGGTATCGGCCACCTGGATGACGACCTTCTCCTGGCTGATTTTTGGGGCCGAAGGACGTTCGACCAAGGCCCCCGCCGCCCCTTTCTCAAAGGCCTCGACGAGATGATCGTGGCCGTCGAAACGGAGTCCTTTCAAGGCCACAAACAACTGGCCGGGTTTGAGGGTCCGACTGTCCGTAGAGACCCCCAGGGCATGGAGCCCCAAGTCCCCCTGGATCAAGCGACCGCCGAGTCCGGAGATCAATTCCTCCCAGGGGAGTTTACCGGTGTTGAACACGGCGCGCCTCCAGGACCTTTCGGGCCTCTTCCCGATCGTCGAAAGGAAGGATCTTGTCCCCTATGATCTGATAATTCTCGTGACCCTTCCCGGCGATGAGGACCCGATCTCCGGGACGGGCCAGCCTTACGGCCAGGGCGATGGCCTCCCGGCGATCCGGGACCACCGTATAGGCCGAAAACGGGGGCAAGGCCTCCATGGCCTCGGGGGGAATAAAAGAAATTCCCTCTTCCTTCAACCCTTCTTCGATGGAGCGAATAATGGCCAAGGGATCTTCTGAACGGGGGTTGTCGGAAGTAATGACCGTCAAATCGCTCAAAGTTCCTGAGATCTTGCCCATGAGGGGTCGTTTTTTTCGGTCCCGATCACCGCCGCAACCGAAAACGGTTACGATCTTCCCTTTTCCATATTCCCGCAAGGCCTCCAAGGCAAAGCGAAGGGCCTCGGGTTTATGGGAATAATCGACGATCACCGTCAATCCCAGGGCGTTTGGGATCGGCTCCATCCTTCCGGGGACGCGGGCCAGGGACTGAAGCCCCTCCTGGATCAGACGGGATTCTACTTCGAAGCCGTCGGCCACGGCCCAAGCGGCCAAGAGGTTATAGAAATTAAAGCGGCCGATCAATGGGGAGCGGAGATCGTATACCCCTTTAGGGGTGTGGATGCGGGCCTTCAGGCCGGAAAGGTCCGCCGCCGTTTCCAAAGGGAAATAGTCTCCCCCCTCCTTGAGGCCGAACCTCTTTTTGGGGGCCTCAAGCTCCTGCAAAAGCCTTTGGCCGTAAGGGTCGTCACCGTTGATCACGGCCGTCCCTCCCTCCCTTTTCAGGTAATGGCGGAACAAACGGGCCTTCGCTTGGAAATAATGCTCCATCTCCCGGTGGTAGTCCAAATGGTCTTGAGACAGATTGGTGAAGACCGCTTGATCGAAGGAAAGGGTCCCGATCCGTCCCTGATCCAAGGCATGGGAGGAGACTTCCATGACCACATGGGTCACCTTTTCCCGAACCATTCCGGCCAGCAATTCCTGGAGGTCCAGGGACTCCGGTGTGGTGACCGGGGCCGGAAAGGTGTGGTCCCCGTAGCGATAGGATACCGAACCCAGGACGCCACAGGCAATCCCCGCCCTGCGCAAGACCGACTCAATTAGATAAGCGGTGGTGGTCTTTCCCCCTGTGCCGGTGATCCCGACCATCTTCAACCGCGAGGCCGGTCGGCCGAAAAAACAGGCCGAAAGTCGGGAGAGGGCGTCCCGGCTGTTTAAGACCCGAATCCGCGTCACGCCATCGGGACAGGGGACGTCCTCCCTTTCCACCACTATCGCCGTCGCTCCCTTTTCCAAGGCGGCTCCGATATAACGATGGCCGTCTTCCCGATGACCGCTGATGGCCACGAACATCCCCTGGCTTTTGACCTTTCGGGAATCATAGGCCAAGTGGGTGATCTCCCCTTCCGTGGGGCCTTTTACATCGGCCTCGGGCAGGGCCTGTAAGAGTTCCTGGAGCCGCAAGACCCTTTCCTTCACAACAAGGGTTGAAATTGGACGCGACAGCGCACATTTTGACCGATGGCCGTCCCCGGAGGCGGGTATTGGGCCACGGCCTTTCCGCTGCCGAGTATTACCACCGGGATTTCATGTTCCTTCAAGACCTCCAAGGCCTTGCGCATGGTCAGACCCCGCACGTCGGGCATGACCCGTCGGTTTTGGGGGCAGGAGGCGGCCATCATGCCTTCCCCGACTTCCTGGCGGACCTGGATCAGCGGCGGGGGGCCTTGTTTTTCCGGTAGAGGAAGGGTTGTCGGCGGTTGAGGTCCGGGGGTCAGGGGACGGCGGATGCCGATGATAGGGAGGATCTGCTCCGCGATTTCCCTGAAGATCGGGGCGGCCACGACCCCTCCATAATGGGCCCCTTTGGGTTCGTCGATGACTACGACGATGACCAATTCCGGTGCCTCCGCCGGCAGAAAACCCATAAATGTGGATAGGTATTTCCCCGGGGCGTAACGTCGGGTCTCGGGGGAGACCTTTTGGGCCGTTCCGGTCTTGCCGGCCACGGCCAGTCCTTCGATGGCCGCCTGGGTGGCCGTCCCGCCCGGTTCGGTGACCCGGGCCAAAAGACGCCGCATCTCCCGGGCCGTTTCCGGGGAGAGGACCTGTCGAACCACTTGGGGAGGGAATTCCTTGACCGGGTTTCCCTGTTGATCCAGGATCCGGCGGACGAGAAAGGGTTTCATCAGTTGTCCGCCGTTGGCTATGGCCCCCAAGGCCGCGGCCAGTTGGACGGCGGTCACCGTGACCCCTTGGCCGAAACAGATATTGGAAAATTCGAGTTCCCCCCAATTTTGATAGGGCCAGACGACCCCGGACACCTCGCCCGGCAGATCCAGGCCGGTGGGCCGTCCGAAACCGAAGGCCCGGATGTAGGTATAGAAGGTTTTAGGTCCCACCTTTTTTCCGATCTTGACCGCCCCGATATTGCTCGATACCTTGATGACGTCCTGGAAGGAAAGCCAGCCGTGGGGATGCACATCGTTGATGACATGATTACCCACACGGTAGGCCCCGTTTTCACAATTGATCATGTCGTTGATAGAGAAACGTTTTTCTTCCAGGGCGGCGGCCAACAAAAAGGTCTTGAAGGTGGAGCCCGGTTCGAAGGTGTCGGTGACGGCCCGATTCCGGCGATGGGCAGGGGGGCTCTCTTTCGGATTGTTGGGGTTGAAGCCCGGGACATTGGCCAGGGCCAAGATTTCCCCGGTGCGGGGATTCATGACAATGGCCGTTCCCCCTTGGGCCTGGGCCTTGGCCACGCCTTTTCTCAACTCCTTCTCGGTAAAGTATTGGATGTTCTTATCCAGGGTGAGGAGCAAATGCCGTCCTTCGTCTTCCTGAATGGATTCCAATCCGCTTAAATAGAGGGTTTTCCCCTGGGCATCGCGGAAACTCGGTTCATAGCGGTAAGGGCTTTTCAGGTAGGAGTCGTATTGTCGTTCCAATCCTTCCAGGCCGTTGGGGTCCAGGCCGACGAAGCCGAGGACATGACAGGCCAGCTCCCGGTAGGGATAGAAGCGTTGAGTTTCTTTGGTAAAATAGATCCCTTCCAATTTTTGGGCCCGCACCGCCTCGTATTCTTCCGGGGTGGCCCGCCGTCGGAGGTAGACGAAGTTTTTGTCCTGACCTAAAAGATGGACCAATCGGTCCCGGTCCAAGGCCAAGAGGGGTCCCAATGTTTGGGAGACCACCCGAACGTCTCGGATTTCCCGGGGCTGGGCGAAGATGGAGTCCATTTCCACGGTCATGGCCAATTCAAAATGGTGACGGTCATAAATAATACCCCGCTTGTACGGCCGGGGGATCTTTTTTTCCAATTCTTGTAAGGCGATTTGCTTCAGCTTCGGCCCTTGCCAAATCTGCAACTGAAAGGCCCGGCCGATGACCAAAAGAAAGATCAGACCGACAAGGATGAAAAAAGAATACAGGCGTACTCTAATGTTGTATGATCTTTCCCGGCTCATCGGAGTATCTCGATCTGCCCTTTTTGTGGAGGTCTCAACCCCAGCTGGGTCAGGGCGATCTTTTCGATCCGTTCCGGAGATTTCAGGTTGGACAACTGAATACGCAGTTTCTTGTTGATTTCCATGAGGGCCAGTTTTTGTTTCTGTTCGGCCGCTATGTCATAACTGATCTGGATGATCCGCACCCGCAGCCACACGTAACCGAAGGCCGTAGGGAGGAAAAGGCAGAGGAGGATAATCAAATACCGGACAGGTCGGGAAAACCTTTTCCCCCGGTCCGGTTTTTCCCGCCTTCTCGGTTGGGGTTTGACGGAGACCTTCATGGCTTCATCCTCGCTCCCCGACCCTCATCTTGGCCCCGCGGCTTCGGGGATTTTTTCGAACTTCCTCGTCCGAGGGGATGATGGCCTTGGTCACGACCCGTTTAAAAACCGGTTGTCCTTGGGGCCTTTGAGGATCTTGCAGGCCCAGGGCGTCCCCTATACCCCTCTCCAGGCGGAGGAAGGTCTGCTTGACCATGCGGTCTTCCAAGGAGTGATAGGCGATCACGCAGATCCTCCCCCCCTCGGTCAGGACCGCCAAAAAATCTTCCAAAAACCTCGCCAGTTGCTTCAATTCCTCGTTGACCGCGATACGCAAGGCCTGGAAGGTGCGGGTGGCCGGATGGATCCTCCCCGAACGGGGCAGGATACGGGCGATCAAATCGGCCAATTCCGTGGTCGTCCAAAAAGACCCTTGGGGGCGATAAGATTTGATCCTGCGGGCCAAGAGCCTGGCCTTTTTCTCCTCCCCGTATTCTTTCAAGACCCGGGCCAACTCTTTTTCCGAGGCCTGTTCCAACCAGGCGCCGGCCGGCACCCCCCGGCTGCGGTCCATGCGCAGATCCAAGGGTTCCTCCCGACGAAAGCTGAACCCACGCCCCGGGCTTTCCAGTTGCAGGGTGGAAAGGCCCAGGTCCAAAAGGATGCCGTCAACCTTCGGAACCCCCAGGTTGGGTAGGATCTTCTTGATCTCGGCAAAGGTCCCGTGGACCAGGGACAAACGATCGGAAAAGGGTTCCAGACGCCGCCGGGCAACGGCCAGGGCCTCGGGGTCGCGATCCAGACCGATGACTCGGGTCGTTTGCGGACTATGGGTGAAGATGGCCAAGGTGTGTCCCCCCGTACCCAGGGTCCCGTCCAGAAAAACCCCCCCCCGGTCACAGCGAAGCCAATGGACCACTTCCCGAACCATTACCGGCTGATGAAGGACCGCCGTCGTATCTCTCCTTAAAATCCCAACGAGGCCAGTTTTTCTTCCAGTGCGGTATGGATCTTTTCGATTCTTGCCTGTTCTTCTTCGAACCTGCCCTTGTCCCAGATTTCAAAATAGGTCAATTGCCCGGCCAAAACGACATCCTTGGTCAGCTTGGCGTGTTCGCGCAAAGGCGGCGGGATGAGGATCCGGTTGTGACTGTCCAGGTTGCATTCACAGGCCATGGAAACGAAAAACCGTTTATAGGCCCTGATCTCCTTGTCCGCCTGGGAGAGTTGGCTGATCTTTTCCCCGATCTCCTGCCATTTGGCGTAAGGGTAAACGGAGAGACAGGAATCCGATTTGGTGACGATCAGCCGGGTGTCCCCCATGCTCTTGACCAGATCCCTGAATCGGGCCGGTATACTGATCCTCCCCTTCGGGTCAATCACCTGGACGGCATGACCTATAAACACCCGTCGGCCCCCTTTTCATGACCTTTTCTGCCACTTCATCCCATTTCATCCCACTTTAATCCCCACTATAGTAAAAAAAGAGGGGATGTCAAGGAAAAAAAGAGGATTACCGCTGGAAATTCTTAAAAAAATTTACAGCAGCCTTAAGGTCCCGCCAAGGCGGTGGTTGAAATAAACCGTAAGGGGCCTTATATTAAAAAAACCCTCCAGAAGGGGAAAAATAACCGGGTATTTCCGTATTTCATCAGAAAAGAACACCATATTGACAAGATAATGAAGACCGTCGTGTCCAGATAAGAGGCGTTATGAAAGAAATCAAAGAACAAGGGACATCCTCCCCGGAACGGGGGCAAAAGATACCCACCCAAAAGGAGTTGGAACGGGAAATCAGCGAATACCTCTCCCGGAAGTACGGGGATCGGGTGAAGATCTTTACCTCTTTGGTCTTTCCCAAAGAAGAGAACGAAGGGTTGGAAAGGGAAAAAGAACCGCCCAAAGGGGCGGCCTCCAAGATCCGTTTTGATCTCAAACCCGAGGAGCTGGAGGCCTACCTGGATGAATATGTCATTCGACAAGACGAGGCCAAGGCCGTTTTGGCCACCAAGATTTGTACCCATTTCAACCGGATCAAGTACTGGGAACAACAGGACAAGGCCCAGGGCCACGATGCCGTGGGCACCATCAAAAACAACATCCTCATGATCGGTCCCACCGGGGTGGGAAAGACCTATCTGATCAAGCTGATCGCCAAGAAGTTAGGGGTCCCCTTCGTCAAAGGAGACGCCACCAAATTCAGCGAAACCGGCTATGTAGGCGGGGATGTGGAGGATCTAGTCCGGGACCTCGTTTACGAAGCCGGAGACGACATCGAGTTGGCCCAATGCGGGATCATCTACATCGACGAGATCGACAAGATCGCTTCCAGCGGAAACATTATCGGACCGGATGTCTCCCGTACCGGGGTACAGCGGGCCCTTTTGAAACCCATGGAAGAGACAGAGGTGGACTTGAAGGTCCCCCATGACCCCGTTTCCCAGATCCAGGCCATAGAAAACTACCGCAAGACGGGAAAGAAGGAAAAGCGGACGATCAACACCCGCCATATCCTTTTTATCGTCAGCGGGGCCTTCAACAATCTGGACAAGATCATTCAGAAAAGGGTCCAGGATAAGGCCATGGGATTCGGGGCCAATGTCCGCTCCAAAAAAACGGGATCGCCTTGGTTGAGCCAGGTCCGGGCCGAAGACCTGATCGCTTACGGTTTCGAATCGGAGTTTGTCGGCCGTCTGCCGGTGGTGGTGGTCCTGGAAGAGCTTACGGAAGAGGATCTGTATCAAATCCTGAAGAATCCCAACAATCCCATCATCCGCAGTAAAAAAAGGGATTTCAAGGCCTACGGCATCGACATCCTCTTTGAAGACGAGGCCTTGAGGCTTCTGGCCCGAAATGCGGCGAAGGAGAAGACCGGGGCCCGCGGGTTGGTCAGCGTCGTGGAAAAGGCCCTGATTAAATTCGAGAAAAAACTCCCTTCCACCGACATCCGTCGGTTTCTGGTCACCCCGGAAGTGGTGGAAGACCCGGAAAGGGAACTGAACCGACTGTTGCAGGACCCGGACCATCCGGATTGGAAAGAGCGTTTTGACCGGGCACGGCGAAAGGAAGAAGACGACCTGGTGGAGCGCATCCGCCGGAAAAAAGGGGATCTGGAAGGCCGTGGGGTCGGGGAGTGGACGGAATACCGCCTGCGCCTGATCGCCCGTCATTGCCTGGACAAGATCATGGATTTTCCCCAGGCGGCCGATGAGGTCTCCTTAAAGGTCCGGCAGATCCAGGAGTTCGCCTTGGACTTTTTCGACCGCTTCGGCATCGGCCTCACCTTTACCGATGAGGGGGTGGACGCCTTGTTGGAAAAGGCCTGGCAGGCGGGAAGGAGCGTCCGCTCCGTCTGCGAAGACCTTTCCAAGGATTTCAAATACGGCTTCGAACTGGTCCGGGAAAAGACCGGACTCAACCGCTTCATCATCACCCCGGAAGCGGTGACCGATCCGGAACGGTACATCCATAACCTTCTCCAGGCCCACTTTCGCAACAAAGGGGGAGAAAGAGAAGGAGAAGGCGGCTAACCCAAGGCCCACCGTTTTTCTCATCCTTGATATTCTTGAGAGGGGTTAGGTTTTTCTTTACAGAAAGGGGGGTCTGTTATACATTTCTCATTGATGGGGGGATTCCCCCCGATTCCTTCCCCTTGATGTTGCCCTAAAGGACCGATGATCGGCATATCCAAACTTTATTTGGGAACGGTGGAACCTTCGGACGCCCTGCGCTACGGCAGGGCCTCGGCCCGTCTCCCTTCCCACTTGCTCCAGTTTTCCGAAGACAAAAAACCGGTCGTGGTCTGGAATCTGACCCGCCAGTGTAACCTGAAGTGCCGCCACTGTTATGCCCAGGCCGGGCTGGAGAGGTCGCGGAGCGAACTGACCACCCGGGAAGGCAAGACCCTGATAGATGATTTAAGCGCTTACGGCGCCCCGGTGATCCTCTTTTCCGGTGGGGAACCCCTCATGCGGCCGGATTTGCCCGAGCTGGCCGAATATGCCGTAAGCAAAGGCCTGCGGGCGGTCGTTTCCACCAACGGCACCCTCATCACCCGCTCCCTGGCCCACACCTTAAAGGCCATCGGCCTTTCCTATGTGGGTATCAGCCTGGACGGGCTTAGGGAAGTCCATGATCGATTTCGTGGGGTGAACGGCGCCTTTGACCGGGCCTTGGAAGGGGTGCGCCACTGTCGGGAGGCCGGTATCAAGGTAGGCCTCCGTTTCACCATCAATAAGGGGAATCAAGACCAGATTTCCGCGATCTTCGATCTTTTGGCCGAAGAAGACATCCCCCGGGTCTGTTTTTATCACCTGGTCTATGCGGGGAGGGGTTCGGCCTTGATGGCCGAGGACCTGAACCATAAAGAGACCCGAAAGGCCGTGGACCTTATCTTGGATCGGACCCGGCAACTCTTTGAAGCCGGCCGGGAAAAGGAAGTCCTGACCGTGGACAACCACGCCGACGGTCCCTATGTGTATCTGCGTCTGGTCCGGGAGGGTTCGCCACGGGCCGGGGAGGTGCTGGAATTGTTGAAAATGAACGAAGGCAACAGTTCCGGCCGGGGGATCGGTTGCGTCGATTGGGACGGAGAGGTCCACGCCGATCAGTTTTGGAGGCACCTTTCTTTCGGCAATGTGAGACGACGGCCTTTCAGTGAGATCTGGGAAGATCGCAGCCATCCCCTCATGGCCAAATTGAAAGACAAAAAACGATTCGTCACCGGGCGTTGCGCCCGTTGCCGCTGGTTGGATGTTTGTGCCGGAAATTTTCGGGTCAGGGCCGAAGCCGCCACCGGTGACCTCTGGGCTCCGGATCCGGCCTGCTACCTGACCGATGAGGAGATCGGGATCGGAGAAGGTTCCTGAACGGCCGCGTTCAGCATTCCATTCGGTGCTCAGGCCTGAGTAAATCGAAAACGGTCTTGACCGGGGAAAAGGTCTCGATCGGAACTTCTACGAAAAGGGTGATCCAGTCGGCCATAGCCCCGTTCCAAAGGCCGGGCAACTCCAATGCCTTTAATTCCCTCCCTTGGTAGGTCTTTCGGGTGATGAAGACCGCCTCGGGATCGGCAAAACGTTTCAAGTTGAAGGGCCGTCCCTGAAAGTCCCGGACCGATAAGACCAAATCCACCGGATTGAAATGGGAAGAAGCGGCCAGGCAGGCCCGCTGGTCCGGGGCCAGCCTATCCACTTGGGCCGTTTCGACGATCTGCCGGGACGGCAGGCCGTCTTTCCCTTCCACCCAAAACGGTCCACCGCCGGGCTCTCCCTGGTTTCGAACCATGCCGCAGACCCGAATGGGGCGGTTCAGCCTTTGAAACAAGTAGGCCCGTTGTTCGGCAGGGGACCACTTAGGGAAATCTTCGGGAAAAGAAAGGCCCAACCTTTCCCTGCCCAGGGCCGAGGCCTCTTCCAAAAAGCCAGGATCCTCCCGGCCTTGGTCCAAGCCCTGAAGAAGCCGGTGCACTTCTTCCTCGATGCCGACCAAGTATCCCCCCAGGATTTTTTTCCAGAGGACGGTGATTCCTTTTTTCTCGTCCGGTTGGACATTGTCGATGTTTTTGATGTAGATCAGGTCCCCTTTCATGCGGTTGAGATTGTCCAAGAGGGCCCCGTGACCGCCCGGACGAAAAAGGAGGTTTCCGGCCTCGTCCCGAAAAGGCCGATTCTCCGGATCCACCGCCAGGGTATGGCTCGCCGGGCTTTGGACGGAAAAGCCGATGCGGAAACGGCAAGCATATTCCGCTTCATAGCGGGGCAGGACCTTCTGGACAAAGGAGCGGACCTTTTCTTCCTGCCCCGGGGGACAGGTGATGTGCAGTCGGCAGAGCCCCCGTTTGTCGCGAACGATGTGGGCGGCCTCAATGAGGTGCTCTTCGAGGGCGGTGCGGCAGCCCTTAGGATAGCGGTGAAAAAGGAGGAGACCCTTGGGCAGGTGCAGGTATCCCAGCCCCTTAGGGAGGAGGAGAAATTCGACGATTTCCCGCCAGGCCTTTCGGGCTAAGCATGTCTCCAGATCGGTCCCGGCCCGGCGCATGACGGCCTTCAGGTCCTCAAAAAATGGAAAGTCGGGTAAGGCCTCACAGAATTTCTTGGGCGAGTCGTCTTCCGGAAAGGGCGCGGTGTCAGGGTTTCCTTCTTTACCCGAGGCGACGGCGGATAATAAGGATTGAAACATGCGGGTGGCGGCCCCGGAGGCCGGAAGGAATTTGGAGAATCGGCCCGCTTCCGCCGCCCTTTCCTGGCGGGCGACCCAATGGGGAATGCGGTTTTCCGGAATCTTTTCGATGCCGTCCCCCAGGGTACAAGGGCGGTTCAATCGCAAGAAGCCGCCTCCTTTCCGAAACAAGGCCAGTTGGGTCAGGACCCGGGAGCGGGGGATTCCGAGGGATTTCATTCGGCGGAGATCCTCTGGAGTGAAAAGGTCCTCTTTCATGAATCCCTTTCTTTCTCTCTTGGCCTACTTATTTTTTTGAGGAACAATAGACCAAGGTCCGTCTTTCGGTCAAGAAGAAAGGCCGGCCCGAAGGGGTCTCGGTCTTTTCCTTTAGATTTTGGGTTTTAACTTCGGCGTTTGGAGGCGCAGACCGGACAAGTGGGATTGGGTTCCACCTGGATTTCGGAGAAACGGGTCTCCAAACCGTTATAGACCAAAAGTCTTCCGGCCAAAAGCCGTCCCACGCCGGTTAAATATTTGACGGCTTCCTGGGCCTGGATGAGCCCGATGATCCCTGGCGTGGTCCCTAGGACCGGGAATTTTTGAAGCGGCGGGGCCTGGGGGAAAAGACAGCGTAGGCACGGTGTCCGGCCGGGGAGGATGACCGTGGTCATACCCATCAGACCCTGGATGCCGCCGTAAATGAAGGGGATGCCCCTTTCCAGGGCCTCGTCGTTCAACAGATAGCGGGTGGGGAAATTGTCCATGCCGTCCAGGATCAGGTTGCACCCTTCGATAAGTCCCGGTAAAGAGGCCTCGTTGATCTCCGCCTCCAAGGCCTCGATGCGGATCTTGGAATTCAGGCCCTTGAGCTTTTCCTCGGCCGATTGGACCTTGGCCCGGCCGATATCCGCCTCGCCGTGCAGGATCTGGCGGTTCAAGTTGCTCCATTCCACCCGGTCCCGGTCCACGATACGAATGGTTCCAATCCCGGCGGCGGCCAGGTAGTAGGCTATGGCCGACCCTAAACCACCGGCACCGGCGATCAAGACCGTTCCCGCGAGCAATTTCTCCTGCCCCTCTTCACCGATCCCGTCCAGCATGATCTGTCGGTCGTAACGAATCCGATCCTCTTCCGAAAGCATGGTTTCCCCCTTTACGGCAATGTCGTCTTTTTTTTAACCATATCATAAGGATCCGGGAGGTCAATCCCTAAGATCCACGTCCTTCGCCCCCTTTGGGGTCTGGACCTTCAGAGGAAAGGATCCTTAAAAAAATATTTGACCTTTAGGGAAAAATATTCTAAGCTCCCCATGATTTAAGACCCCCTTTGTATGGAAACCGAAGGAAATTCGGAAAGTTCCCTAAGAGGTCGATTTTGGGAATAAATAAATGATCATAATCAAGGAGGGATAAAAAAATGTTTCAAGTAACGGTGGATGCGGATAAATGCACCGGCGACGGCAACTGTGTGGATACGTGCCCGGTAAGCGTTTTTGAACTGCAGGACAACAAGGCGGTCCCGGTCAATATGGACGAATGCCTGGGCTGCGAAAGTTGTGTGGAGGTCTGCGAGTCCGGGGCCATTACCGTTAAGGAAGTATAGGTTTTCCTACCCCATCGAGAAGGGACAGGTCGGGAGAGGGTTCTCGCTTGTCCCTTTTTTTTATGTTTGGTTTTCAGCTGACGGCCTCACAACAGCGGGCCGTTTCCCACGGCCCGGGACCGGTGGTCGTCTGCGCCGGCCCGGGGACGGGAAAGACCCGGACCTTGATCTGCCGGATCGCCTGGTTGATCGACCAAGGCCTCGCGGCCCCGGAAGAGATCCTTGCCGTAACCTTTACCCAAAAGGCGGCCGAGGAGATGCGCCGCCGTCTTGAGGGTCTGAAGGAAGGGGAAACCTGGGCCTCCAGGGTGCGGATCTCCACTTTTCACGGCCTGTGCCTGCGCCTTTTACAGGAAAACCTGCCCACCCCTTTCCGGCTCTTATCCGAACCCCAGGCCTTGGCTGTGTTGAAGGAAACGATAGAAGAATCCTTTCCTGAATTTCCCCTGCGTCGTTTGAAAGAGCTGGCCCGGCGCATAGGCGTAACCAAAAACCATCTCCTTCCCCCTGAGACGACGACGACGAAGGCCTTTTCCTGGGATGACCTCCCCTTTTTCCCGGAGATTTACAAGGCATATCAAAAAAAATTGGTTGAAGGGGGGGTGGGGGATTTTGACGACCTCCTCATCCGGACCGTCAACCTCCTGGAAAAGGATCCGATCTTGAAAGACCAGGTCAGGAGGCGATACCCCTTTGTCTTGGTCGATGAGTTTCAGGACATCAATTTGGCCCAATACCGTCTATTTCAATCCTTGAGTCGAGAAGAGGGCCCTTGGATGGTGATCGGCGATCCAAACCAGGCGATTTACGGATTTCGGGGTTCGCACCCCGATTATTTTTTCCGGTTGAAGGAAATCTATCCCAAGGCCGAATGGATCGTCCTGGAAGAGTCTTTTCGTCTGAACGCCACCGTGGTCCAGGCCGCTCATGGGGTCTTAAAATCGGAAACGCCCATAAAGGCCCTGAAGGCGGGTCCCCCGTTAATTCCGGTCATCGGCCTGGACGATGACGAGTCCGAGGCCGAATATATCGCCGAGATCGTCGAGAAAGAGGTGGGCGGTTTGAGTTTCCTTTCCGCCGCTTCCTCTGAAGGCCCTGGAAAATGGGGAGTAAGGAGCCTGGCCGACATCGCCGTCCTCTATCGGCTCCATGCCCAAGGGGATCGCCTGGCCGAAGTCTTCACCCGCAGGGGGATTCCTTTTCAAAGGGTCTCCGAAATCCACTGGGCCGAATTCCCTGAGACGCGGATCCTCCTAAAAAAGATCCAGGCCCTGAAGGGGAAAGACCTTTCACCGGCGGCCGCCGTGGAGGAGTCGATGGCCGGGGAGAAAGACCCCTTTTGGACGGTCGGGGAAGGGGTCGAGGTCTTAAAGAGGTTGCGGTCCCAGGCCGCCTCTTTCTCCGGCAGCCTTTCCGAGTTTGTTGAGGATCTCTCCCTCCTCACCGGACTTGACACCTTCGAACCGGAACAGGAGGCGGTTGCCCTCTTGACCCTCCACGCCGCCAAGGGCCTGGAATTCCCCCTGGTCATCATCAGCGGCTGCGAAGAGACCTTGCTCCCCCTTTCTCTGCTCAAAGAATCGGAACCGGAGGAGGAAAGACGCCTCTTCTACGTAGGTCTGACCCGGGCGGTGGACCGGGTCGTTCTCACCTGGGCGCGTAGGCGCACCCTCTTCGGCCGCCGCTTGGACCAACGGCGCTCCCCTTTCGTGGAGGACATGGGCAGGGAACTATTGGAGGAGAGGAGCCTTTCCAAAGGGAAACCACGGAAATCTCCCCGCTCAAGGCAGCTTGACCTGTTCGGTCGTTAAGGTCGGCCGAAGGGAGCGCAAAGGGGCGTTCCTTTAGGCTACGGGGTCTTGACAAGGCGGGTTCCCGTGTTTATTTTTCAGGTGAAAAATGAATGAATTTAACAACCTATACAAAAGGAGGTGTAGGTTATGTTCGATCTGATTCCATGGGAAGGCACGAGGGCATTATCCAGATTGAGAAAGGAAATGGATGAATTATGGGGCCGATTCTTCGGTGAGAGTGGGTTGCCCGTCTTCTCTGAATCCGGTTGGGTTCCGGCCTTGGATGTAAAGGAAACGAAAGACAACATCGTGGTCACCGCGGAAATACCGGGGTTGAGTCCTAAAGAGGTCGAGGTCTCGATCAGCGGGGATCTCTTGACCATCAAAGGGGAAAAGAAGCAGGAAAAGGAAGAAAAGGATGAATCCTACCACCTGATCGAACGGCGCTACGGTGCCTTCTCCCGGAGCATCCGCTTGGCCACGGATGTGGATACCAAAAACATCAAGGCCACTCACAAAGACGGGGTCTTGACCATCACCCTCCCGAAGAGCGAGAAGGCCAAAGAAAAACAGATCAAGATCAACGTGGAATAAAAACCACGGCGATCCGACAAAAAAGGCCGTGTCCGAAAGACACGGCCTTTTTTATTAGCCTGTAGCGGTCATTTGATTTTTTGCAAAACCTGCCGGGCCTCATCCGCCCCGGGGAACCGGGGACTCAATTCCAGGGCCTTTTGCAGGGCCTTTAGGGCCTGGAGTTTTTCGCCGTTTTTATAATGGGCCAGTCCCAAATGATAATGAATGATCGGGTTGTTGGGTTGCTTTTCTAAGGCCTCCTTAAAATAGACGACGGCCCGGGAGTAGATGTTCTTTTTATAATAAACCCAACCGAGGGTGTCGGCGATGTTGGGATCGTCGGGGAACTGTTCCTTGGCCGCTTGGGCCAGATTCAGGGCCTCGTCGATCCGTTCCCCCTTTTCGGCGTAGCGGAAGGCCAGGTTGTTGGCCGCCGGGGCGAACTTGGGATTGATCTTCAGGACCTTTTGATAGTATTCGATGGCCCTGTCGTAATTATTCTGCATTTCGTAGAGGATCCCCAGACCCATGAGGGCCGCCAAGGAATTGGGATTTTGTTTGAGAGCCGTTTCAAATTCCTTGACGGCCTTGTCCAACATTTGATGGCGGGAGTAGAAGGAGGCTAAGGCGATGTGAAAGCCCGGGATTTGGGGATTGAGCTCCACGGCCTTTTTGTAGAGGGACTCGGCCTTGGCCATGTCGTTGTTCCGTTCTTCCAGTTGGGCCAGCATCTGGTAGAAGAAGGGGTTTTGGGGGCTCTGTTTCAATTGGGCCTCCACCCGCGCCACGGCCTTGGAGAGGTTCTTTTGGTTTAGATAAACCCCTACCACCAGGCCCAAGGCCTCGACATGGTTGGGCTGCAAGGAAAGGGCCTTTTCCAATTGGACCACGGCCTCCTTTTCCTTCTTTTGGGCCAAAAGGATGCGGCCCCATTGGACATATCCCGCCGGATTCTTGGGGGCGATGCGGATGATTTCTTCGGCCTCCTTCGTCGCCTTGGGATAGTCCTCCTTGCCTAAATAGATTTGGGAGAGCATCATGCGGGCTTGCAGGTTGTCCGGTTGGACCTTTAGAATTTCCTGGGCCTGTTCCAGGGCCAGGTCCCGGCTGCCGCTGCGGAGCAACAGTTCGGCCAAGAGCAGCCGGGCCCGGACATCGGCCGGATTCAGTTTCACCGCCTCGGAGACGGCGGTTTTGGCCTGTTGGAGGTCCTTGGTTCCCAGGTAGGCCAAGGCCAGGTAATACTGGCCGGCGGGGGACTTAGGATACTCCTTGACATAGGTCTGGAAGAGGGTCAAGGCCTTGTCGAATTCCCCGCGGGTCAAAAGCAACCGGCCTTTGAGGAAGGTGCCTTCATGGCTTTTGGGATTGATCTTCAAAACCTTTTCGATCACTTCTCCGGCCTGATCGTATTTTCGGTCGGCCAGATAGATCTCGGCCAAACGGAGACGGGCCGGGATGTTGTTCGCCTCCGTCTCGATGGTCTTGAGGTAGGTCTCCACCGCCCGATCTTTCTTGCCGATGGCTCGGTAAAAATCCCCCAGGTGGATGCGGGCCCGACTGTCTTTGGGGTTCATTTCCACGGCCTTGAGAAATTGCCGCTCCGCCTCTTCGTTCCTTTTCTGCGAGGCGTAAAAGTTGCCCAAGGTGATCACCGGTCCGATGTCCTTGGGCAGGAGCCGGGTGATCTCGATCAGTTCGGCCTCGGCCGCTTCCGGTTTTTGGGTCCGCAAATAAAAACCGGCTAAGGCGTTACGGGCCTTGACCGATTTCTCGTCCACCTTCAAGGCCTCTTTATAGGTCTGTTCCGCTTTGGCCAGGTCCTTGTTCAGGAAGTATAAGGCGGCCAGCTGCAGGTAGGCCTCGATGCGTTTGGGGTCCTTTTCCACGGCCTTTTGGGCCTCCCGGATGGCCTTGTCCAGATCCTTCTCCAGGGCATAAGCGGAGCTGTTCAACAACAGGGCCGAAGGGTTGTCCGGTTCCTTGAGGGAAACCTGTTCGATTTGTTCCCGGGCCTTGGGGATGTCCCGAGAAAGGAGATAGAGGGTCCCCAGTTGCAGGCGGGCGTCGGTCAAGTTCGGGTCCAAGTCCACGGCCTTGGAAAATTCGGAGAAGGCCCCCCGAAAGTTGTTGGTCCTGAGGTAGGTGAGACCCAGTTTATAATGGGCCCGGGCGTGACGGGGGTCCAATTGGATGACGTTTTTATATTCCACGGCCGCTTCGTTGAATTTCTGTTGGGAAAAGAACTTTTCCCCTTTTTTCCAGTGGCGCTCGACCCGGGCCTCTTTACTGCAGCCGGTCAGGCCGAAAAAGGCGAAAAGCATTGCGGCTAAAAACAGACCCAGAAATGGCTGGTGGCCGATTTTTCGGATCATGGTCCCTCCTTCGGGCTTTGGGTACTCCCCTTTGACGGTATTCCCATTATACCAGGATTTTTCTAAAAAGAAACAACGAACACCGAAGGAGGCCGACGAAAAAAGGGTTGTCCCCGAAGGCCGAAACACCTAAATTAGGAAAAAACGACGGGAGGAGGCCGAGGCAAGTGCAAAAAGGGGTGATCATCGTTTTGGGATCGGCCAACGACGAACGAGGGCGGCTCATCCCCATCGGGGAGCAACGCGGCCGGATGGCCTATGGATTGTATCGGGCGAACCCCGATTGGAAACTGCTTTTAACCGGCGGGTTCGGTGAACACTTCAACCGAACCTTCCGACCTCACGCCCTATACATGAAAAATTTTCTGATCTCCCGGGGGGTGCCGGAGGCGGACATCCTGCCCTTGGTCGAAAGCCGCAACACCATAGAAGACGCCCAAATGGCCAAGCCGCTGCTTTTGGAACGGGGGTGCCCGGCGGCGGTCGTGGTCACTTCCGATTATCATTGGGAGCGGGCCCGTTTTGTCTTTCAACGCACTTTTCGGGATACGGCCCTATCTTTGTTCTTCGTCGTCACCGAGACCGCCGAGGACGCCTGCGGCATTGACCTCGTCTCCCAGAGGATGCACGAAGCACGGGCCTTGAAAAAGTTGATGGAGAAAGGGTTTTGAACGGCCTGTCCCCGTCCTCTACCCGCGGGCCGGGCCGAAAAGACGGAAAGGTCTCCTTCCCCTTGGGGCCGAGGGAACGTAGCATAGGGCCGGCCGCCGCGGGCTTTCGGAAAAGGCTATTGCTTTTTACCCTGAAGTATGTTTGAATGATACCATTATTATACACAAAGGAGTACAAGTATGCCTGAAACCCCATCGCCCGTTTTCAACGGCGCCGCCAAATATGTCTTGGACGACGAATTGGCCAAGATCGTCAACATCTCCATACGGCTGGAGATGCCCCTGTTGCTCAAGGGAGAGCCGGGGACGGGGAAGACCATGTTGGCCCACGCCATCGCCGAGGCCTTGCGCATGCGCCTCATCGTCCTCAACGTCAAGTCGAGCATGAAGCTCATCGACGCCCTCTATCAGTACGACACCTTGACCCGTTTGAACGACAGCCGCTTCGGCGACTCCAAGCGGGATGTCAGCAACATCGAGGAATACATCAAGATGGGCAAGATCGGCCAGGCCTTCGTCTCCGACGAGCGGGTGGTCCTGCTGATCGACGAAATCGACAAGGCCGACACCGATTTTCAGGACGACATGCTCGACGTCCTGGACCAGATGGAATTCGACATCATCGAAATCGACAAGACCATCAAGGCCAAACACCGTCCCATCATCATCATCACTTCCAACGCCAAAAAGGACCTTTCCGATCCCTTCCTGGGGCGGTGCAATTTCCATCACATCGCCTTTCCCGAGCCGCCGATGATGCGGCGGATCGTTCGGGTCCACTTCCCCAACATCGATCAGGATCTCTTGGACAGCGCCATCCAAACCTTTTATCGTCTGCGCGACATCCGCGGGATCGAAAAAAAACCGGCTACGCGGGAACTGATCAATTGGATCCGGGCCTTGCGTTCCGATCCGGACTTTCAGGTCAAGGAACTGATCAAGGGGGATGTGCCTTTTTTGGGGGTTCTGTTCAAGAAAAGCCAAGACTATACCTTGGCCCAGGCCAGCCTCGGCCGGACACGGAGATAAACCCCTTGCCGGCGGCCCGACTTCGGTCACCGCGGGCAATTTAAGCAGGGAACCATGTTCGTCGATTTCTTTTACTTGTTGAAAAACGTAGGGATACCCGTTTCGCCCACCTCCTTCTTACGCTTTCAGAAGGCCTTGCAATTGGGTCTGGTCAATTCCTTGGAGGATCTCTACATCGCCGCCCGGACTATTTTGGTCAAGAGCGAGCGCTACTTTGATCTCTACGACCAGGCCTTCGCCCATCATTTCCGAGGGGTGGAGTTTAAAGCCGGGGAGGATTTTGAACTCTCCGAGCTGGCCCAGGCCTTATTGGAAGAATGGCTCAGGAAACCGGAAGAACTGGCCCAGGCCCTGGGGATCAACGAAGAGGAACTGAAGGAGATGACCCGGGAGGAGCTGCTTCAATATTTCCTGGACCGGCTCAAGGAACAGACCGAGGCCCATCACGGGGGCAACAAATGGATCGGAACTTCCGGGACCTCGCCGGTGGGGCATTCCGGTTACCATCCCGGGGGGATGCGCGTAGGGGGTTCGGGAGGCGGTAAATCGGCGGTCCTGGTGGCCATGGACCGGCGTTACAAAGACTATTCCCAGGAAGGGCCCTTGACCCTGTCCCAGATCGGCGAGGCCTTGAAACGGTTGCGCCACATGGTGCCGGTGGGTCCTCAGGACAAGGTCAATATTGACAAAACCATTTACGAGACCATGAGGAACGCCGGCGAGATCGAGATCGTCTTCGATCGCAGCCTGAAGGACCGGTTGAAGGTGATCTTGGCCGTGGACAACGGCGGCTGGTCCATGGACCCTTACGTGGAAATGGTCCAGGTCCTCTTTCACTATGCCCGGGCCCAATTCAAAGAACTGAGGACCTTCTATTTTCATAATACCATTTATGATATATTGTGGGAGGACCCCCCCCGGCGCACCAAACCCTTTCCCACGGATCATCTGGTGCGTCTGGATCCCGAGACCCGCTTCATCATCGTCGGCGACGCCAGCATGGCCCCCTATGAACTCTTGGGGACCGACGGTTACATTTATGTGGGCGAACGTTCGGGCAAACCCAGCATCGAACGGTTGAAGTTCATCAAGGACACCTTCCCCCACGCCATCTGGATCAACCCGGTCATGGCCCGAGACTGGCCCTATACGCGGACCATCGGCCTGATCCGGGAAATCTTTCCCATGTTCGAACTGACCTTGGACGGTCTGGAAAAGGCCGTCACCCACATGATGAGCAAACATTGAGGGATCGGAGAGATCGCCCGGTTCAAAGAGGTGGGGTTTGCCTTTAACCGGAAGCTGTGATACCCTGCCCCTTCAGACGGTAAGATCAAAGGGATAAGGGGGGGTGAACCCCGCCAACCCCCGGGATGGCTGATTACGGATCCATGCGTTATTATCCTGTATTTTTGGACCTTCAAGGCGTCTCCTGCCTGGTCGTCGGAGGCGGCCGGGTGGGGGAGCGAAAGGTCAAGACCCTTCAAGCCTGCGGGGCCCGCCTCTTTTTGATCAGTCGGGAGCTCACCCCCTATCTGGAAGAAGAAGTCCGGCAGGGGCGGTTGACTTTCCTCGCTCCAGACTACGACGAACGATACCTTAAAGACATGTTTTTGGTCATCGGCGCCACCGACGACCCGGTCTTGAATCGAAGAATAGGAAAGGAGGCCAAGGAAAGGGGGTTGTTGTGCAACATCGCCGACCAGCCGGCCGATTGCAATTTCATTCTCCCCTCCTTGGTCGTTCGGGGGGATTTGATCATCGCCGTCTCCACGGCCGGCAACAGCCCGGCCCTGGCCAAACGGATCCGCATGGACCTGGAAAGGATGTATTCGGAAAGCTACGGTCCGTATCTCCACCTGTTGGGGGAACTGCGAAAAGAGATCTTGGCCCTCCATCTCCCCCAAGAAGAAAACCAAAAGATCTTTGAAGCCCTGGTGGAGGCCCCCGTTAGGACTTGGATGGAGGAAAGGGACTTTCCCGCCTTTAAACGGTTGTTGGACCGCCTTTTGTCTGCCCATGCTCGAACCTTATCCTTAGGGGAAAAATTTCGTTCCTTTTTCCCCGATCCTTCATGAGGCCCTATGGACCTGTTCTTTTATAAGGCGGCCTTGGTCCTTTACCTTATCGGGACCTTGGGCTACCTGCTCTATATGATCCGGCAGGATAAAGGACTGGCCCGTGCCGCTTATTTTGCCCTTCTTTTGGGTTTTTGCGGTCATACCCTTTCCATCGCCTTTTGGACCCTGGACAAGGGATATTTCCCTATCCACGGCCTCAGGGAGGCCTTATCCCTTTTTGCCTGGACCCTTATGGGCGTCTTCATCGTCGTTCGGATTCGCTTCAATTTCCTGGTCTTGGGTTCCTTCCTTTCACCCTTGGCCGCGGTGATGATGATTACTTCTTCGTTTTTGCCGGCCCATACCGGACCGGTTAATCCTTGGATCAAGAACCTTTGGCTCATGATCCATGTCTCGGCCGTCTTCATCGGGAACGGGGCCTTCGCCGTCTCCTGCATGGCCGGGGTCATGTATCTTTTGCAGGAAAGGCAGATCAAATCCAGGCGTCCCGGGGGCCTGTACCGGCGCCTCCCTTCTTTGGAGGTCCTCGACACCCTGAATTATCAATGCCTGATCCTCGGCTTTCCCTTGATGACCCTGGGGATGCTCAGCGGTTCCGTTTTCGCCCATTACACCTTGGGCAGCTTTTGGCGCTGGGATCCCAAGGAGGTCTGGTCCTTGATCACCTGGCTGCTTTACGCCGTCCTCCTCCACGGCCGATTGGTATCCGGCTGGAGGGGACGCCGGTCGGCGCTGATCGCCATCGCCGGTTTCCTCATCTTGATCTTTTCCTTCATCGGCCTGAACCTCTGGGGCCGGGGTTATCACAGCTTTTCGACCTTTACGAATCCGACCGTACAAGGGATGGAGGAAGGGCGGGGGTTGTAGTTTTGGAAATCGTCCTTTTCGGCCTGAATCATAAAACCGCCGATGTGGAATTTCGGGAGCGGTTGCTCGGCGCCTTAATGGCCTGGGGACCCCCGGCCGTCCGGTTGAAGGAGACATTAAAGGTCTCGGAATGTCTTTTCTTGAATACCTGCAACCGCATCGAATTCCTTTTCACCGTCGATAACCCCGGTCCCGTCCTCGAGGGACTCCTGGAAAGATGTGCGGCCGCCGCAGGAGAACCGGTGGCGGCCCTCAAGGAAAAAAGTTACATCCATACCGGAGATGATGCGGTCCGTCATCTCTTTAGGGTGGCGGCCAGCCTGGATTCGATGATTGTGGGCGAACCCCAGATCTTGGGGCAAATCAAGGGGGCTTACCGGGAGGCGGTCCAGCACCGGACCACCGGGGTCATCCTCAACCGGTTGTTGCACAAGACCTTTTCCGTGGCCAAGCGGATCCGCACCGAGACCGGGATCGGGGATCACGCTGTATCGGTGAGTTTCGCCGCCGTGGAAATGGCCAGGAAGATCTTCCGTGACCTGTCGGACAAGAAGGTCTTGCTCATCGGCGCCGGAGAAATGGCCGAATTGGCGGCGGAGCACCTCTACCATCACCAGGTCCGAAAAATCATGCTGGTCAATCGGACCCGGGAACGGGCCGAGCACTTGGCCGCCCGTTGGCAGGGACAGGTCTGGAGTTGGGAAGACCTGCCGACGGCCTTGATCGAGGCCGATATCGTCATCAGTTCCACCGGCGCCCCCGAGCCGATCATCAGGGCCGAAGAGGTGCGCAGGATCATGCGTCAACGAAAACAGCGTCCCTTGTTTTTCGTCGACATCGCCGTTCCCCGGGACATCCCCCCGGAGGTCAACGCCGTGGACAATGTCTTTCTTTACGACATAGACGATCTCGAAGGCATCGTCACCCAAAACCTGGCCGCCCGAAAACAGGAGGCCCTCGCGGCCGAAAGAATCGTCGGCGAGGAATCCCGAAAATTTCGGCAGTGGCTGAACGGCCTGGCCGTGGTTCCGACCATCGTGGCCCTCAGGAAAAAAATGGAGGACATTCTGGCCGGGGAATGGAAAAAGACGGCCCCGGCTCTGGAAGGATTGACCCCCGATCAACGGAAGGCGGTGCAGGTCATGATGGAGGCGGTGATCAACAAGATCCTTCATGACCCCATCGCCTTCCTGAAGGAGGCCGGGCACGAGGAACGAAAAGACGAGCGCGTCCACCGCGTTCAGAAGATATTCGGTCTGGAAGGGGAAGAAGAAAAACCGGTTGGGGGAGATCCCCAACCGGCCCCCGAGGGAAGTCCAAAAGATGGCGGGAAATGATCAAAAGGGGATGTCGTCTTCGGGAAAGGGTCCCCCTCCGGGAGGTTCCCCGACTTCAAAGTCCTTTACCCCTCCATTCCGCTCGACCGGGGCTTTATCCCCGGCCGGACCGAGCATCTGCATGGTTTGGGCGAGGATTTCGGTGGTATAGCGCTTATTGCCCTCCCGGTCTTCCCAAGTCCGCGTGCGCAGTTTGCCCTCGATATAGACCAGCTTGCCTTTGACCAAATACTCGCCGCAGATCTGACCCAGTTTCCCCCAAGCCACGATGCGATGCCATTCGGTCCGGTCTTCTTTGACCCCGTCCTTGTTGGTCCAGGTCTCTTTGGTGGCCAGGTTGAAATTGGCCACCGGCGTCCCGCTGGCCGTGTAACGGATCTCCGGATCCGCACCGAGGTTGCCGATTAAGATCACCTTGTTCACCGACGCCATGGTTCCCCCTCTTCCTTGGTCCTTTAACCGATGCTGTTTTTTAGGCAGTGTAACACATCGCCCCTGGGAGGGGCAAGGTCCTTTTCTGGGGCGCTAACCGAAGATCGCGCTTCCCCCCAACTCCTCCCAGAGGCGGCGGAATTCGCCTTGATAATCGTTTTCCACCCGCGTCTCCAGATCAAAGACCATGGTGGCCCGGTTTTTTTCCTCGTATGGCGGCCAGGGCGGCGTTAGATCCGATTGGGGGACGCCGGTCTTGGCGAACCCCGTCCAGACCGCGGCGAAGCGGTCCACCAGGAGTTTTCCCTCCCGATCGCCGCAGTCGTTGATCGGACCCCGGGGGTCATGGATGGCCGCCCCCACATCCACGCCGTGGACGGCGCCGAATTTTCCGTTATAGGCCTTGACCGGCTTCTCCCAAAGGTAATAATAGACCGGCCCTGCGCCTTGGGCGGCCTTCCGCTCCGCTTGACGGATAGCCGTATAGCGGAAACTGCGGTCCGTGGCGATACGGGCCTGAATAAGGAAAGGGGTGACCTCAGGATAGGTTTGACGGTAAAGGCGATAGATCCTTTCGGCCTTTTCCCCGAATTGTTGGTTCAGGCTGTCCTTTAGTTCTTCTTCGGTAAGGTCGAAGTTGGTCAGGGTGATGGCCGCATCGTCCAGGGTGGTCCCGACGATGATGGGGATCTCCGCCGATTCGGGTGGAGCGGTGGGATGAAAGGGGTGATGGGGCAGGACATCCGTCCCGACCACCGGGGCGAAACGGAGCATATCCGCACCCAGGGCGGCCTGGGCGGCCAGGATGCGGGTGAAGGGAATTTCCTGGAGTTTGGGGATGTCCCGGGCCCCTATTCCCAGGGCCTTGAGCAAGGCCTCGGCCTGCCGAGAGGCCCCTTCCGGTTCGGCCAGGCGCAAAGCCGAGCCGCTTTGCACCCCGGCCCGGTGAAACAGACCCTTGGCCGAAGGCATGGCCAGGAGGGTGCAGGTCTTGGCCCCGCCCCCGGATTGACCGAAGATCATCACCCGATTCGGATCGCCGCCGAAGCGTTCGATGTTGTTTTGGACCCATTCCAAGGCGGCGACCATGTCCATGGCCCCGACCACCCCGGAATATTGGAATTCTTCCGGGGCCCCCAGACCGGTTAGGTAAAGGTATCCGAAAGCCCCCAGGCGATGGGTCACGGAGACGACCACCACATCGTCCTGGCGGGCCAGGATTTCCCCGTCAAAGCCGAAGGCGTTGCCGGAACCGCTGGCAAAGCCTCCCCCGTGAAAGACGACCATGACCGCCCGCTTGGCGTTATCGTTGACGCTGCGGGTCCAGACATTCAAGGACAAGCAATCCTCCCCGATCCCACCGGGCTGCCGGTCCCAGAGGATGAGATTGGTGTAATCCAAACGTCGGTCGGCCGGGGTCTGGGGGCAGATCTGGCCGTAGGTGAAGGCGTCGCGAATGCCGCTCCAGGGCTGAGGGGGTTGGGGGGGCCTAAAGCGGTTTTTGCCGTCCGTGGGGGCGCCGTAACGGATGCCTTTAAAAGTCTTGACGCCGTGGTGATTGATGCCCCTGACCTTGCCGTACTGGGTTTCCACTACCGGAAACAACCTTGCTTCCATAATGCCGGCTTGCGTCTCCATAAAAATACTCCTTTCTGAATAGAAAATGGGAAAAATTAAGGCAAAATGGAGTATAGGTCAGGGGTGGACGGGGTGTCAATAGATCAGAAAACGTAAGATCGAATCGTAGGGCGGAGCAAGGTGGAAAAACGGGAAGCCGTTTTTCCACCTTGGGGGAGGGGAGGGTGTTAAGCTAAAGGGACTGGGCCGAATCCTCATGCCCGGACCGCTCTTTTATTCAGGAACAGAAAAGGGGATCGGCTAAAAGGCGAAAGAGATGGACCCCAAAACGGAAAAAGGAACGCCCGGATAATAGCCGGCGACGATGTACTTTTTCCCGAAGAGGTTGTTCACCTCCAGGGCCAGCTTCATGTCTTTCAGCGGCTTATGCTCCTTCAGCGTATATCCTATGTAGAGGTCTACCACCGTATAAGCGTCCAGCTTTTCCTGATAGGAGATGTTCCCTTGTCTTTCGCCGACATAGCGGACCTTAGGGACCACTTCCAGGCCTTGAACCTTGGCAATCAATCCGGCTGTCCCGCTCCATTCCGGGACATTGACCACCTGTTTCCCGTCGGTGGTATAGGTCGTGCCCCCACTTATGATATCCCCTTCGTAGACCAGGCGGCTGAAGGTGGGATTGACGAAGAAGGTCAGGTGTTCGGAGAGGATCATCCAGCTTCCGAGTTCCAGGCCGTAACCTTTGGCCCTTCCCACGAAGGTGTTGTAACTTACGGGATTGCCCTGATACAGGAGGGGTTGGCTCGGATGTTCCGGGTCTTTCCACCCCGGGGTGACGGTGGTGTTCAGGTTCGTATGTTTGGAGAAGAAAAGGGTGGGGTTGAATTCGAAGATCCCTTTGCGGAAGCGGAGACCAAGGTCCAGGTTGTCGGTGATTTCCGGTTTATATTCCTTGAACAAATCCTCCAGGGTGATCCCCATCTTGGTCAATTTGTTGTAGAGGGCGTAATACATATTGATGAGGGGCATGTAGGCATAGGGTTGTTGAAAGGTCCGCCCGAAACTGGAGTAGACCTCCGCCTGATCATTGACCAGGTAAGAGGCCCCTAAGGTCGGAAGCCAGGCCGTGTAGGTCCGGGCGCCGTAATCCATTTTGGGCTCCCGGACCAGATAGGGATTGCCCTTGGCGTCGAATTGGGTCAGATACCCTTCGTTTGCCGATTCTTTGAGGGCCAAATACTTCAACCCGGCCTGCCAGTTGAATTTCCCCAAGGATCCGGAAATTTTGGCGTAGGGACTGTGGCGGGGGCTGGCGCCCTTACCCTCCGTATAACGGCCCCAGCCGACGAAAGTAAGGGATCCGTCGGCATTGAGCCAATAGTTGCTGGTGATCGAGTCCAGCCAATCGGACTGTTCGTATTGATAGCCGAGGAGGCCTTTTACCGACGAAAAGGCGGCGCTGATTTCGCCGATGGTCCCCCAACGCCGGGCGGTCCAACCGCTGTTTTGGACCCCCGGTTTGGAGGCGCCCGGACCGGAGACGCTGCTGCTCCCGGCCCAGTCCTCTTTTTTTTCCTTACGATAATAGGGTTTCAGGACCAACTGCCAATTGTCTGAGGGTCGGTAATCCAAAAAGGCGTAAAGGTCATAGTTGGTCCATTGAATGGTATTGAATGGATAGGACTGCCAATCCTCCGAGGGTTTGCCGGTCAACTTTTCCGAATAGTCGTAGCGGTCGTACTTTTCCGGATCACTGATCTGGGCATAAGTCAGGGGGCGCAATTTGTCTTGTTTGACGTCGTTGACATTGCCCCAGAGTTTGATCTCCAGGCGCCCCCCCACCGGTTGAACCAGGGTGAAATTCAAATTTTTTCTCGGACCCAGTTGCCCCGGCCCCTTCCATTTGTCTTCATCGGCATAGGAAGCGGACAAGGAGACCCGGGTCCCGGCCGGTCCCCCTTTTCCGGAATCCAGGCGTAAAAAGCCCTTTTGATAATTGAACGAACCCAGGGATGACTTCAGTAGGATCCCCGGCCGGTCCAAGGCCCACAGGGGTCGAAGTTCGATCGTTCCCCCTCGGGTCCCGGCCCCCGGACCCAGGTCGGCCGGAACCGCCCCTTTATAAACGGCGACTCCTTTAAAATTTTCCAAATCCAGAATATAGGACCGCGGGCCAATGGGATTTCCCCCGTAAATAGGGACCCCTTCGACGGACAGGCTGCCCAGGGAGCCGCTGATGCCGCGGATCCTCACCCCGGACTGGGTGGAAAGACCGGCCGGGTCCAGTCCTTCAAAGACGACGCCGGGAAGGAGGCTGACCGCCTCCCAAACGCTCTGGGAGGTCTTTTCGCCGCCGAGCCTCAGCCCTTCCGGGGTGACTTCCACCCCGGTATAGACCGTTTCCGCGGCTTCCTTCGTGGGCAGGACGAACTTCTCTCCGGTGACCACGATCTCTTCCAATCTGGCCTCCCCCTTTTTTTCTCCCTCCGCCAGGGCGAAGGGGGGCATCCATACCCAGCCCAGTACAAAAACAAACAGATACCCGATCGTTTTTTTCATGATACGCTCCTTCTCTTTTTTCCTGGCCCTGGTTAGGGCAGGTAGATGGGGTTGATGCCGGGCCGCAGGCAAAAAAAAACCACGAAGGCCTTGTTTCAAACAAGGAACGGACCTTCGTGGTCTTTTGTCTTGATTCGCTGAGCGGGCTACTTTGCCGATCTTCTGACCGGTGTATTTCCGCCCCCTTTTTCCCCGCCTATCTACCTTAAGGGGATGGCCTTGTCAAGAAAAAATGTGCCGCAAAAAAATCGGCCCCTCTTCGGCATCACCCGTCCTTTTTCTTATCCCTCCTTTTTCCATTGTTCTTCCATTTCCCGAATCAGGCGGCGGGCCTCGTCGCCTTCAGGGATCGGCCGGCCGCTGTCGCGCCACTTCACGGCGGCCTTGAAGCCTTCGGTCTGGGCATAGCGACGGAACCACAAGCCTTCGGGGTTGTGCCGGCTGATGCCGTCGAAGATGGTGGCCAACATCTGGGTTTGCTCCAATCCCATGGTCAACATCACCTGGTTCACCACCATCTTTTGCATGGCCAGTTGACCGCGGGGAACGCCGGCGATGCGGCGGGCCAGGTCCAGCACAGTTTCCTCCAATTGTTCGGCGGGTACGGCCAGGTTGGCCAACCCCCAAGCGGCGGCGGTCTTGCCGTCAATGGTGTCGCCGGTGAAGAGGAGCTGTTTGGCCCGCACCGGTCCCAAGCGGTAGGTCCACATGGCCGTGGTCGGGCAGCCCCAGACCCGGACGGGCATATAGCCGATGCGGGCGTCTTCGGCCATGACCAGGAGATCACAACTCAGGGCGATGTCGCTTCCTCCGGCCACGGCGTGGCCGTGGACTTTGGCGATGGTGGGTTTGGGGCTCTTCCAAAGGGTCATGAAATCCTCGGTGTTGCGCTTCATGACCGCATAGTCCAGCATGGGGTCCCATGGGTAACCTTCCTGCCCGCAGGGGTGGTCCCTGCGGCCTTCGCCGTAGAGGGTCAAATCGTAGCCGCCGCAAAAGCCCTTACCCGCGCCCTCGACGATGATGACATGGACCTCCTCGTCGGCGTTGGCCCATTCCACGGCCTCTCGGATTTCACGGGGAGTGGCCTCGTTGATGGCATTCAGCCGTTCGGGTCGGTTGAGCAGCAAGCGGGCGATGCGAGGGTGGTGGCGATCTTTGTCGATACGCAGGGTGCTGTATTCGGGCATGAGGGTCCTCCTTTTCGATGTTCTTTTATTAACAATTTCATAAATAGTATTGACATGAAACTTGCGCTTTGCGTTTGAGGAAGGATCGGGGAGGTCTTCTTTTTGGGGATTGTCCACCCTGAACCTGGAAGCTTCTTTGCCGGGCAAATTATTTAACCAAATCGAGAGC
>Ga0315298_1001152_pt1 | contig 49691 bp, 27 predicted proteins | sample WHS_1_MG_FD_203077 | JGI IMG/M metagenome (GOLD analysis project Ga0315298, IMG submission 203077) | Extremophilic microbial mat communities from Washburn Hot Springs, YNP, Wyoming, USA - WHS_1_MG | ecosystem: Environmental > Aquatic > Thermal springs > Hot (42-90C) | place: USA: Wyoming...
GTCAGGGTGCCAGTCAAGTTGGGCCTCGGCGCATTGGGAAGTTCAAAATCGTTGAGTGGGTTGTTGGCGTTGTTTGGATCAATAAAGGCATTGGTCAGGCCGGGGCAACTGTCAAAGACCCCAATCACGGTGTAATCCACCGAAATCTGGCCGGAGCCGCACGGCCTGTCCACCCAGATATTGATAGTATAACGGCCAGCCTCCGATGGTTCAGGAATCGGCCCGGGCGGGTTTGGACCAAAGGGGGCAACGTCACTGAATCCCACATGGCCTGCAGTGGTGTCATTGTCCACTATACTGACTATCGAGGTGCCAAGAGTAATTGTCGGTATCCCAAAACCCACCAGTGGATTGGTCAGCAACAACGTGAAAGTCTCATTGCTTTCAATTGTGCAATCGTCCAGCAGCGGAATCCGAATCTGATTGGAACGCACGCCATCATCAAAAAATATCGGTATCCCAAGCGGATTGCCGTAATAGTCACCCACCCCGTTGTTCAGGGCTGCATCAGTGGCGCTGACCTCCATCGTGCGAAAGAATATGGATGCGGTGCCATTGGTATTGCCATCACGGAATATGGTAATCAAAACCTCGTTGGAATATTCGTTCATCCGGTAAATGTCCGAATCAAACCTGAATCCGGTATCCAGGTCATCAATGTTGACAATGCAGTTGGACTGGCTGCCCAGCACGACGCCAGCCGATGGCGAGGAGAGCGATATCAGCAACGGCAACGTACCCTCAAACTGCGGGCTGTACGCAATCGGCAGCGTTAAAAACGCGCGGTTTGTGTTGGTGAAACTAATCGTGCCACTGAGCGGGTTTGTCAAATGATTGACCGCTCCTGGAGGGCCGGGCGGCACGGCATCGGTAATCACATAGCTGACAGAAGCGTTTGTCGCCGGCACACACGTCAGCATCAGCGTGACGGTGTTGCTTTCAAACACATTTATATTGGTGAAGGCAAACTGTATCAGCGGCGTCTGGGCGCGGGCTGGAATCGTCCCAATCCCAATTGCCAACAGCCCAAATGCCAGCATCCACCGCGCCTTCTCCGCGGTCGCTCGAATCAACTTGCGCATAATATCACCCTTCATCTTCAAAAACATTGCATCCGGCCTATACACCGGCATCAACCATTCTTTCCCCAAAAAAATTAACTGGCAGCCCGCCCAACCTCACTGCCTGAGCCGGAAAAACTTGAAGCCGCTGGCCAATGGTATTGTGACGCTCCGCCGCCCGTTTGACACCGTCTGGGAAGCGGCAATCACCTGCCATGACCCCGGCTGCAAAGTCGAGCTGCCTTCAACCACGTATCCGGACATGTCCGGCCACGAAATCACAAAATTCTGCCCCACGACACGCACAACCAACTCCGGCGCTGTGACAAATCGCAAACTCCATCCGCCGGTTATCATGCCCGAATCGCCGCCCTGTGTATCCACCACATACAACAGCCAGTCCCCATTGGGATCAGTCCGCCTGAAAGCCGACAGCGCGCTGCCACGTGCCGGCGGCGCCAGACTTGCAACACCCGGAAAATAATTTGTGGGCGCGTAGTTTGACGGGCGGTACACGCCCGAAACAATCTGCCCATACTGCGGGAGGGAATTGGTGGCCGAATCCTCAAACCGCAGCGTAACTTCCATTATATCATTCCCGCCTCCGGCTGCAGCCATCAACACCACCTGCTGGCCCTGCGGCCCCTGCAATAAAACTGAAATATCCTGCGGGAACGTGTGTGTTATTCCAAGCAACGCAACTGAAATTCGCTCCACAACACCGGTCAGTCCGGAGACATGAATAACAGACGGATACGGCGCAGCCAGCGCGCCATCCCTCACTTCCACCGGCACGGTGTTGTAAAATGAGCCAAGCTGCACCGCCGTGCTGACAACCGAGGTTGAATTGTTGCCAGTCCGCAGATCAATCGTTTGCGCCTGCACCGAAGCCGTGTTCACAAACCGTGTATCATAAGCCGGACGCCCGCTGATTGTCACAACCGCGCTGCCACGCCGGGCGATGTTTCCAAGATTGCAAACCACATTCCCACCAACCACAGAGCAGCTTCCAGTTGATGCGTTGAAGCTGATATTTGTCAGCACCTCCGGAATAATATCGGTTAACACCACATTCGTGGCTGTGTCAGGCCCGCTGTTTGTAATCATTATCGTGTAAGTTATCAGGCTGCCCAACGGCACTGGCTCCGGCGCCGCGCTCATCGTCAGTGCAACGTCTGCATTTGGCCCGGTCATCCCTTCCAGCGCCGAGATGAATACCGTGGTATCCAGCGCCGAATCTGATGTGTCCGCCACAATGAACGTCAGCAAATGATTCGAACTGCCCGGCACAACCGGCGCGCTGAACGTCATCACCGGATTCGTCCCGCCCAGCACTATCACACCGTCCAATTCCGTCTCCGGCAGCTCCCGCATATCGGGGTGATTGATGTTCACCGGCGCGCCTGCTGCATAAGCTATGTTCGTGCCGTCAAGGTAAATCCCGAAACCATCTATAAACTCAGAGTGCACATACTCAGGATATTCCTCCGAGCCAAACACAACCCGGAATGTCACGCGGTCATAGCCGGGCATCATGTCAAACTGGATGTTCAACTGCGTCACATCATAATGCGTGAAATTATTGGTGCCTCCGCCGGTAATCGGGTCCAGCAAGGCCTCCTGCGCTTGTGTCGCCGGCCGGCCATATTGGGTTGACATGCCGGCTTGCGTGTTAGGTCCGCTGCCGTAATCGCCCACATCGCCCGTGCTTATCACCACGCCCGGCAGCAACAACTGATAATTGTTTGTGGCGGTTACGGTGTATAATCCGCTGGAAGTGCCTGATTCATTGCGGTTGGCGCTCAACGATACGCCGGTTACACGAAGTCCAGTCGCACCAGAAGCCGTCAATGCCGCAGCCATGGCGCTGGCATTGGTGGAGCGTGTAATGACAATCCCCTGGCCGCCTGCCACACCAATAACCCCCACACTGACCAGTGCCTCATTGTTTGTGAGAACCGGGTCATATTGATCGCTTATCACGCTGCAATAACTCCAGGTTGTCCCAACATCATTGAACCGCATGTCCAAATCCATTGTCGCAGAGGCGCCATTGGACAAAATCCCCACGCTCCATAATAACGCATCGCCCAGCGAACTTGTGCTTCCCTGCGAGACAAACACTCCTTCATTGGTCGCCCCCGAAGGCAGTTGTTGGTAGTATGAAACATTTGTAGCCGCGCACGGCCCCAAGTTAATGATTGTAACCGTATATGTGAAAACCGTGTTGGGCGCAACTGGGTCCGACGATTTCTGCACCGTAATTACCAAATCCGCCGCCGCAACCACATTAACAGGCGTGCCTATTCGATTCGCGGTGGCATCCGGCTCGTTGGCGCCTGCCGCAGTCAGGTTGGTCAACAAACCGGATTGTGTTGGCCGCAGTACAACCACCCCTTCCCAATAGCCCTGCCGCGGGAGTGTTCCGACGTCAAACACCAATTGACCGCCAATCTCTGCATAAGAGCCTATGGTGCTGCTGGCACGGACAAACACCGCCCCGGGCGGCGCGGTGTTCGTCACCCGCACGCCCGTTGCCGACAGCGGCCCAAAATTCGTCAGGTTAAGCCTGATATACAATTCCTGACCGGCATATACCGGCTGCGGCACCGGCGTTGCCGACAGCACCAAATCAGCCGAGTCGCCGCCCAAAACTGAAATCACCAACTGTGCCGAATTTTCCGCCAGACGCAAATCCGGTTCATTGGCGCGCACTTCCACACGATTGGTAATGTATCCGGGTGCGGACGGCTGGGCGGATACTCTCACAAGCGCCGAGTGGGCGGCCTCAATCGTGCCCAAATCACACAAGACAACCCCGCCTGCATTTGAGCAACCACCCTGGCTGTTGGTTATTGTCACGCCAGTCAATCCGGGCGGCAGTGTATTGGTCAACCGAACTCCAGTGGCTGCAAGCGGCCCCAAATTGGTGACCAAAATTGTATAGGTCAGCGTTTCGCCAACTCCAACTGGATTCGGCTGGCCGCTTAAAGACACCATCAAATCCGCAACCGGCAGCGGTTGAACAACCGTCACGGTGAATGCGCTGTTATCCGTCAGGTTGGTATCAGTTTGAGCCGATGAAACGCTGAACAAATTCGTCAAGCGCCCCGCTCCAACCGGAATTGTAATTATATCCACCGTCGCCACACCGCCCGGCGCCAAATTATTCAAGGCACAAATGATTGCGTTTCCGAGATTTGTCACCGAGCCGCCATCATGAAACACTACATCCACAAGGCTCGCGTTGCCTTGCACAATGTTTGACAACAACAGACCCGTGGCATTTGTTGGCCCGTTGTTGATGACTATTACGCGATTTGTAAGCCGCGCCCCTTCAATCACCGGGTCCGGTGTGTCGGCCACCATCAACGTCAAATCGGCCAGTGCAAGCGAACGCACCTGAGTAATCGCAAGCGCAACGTTATTTGTCCAATTCGCATCCGGCTGGCTGGCAAAAACGCCGGCAACATTTGTAATCAGGCCGGGCACTTGCGGGCGCACCACAACGCTGACGACTGCAGTGCCGCCAACTGTCATGTTGCTGAGGTTGCATGTCACCACGCCTGCTGAAACCGCGCAAGAGCCTTGTGAGGCTGAAGCCGAAACATACTGGACTCCGGATGGCAGCAAATTCGTCAACACCACGCCTGTAGCCGCCGCCGGCCCGTTGTTTGTAACTCTGATTGTGTAAGTCAGCTCCGAAAACGCCATCACTGGGTCCGGCGCCGCGCTCATGCCTGTTGCCATATCCGCCGGATTAACCGCAACAACCACCACGCCGCTGTTGTTGGCGGGTGTATTGTCCGCTGTGCTTGAGGTAACTGTAACCGTATTCGTGGCATATCCGGTTAGATTTGCCCGCGCCACTATTGTCAAGGTGCCGCATGTCCCGCTTGCAACAGTGCCAAGGTTGAACACTACAAGGCTGCCTGACACTGTCGGCGACCCGCCCAACGAGTTGGATGCGGAAATGTATGTAAAACTCGATGGCAAAAGGTTTGTAACCACCACATTGGTGGCCGGCTCAGGCCCCTGATTGCACACCGTCAGGGTGAATGTAACCTGTTGGTTCGTCTGAACAGCAGTCGGAGCAGCGGCCACCACAACCGACAAGTCCGCCCCGATTGCATTCGGGTCATATACACGAACACTCAACGCAGCGCTGTTGTTGACCAAGTATGGGTCTGTGGAAGTGCAGGAAACAACAGCCGAATTAGTGTACCATCCGGGCGCACTTGGAGCCTGCGCAGTGATTGTAACGAGCGCGCCGGCGCCCATGGCCATGTCTCCAAGGTTGCACACCACAACACCGCTGGCGACCGAGCAGCTCCCCTGGCTGGAAACGGCTGAAACGTATGCAAAACCAGCCGGCAACACATTTGTAAGCGTGACAGCCGTTGCGGTCTGAGAGCCGTTATTGGTAACGGCCAAGGTGTAAACGACATTGCTGCCCTGCGGCACCACCGATGGAACCGCGCTGCCGCTCAATGCCACATCCGAACCAGTGCCGGGCAAAACCGTGGTTACCTCGGAAGCAGCGTTGTTGCCCGAAACATTGTCCCACGTCTGTGAACCAACTGAAACACGGTTGGTCACTGCCCCAATGCCCGATGGCCGGGCCACCAGCCGGATCAAAATCACCTGGCCATTGGTCATGTTGCCCAGGGTGAATACAACATTCTGGCCATTTGTTGTGTAGCCCGGGAAAATTTGAGCAACCGCCTCCAAACCGGTGGCAAACTGTGCGTCGCTGCTGTTATTGCCGGATTGATGCACTTCCACGGCAAAAACATTGTCACCTCGCACGAGATTGGTAAAAGGAATGGAAACCGGTCCGGTGACGTTTGTTACGTTGCCAACATGAGTGGCAAAGTTGGTGTACACAATTGCACCAGCCGGCATGTTTGTGCGGAAGACATCCCGACCGTTAAGGTAAAAGACTGCTCCATCATCAACCACATAGTACAAATTCAATGTCATCCCGTTGGTTGAATAAGGAAAATCAAAATGCTGCCTGAAATAGTAGGTGATGATTGCAAGGTTGGTTGGCAACGGCGTGTTGGTGGCCACTGCATAGGGAATGGTTGCCGTGTTGCGCCAGAACAAAGCGGGTGCACTTGGCCAACTGCTGTCATCGTAACCCGGCGCCAGCCAGTTCGTCCCCAGGTCCGTCCCGGTAACTTCATACCGCCAGAAATTCGTCAGCGTCAAAAGTGGAACCGGCACCGTAGCCGGTCGTGCATTCGATATTGTGGCGGAAACAAAACTCATCCCGGCAGGCAAAATGTTTGTAACCCAAACATTCGTCGCTGTAACCGGCCCATTGTTGGTTATCCAAATCGAATAAGTTAAATTCTGCCCTGCATTAACCGGGTCCGGTGAATCTGTCATCCCAATCACCAAATCGGCCCACGGCGGCGGCCCTACCGTCCCAATTAATGTCAAAAAATTGTTTGTCAAAACACTGTCCGGCTCAACAGATCTTACACCGGCACGGTTGGTCAGGTTAACGCTGCCAACAGTGCTTGCCCCCACAATTGTTACCGTGGCCGCCCCGCCTATGGGTATGCTGCCCAAATCGCATGTCACAACCCCGGCATTATTGCTGCAGGCGCCTTGTGTGGCCGTGCTGGAAACATACGTCACCGTCGCAGGAAGGACATTGGTTAAAATTACGCCGCTTGCAGTCAAAAAGCTCTGATTCGTAACCGTTAACGTATAAGTTATTGTTCCGCCGTAATTCACATTCGTCGGAGAGCTTGTTCCATAAAGAGCCAAATCTGTCTGTGTTCCTCCGGCATTTACCGTCAAGTTGGTTGAAGCAGAGTTGTTGGCTGGAGTCGGGTCCGGCGTTGCCGATGTCCCCTGGGACTGCACGGCAAGCGCACCCTGGGCGGATGCCTGCGCAGAAACAACCACAGTGGCTGTCTGCCCATTGGTCAAATTGCCAAGCGACGCAATCACCTGGTTGCCCTGCACCACTGCGTACGGCCCGAGCACCCAATCCAACTGTGACGCAAACACTATGTCGCTGCTGGCGTTGCCTGCTTGATGCACCTCAACAGCCAGAATGTTTGTGCCTGCCAGAAGGTTTGTCAGTGTCAGCCAGTTGGTTACATATACACGCTCCTGCGCGGCAGCCGTGGCCAGAGTAGTATGGGTAATTGTCCCCGACGGCATGTTGGTGGTGCGGAAAATTTCCTGGCCGTTCAGATGAAAAACCGCTCCATCGTCAATTGAAAAAACCAGACGCACCAATGCCGATGACAGAACAGGTTGGTTGACAACAAAAGGAGTCCGAAAATAAAAGGTGGTGATGTACTGGCCGTTGGCTGTGTTGGTGGTATAAAGGACGGTATTCGACGGTGTAATTGTCCCGCCGGTATCGTAGCCAAAAAGCGCCTGCCCAAGCGGCCAACTGGAATCATCGAAGCCCGCTGTCACCCAGCTCGGCGGTTGCGCAACATTGTTTGTGTCATACCGCCAATACCCCTCCCACGGCACAAGATTTACCAACTGCGTGGCAACGCCGGAAATGCCAACTACACGCAAATTAGTCGCCGCGCCCATGGCAAACGTATTGGTGACAAACACGTTCGTGGCAGTCGCCGGACCGTTGTTGCGCACCGTTGTTGTGTTGGTGAAGAACTGGCCGATGACCAAAGGATTGGGCGCGGAATCCAACGTGATTTGCAAATCGGCATTCTGGGCATTGATCCCCAACGCAGCCGCAGCCAACACCAAAAAAATCGCGCTGCGGGCCGCGCCCGCCCGCCGTTGTCCGCTTCCATTAACCTTCAAATCCAACGAGCTGCTTCTCATAGGTTGCGGGCAGGCCTCATCAAGGCCGGTTGTAAAGTTGCGGTTGAACCCGCACACGGTAATAGCGCGGGCCGCCTGATGTCTGCGGGTCATTGATCGTCAGCCAGCCGCTGACCGGCCCTTGCACAATTGTTGTCAACGGAATCCACGGCGAGTTGCCAAGGCCGGTGCGATAATCCACATGGTTGGTTGAGTTGGCGATGCCGTACCAGCGCAGTTGCGCCGCCAGTGCAGGCATGCGCACAAAGTTCACAGTCAGATTCAGCGCGCTCGGATGCGGCACCGGGTCATTGTCCTGAACATTCGGAATACCATCCCCATCCAAATCCGAGTACCGGCTCAACAGCAACGCCGCATTAAATGAAAGCGTCTGGCCATCCACCACAATATTGGTTGTGCTGTTTGGTCCCATGAACGTCGGCACCCAGCGCAGCCGCCCGCCCAACGCGCGATCGAATTTGTCAACTGATAAATTCATGTTCGCAAAATAAATGACAACATTGGTATCCAGCACAATCGGTGGGTCGCTCAAGTTGGCCGCATTTGTCGCATTGCCGCGCAACTCCAGATAATCCACGTAGAGGGCGCTGTTGGAGCTTGCGCCGGTAAAGAAAAACCGGCTGCCTGGCAGGCCGTCCAGTATCAAGCGCCCAATCGCAAGGTTGTTCGTAAAGCCCGCAGCCGTGGCTCCCAGGTCTCTGCTGGCGCATCTGTGGGTTGTTGTTCCCAAACTCTTGCCAATCGAACGTATGGTGGTGCCAAGCAAGTTGCCGCCTGAAGCCGGCAGTCGCTCAAATATGAAGCCGTCAGTTGTTTCCCAATAATTCCCGGAAGCAGCCCCGCCATCGTTCAGCGAGTTTGTCAAATTGAACACAAGCGCCCCGGGCACATCCGGCGAGCCGGTGCGGAAATTGGCTTGATTGCTCGCCACCATGCTGGAGCCATTGAATGTAATGTCCGACTGCGCATTCAACCACGCCGCGCCGCCCTGTCCGTCAAATGTCCCCTGTCCAAAATGGAATGTCAGAACCCCTCCAACAGCCTCCCATTGGCCGCTATTCACCAAATTGGACGCATACACCACATGCGTGTTTCCGGTAACCAGACCGGAATTGATGAAATTGCCAAGCGGCCCGCTCACCCACTGATTGCTGACAAAATACCTGCCGATAAATTCGCTCCCCAGCAACGCGGTTATCCGGCCTTCATTTGTCAGGTTTCGCAATCGCGGGAAATTGTCAGGCTGCCATGCGGCAAACGGCGGCAAATCAATGGTGGCAATGTTGGTGCCGTTTGTCGTCAGCCGGAGATTCTCGGCGTCTATCACCAAGCTGTTGCTGACCTGCAGATGGTCATAGACCAGCACGTTCGTCGCATGCAGCGCCAGATCATACAAGTAAACCGGCCGCTTTCCCTGCAACAAATTGTCAACCACCGTAACAACATAGGTAACCCGTACTTGGTTTGTGTTTGTTGAGCCTATCACCGAGTGAAAGACCGTGTTTGTCCAGCGCGCCGACCAGATAAATACCTGCCCATGCAACCGGTCAACTGTGGGCCACGCCACCAAATTCGACACAACCATCAACCGGTTGGTCGTGCCCAGGTCATAATTAAGCACCGGCGCATCCACCATATCCGGACTGCCCGGAAGCATATTGGTTGTGGTCAAACTCAGGAAATTCTCCGCCCGCAACCGGCTGTGGTTCAAATCCACCTGCCCGGCCCGGATATCAACGCGCCCGGGTGAATTGGTGGGGTCATTCATCCCGGGAAAATCCGGCCCGCCGCCAACAAGGGAGCGGTCGCGGCTCAAAACAATCGAATAAGCCGACCAATTGTAATTTACATAATTGGTTTCCGGCCAGTTCAACACTGTCTCACCACCGAAGTTGGTGCTGAGGCCGAACGGCATTGTTATCGCCGGATCATAAGTCAAATTTGTTGTATCATAAAAGTTGTAGAATGCATCAAGCTCGGGAGAAACATACAATTGATAATTCGAAGGCCGCATTGTTCCCTGCAAAAAATCTCCGTTGTTGAAAAAATTTACCGGCGCAGTTTGGGACATCTCATCCGACAAATAAAAGGCATTGGTTAACAAAGTCTGGCCAACCACATCGGTGCTCACCTGGCTGATCTGGATGATGGGTGTGACCGTTGGCACGTTGCCTGGCAGAAAACCGGCATTGAATCGCACATCCATGGACAAGTTGGTGTCGTGCAAGTTTGTCGAAATCAAAACTATGCTGACAACCGAGCTGGTCAACCGCGCCGAGTAATTCGAGTAGGCATAACCCGCATAGGCCGAGCCTAAAAGCGTGTTAATGGTGTTGACCGTGGTTGAAGTGTAAGGCGGTATGCGCGTCGGCGACTCTATGTTGCGCATGGTCACACGATGCGGAAAAGTATCGAACAAAGGGTTGAACGGCAGAAAGATTCCACGCGGCTGCGGCGAGCTGGTGTTGGTGCCGGCACCCCAATAAATGTCGGCCAGATCAAACCGGTTTATGTAATTGCTGCCTTGCGAATAGTTCAAGCTCGCGTTCCAAGTACTGAGGCCGGAAGCAGCCCAAAACGCAACATCCCGCTCCGTGTAATAACCGTTGCGCACACGGCTGCGGGACAGGTTGACAGAATCACCTGTCAAACTGATTATGCCGGATACGCCAGTGCCCAAAAATCCCTCATTTATTATGTTGGTTGCCTGCACGGAAATGGAAAACTGTCCGTAAACCCTGCCAAGATTGTGAAACACGCTTGCAAAACCCGAATAATTGGAAAGCGGCGTGTTTGTATAAAAAAAGAAATTAAACCCGCTCAACGAGCGGAAATTGCCGCTGCTTCGGTTTGTGTAAAATTGGGTGTTAAGGCTGGAATAAGGCTGGCTTGAATCAAGCACTTCCCACAGCGCCTGATTTACAAATGCCCGCGCATCCACCTGCGGCGGCAGACCGCTGCTTACATTCGTGCTGTTTACATACACCGGCGCCGTCTGGGCAATGGCCCCCGCCGCCCCCACCCAGGCCGCCAACCCAACTGCGCTTAAAAACTTCATAGCCTGTCGTACTATTCCCATGGTTGCTTACTGGCCGATTACAACCGACCTTTCATATTCCCTTATTGACGCTCCGCCAAAACCGTAAATAACCGGCGCGTTGGTGCTCCCGTCAAATGAACCCCATACATTCAACCGGTTCTGGCCGCCCAAATAGTTGTCATTGACAAAAATCGGATACAATGTTGTGTACGTCAACCGCACCGGCGGCGTAATCACCCGGTTGCTGGGTGCCTGTGCCCCGAAACCCACGGTTCGGGTATGCGGAATTGGTATTCCTGACGGGCTGAAGCCCAGTTCCTGCGCGTCAAACACAATGTCAGGCGTGGTATCAACAACCCGCTGCACCTGTTGATTCACCACTGTCCGGTTGCTGACAACAATGTCAGTGTAAACATTTGTGTAAGCCGGCCACACAACACCCATGATTGAATCGTAATTCACACGCACAAACCGGATTTGATCAACCCCGGCCCGAAGCCCGTCGGTTATCAAAACATTGGTTGCCGTGATAAATGTGTAATTGGTGTTGCCTGTAAAGTTGGTGCCAAAATAAATGCCATAGCCGCCACCCCCGCCCACAACATTCGTTGCCGCCGTAACACCTGCTGGAAGCGTCTCAAAAGCGTAGTTGTCCCTTGTATAAAGATAGCGCAAACCACCCACATCATCCCGTGTCAGCCCACGGCTGTAGTAACCCGCAGGCAGGAACTGGCTGGCAATGGGCAAGCGATCCTGATTGTAAGGTGTCACCGCGTATAAATCAGTCGGCAAATTCAAAAACAAGGATGGGTCAGGCCTCTCATTGTTTGCATATTCAAAAGCATCCGCAAACGGCGCATAAGGCCACCCCTGAAGTCGCGGCCGCCAGAATGTGCGATAAGCATAGTTCACGCCATTGACACGATTCGTCTGAATCAACGTCACCGGGTCGTAATTCATATTCCGAACAAAATAATTGGTGTAACCAACCTGCGCTGCGTCGGGATTCACATGGTGAATCACCCATGTAAACCGAACTGGATCAGCCAGTCCAAGCTGTTCCAACACCACTGCCATTGCCAGCGATTTGACATCGAATATGCCATCGGCTCGGGCACGAGAGTTAACCTTGACCATTCCCATTTCCGGATATTCCCGCAAATCCGGACTCATCAGGGAAAACCGCGGCAAGCTGTTGAAAATCTCCATGGCGCGGTCAACTGCCGCCATTCCATTGGTGCCAAAGTAACGTTGAAATTCGTAGGTAAAACCATAAGTAATCGTTGGAAACTGCCAGCGATAGCCGCCACTCTCGATGCGTTGCGGTCCGCCCAAATCCGAAGCTGGCGCCGGCAGTTGAAAACCGAGCGCTTGCGTCTGCCATGCCTCATACGGCCCCAACAGCGAAAATGCGCCCGCCCACCATGGCAGAGCCGCCACCGCTGCAATCGCCAGACCTTTACGAATTCGCATCATAACGTCCAAAGGCTAAATTTTACCGCACCCGGATAATTCGAAACATCGTCACCGGCCAACTGCTACCAACCGGCGCTGATTCGACTGTCCCTGCCGCAAAACGCGGCACATCCAGGTTATACCATTGCCCGAGGTTGGTGCTGTATTGCACCTGGTAAATCGCCCCGGGCACCGCCATCCATTCAAGCCTCCGCCCCTGCGCCGTGACTTTTATTTGCAATTTCAAACAACTGGATGCATCCCGCGGATTTGTCCCGGCCAAAAATTCCTGCAGATTTGTCATACCGTCGCCATCGGAGTCCGCATCGCGCCCACCCCATTGGGCTGCATTCGGCCCCCAATACATCTGCTGCCAGTCATCCGGCAGGCCGTCAAAATTGTCATCATAACCCCATGTAACCCCGGTTGCGGCAGCAGACTGTGGCGAAACCCGTCCGTCAGCCAGCCGGTAGTCAATGCTCACCGTGTGAGTCGAGCCAGGCGTCAAGTTCGAGATTGTCAGGAAATTGTTAGTCGTTAAAATCGGTGTCGCCGCCCCATCCACATAAACACCATAGCCACTCACCTGCAGGCCGGACAACGCCGGCCATGTGACATTCAGTGAACGCGGACTCAAAGCCATCACAAACGGCGCTGATGGAGCCGCCAGCGGCGCCAACTGCTCTTGATACCGCTGCCCCAATAAATCAAAACTCTCGTCGCCACCCTTGAAACAGCTCCACACCACCAGGGCACGGTTAATTTTGTCGAAAGCCACCGCCGGCTGATACTGCCTGCTCCGCCATGTGGTGTTGACTCGAAATTCATCCCCGTTGACACGCCCGCCACTGTCCAAATAACGGCCATAGACTCCCTCATCCATGCCATCCTGGCCGAGGCTTGTCCAAACTACCAATGTCCCTTGTCCCAACGCCGCCAGGCGCGGTGCATATTGATGCCCAAAAGTCTCCCCATTAACCCGGGTTATGGTTTTAACCGGCTTGCTGCCAACAAAGTTGACCGTAGCCGCCACCACGTCCCAGCCATTCTCAGGCAGTGCCGCCGAACGGTTTGTATCAACTGGCGCCTCCTGTGCCCATGAAACCACATAGCCCCCATTCGCCGAGCCTACGGCAGCCGGACTCTCACAAGGAAGATTGCCTGCACTGAGCAAAAACTCATCCATGACAGTGGTGTACTCGGTGCCGGACACCCCAAAAACCCGTGCATAGACATCCGCGCTGCCATCAAAACGCTGATCTTCCGAAATCCAGGTCACTACGAACTGGCCATTTGTCAGGGCTGCCAGCGCAGGGGAGCGCTGATTGCCTGTTGTAAAACGATTCACCATTGTTTCGGCCCCCAACTTTTGGCCGGTTGCGGAGAGTCGTTGCAGGAAAACGCCTTGTTTGTCGCCATCCTGTCCAATAGAAGTCCAAGCCACCACCACACTGCCGTCGGCGAGCACCGCCAGCGCAGGAGCGGTTTGATCGCTGTTTGTGAATGTGTTCACAAGGATGTCGCCGGTTATGAAAACTCCGTTGCTGTCCAAAAACCGGGCGTAGATATTCCAATCGCCAGTCTGGCTGCCCTGCCATACCATCACCGCCCCGCCATCTTTCAACAAACATACACGCGGCTTTTCCTGGTCGCCTGCCACTGTCTGGTTGACTTGAAATGCCGAATACTGTCCTGAAAGAGTGCCGTCCAACCGCCGAGCCACAATGGCCGAGCCAAAACCATCGGTATAATTATCCTGCCAGACCAGGTAACCGCCACCCGGCCCCAAATCCAGCCACGCCTGGAGTTGGTCGCCCACCGCCGGGGCAATCACCTGGTACTCCTGCCCCTGTGGCACAAGTATTGTCTGGGCATATCCGGCCAGGACACATCCCAAGCCAAGACAGCAGGCCAGGAGCCTTTGAGCCGCTCTCGCCAAAGATGCCATATTCTTCCTTACAAGTAACCTCATTCTATCTGTTTGTAAAACGCTTAATGGCCAAAACCGCCACTTAAGCATCCATCTGCTCAAACAAATCCAAACAACTCACCCTGCGCACCGCCCAGTTGGCGCAACAGACTCCTGAAGCCCCACTCCTCGTAGAGCTTTCTCAGGCTCACGCTGCTTGCGCTTTTTACCCGGCAATTCTCCAATGAAAATTCGCCGGGCAACTGGTCATTCAGACGCACAAGTTCCATATTCCGCCGCACTATCAACTCGTTATTCTGCAATGCGATACGCAATCGCCCCGACTTTATTTCCGCAAGTCGCTCATACAGTGCGTTGACGCTGCCAAATTGGTTTATCAATTCAGCAGCAGTTTTCGTGCCCACCCCAGGCACGCCGGGGATGTTGTCAACACTATCGCCAACCAGACTCAGCCAATCCACTATCTGCGCCGGTTCAACCCCGGTTTTGGCGCGAACCTCCGCGGCGCCCCAAATCTTCTCAGACTTGTCATTGGGATTGAACAATCCCACCGCCGGCCCGACGAGTTGCATGAAATCCTTGTCCGAACTCGCAATCACAACGCGCATTCCGGCGCACGTCGCCCGGCGCGTAATTGTGGCTATCCAATCATCCGCTTCCACACCATCCTTCTGATAACTCGCCACATCCGCGGCCTCAAGGTATTGTATGATTTTTGGCAACTGCCGTTCCAATTCATCCGGCATCGGCGGCCGTTGCGCCTTGTATTCCGGCAACGCCGCCAGACGCTCCGCCGCCAGTCCGCCATCCCAAACCACCAGTAAATGCGTCGGCTTCAACAAATCCCTGAGCCTGTCAATCGCCTTGATGAAGCCGAAAATTGCGTTTGTTGGCTCGCCGCCCGGCCCGCGCAAATCGCGTATGGCGTAAAAAGCACGATACGCAAATGCATGGCCATCCACCACCAACAATAATTCGCATGGTTGTCTGGCATTCATCAATCGCTTTGGCGTACGGCTTTCATTTCCAGTTCAATCAACATCCCCACGACAACGTAAAACGGGGCTTTCTCATGAGCTGGCCTTAAGGCGTCTGCACTGCCGGCGCAGGCGCAAAAAGTTTCTGTTCGGGAATGCCACTCTTCGCAAACGGCATCTCCTCATCGGTATGATAACGATTGCCAGCAGGGTCAATAATCGTCGGCGTCACAAAGATCGCCAGATTCTTCTTCTTGGTCGTGTTGGACTCATTCCGGAACAACCGTCCAAGCAAAGGCAAATCACCCAGCACAGGCACCTTGTCCTTGACCTTCTGAACATCTTCTGAAATCAGCCCGCCCAGCACTACTGTCTGCCCATCCCATACCACTGCGCTGGTTACAACTTGACGCAGCCGGAATTTAGGCAGCGGCGTTGGCGAAATCAGAGGAGTGGCCGCACCGGCGCCGCCCACCGATTGAACCTGCGCCACAAAAGCGCCTGGGTCATCATAACCAAGGAACTCCTTTAACGTGGGAATCAGCGTCATCTGAATGGTATAACCATCCGCTGAAATATATGGAATCACATCAAGTGTCGGCCCTACTTCCATCGGCTCGGTAATGGGGTAAATCAGAGAGCCTACCACCCCAGCACCACCACCACCGCCAGGCACTGCGCCTCCACCATAGTACCCACCGCCGCCAGCGGTCTGGTCAATTTCAAGGTCAGTTACCACATACTTGATGTCCACCGCCTTGATTTGTGCCTGCCGCCCGCTTTGAGTTGTAATTTTCGGGCACGCCAGCAAATCAACTCCGCCCCTGTTTTCAATAGCCCTGATGACAAGCCTGAACTGCGGGTCAGTCAGGATGCCGGTAAAGGTTGCCAGCGGCAATCCGACTGGCGTCAGGCCATGCGTAAGTTTGTTGTCCGTGGCTGATGGCGCCACTGCCCCGGGACCACCCACGCCAGTGCCTGCCGGCCCCGGCCCCGGAAAGATGCCATTGCTAAATGGCAATGCGGGATTTACCGATGGGTCAGTCGGTACAAGTGATGGCGCTGTCCCGGGAGTGAAATCCACCTTCCGGTCAAAAGCGCGCACATGGCCCATCCACCAATCAAATCCCAGCGCACGGCTGTCTTCCTGTGTGAATTCAGCTATCCGCGCTTCGATTACCATTTGCTGGGCCGGCATGTTGAGCACCTCGATGGCCTGCTCCACAACATCCAAATCCTGCAGGCTGGCCCGCACCATTAATGTCCCATTCCGGTCGTTGAAGAAAAATGCCTTTGGCGGATCAATCGTCAATCCATGCGCAGTGAAAAAAGCACGAACCAATGCGCCCAAGTCGTTGGTGGTAACCGTTGTCAGCCATTTCACACCGCCTGCACCAGCCTGTCCGGCTCCACCTGCTCCTCCGAATCCACCCCGTCCAGTGCCGCCACCTGCGATATTAACGGATGCATAAGTGGATTCACCGCCACCGCCATATCCACCACCGCCATAGCCGCCACCGTAACCGCCATAGCCGCCACCGTAGCCACCATAGCCGCCGTAGCCGCCACCGCGCCGTCCACCCCCATAACCGCCGCCACCATAACCACCATAGCCGCCACGACCACCGCCGCCACCACCACCGCTGGCGCCAAAAAATGAAGAGCCGACATTTTGCAACCCCTGCCAGAATGTATTGGCATCAACGCGGAAGACACGCGTGTACAGCGTTTCAGGCTCCGGCAAACGCAGTGAAATCACCACCGCGTAATCTTCAATGGAGTACTTGATCCTGGGACTGGTTACTTTGCAAAGAATTTCCAAAACATCTATCAGCCGCAAATCGCTCATCGCCGGGCTTACCTTGACCTGAATGTCATTGATGCTGACCGGTTCGGCGGGCGCGGCGGGCACCGGCTGTCCAGTCGCAGGATCAACCGCGCCTCCTGCCGGCGCAGCAGCCTGCACCGGATCAACATTTGCGCTCAGCAAAAAGTTTATTCCCTTTTTATCCGGGTCACGTTTCTTTGCCTCTTCCGACAGGCTCTTGATTACATCCTCCAGCCGCAAGCCGTCATAAAACACCTCATTTAACGTAATCCTCTCGAGTTTATCCTTGATGATTTGCCGGCCCTTGCTCGTGTAAACCAAGTTGTTGCTTCGTGCATACGGATTTGGCACCGGCAATGATTCCCGTTTGACCGGGTTGAGCCATTTCTCCTCCACTTCAACAAAATTATTCGCCGAATCATTTTCACGAATTCTTGACGCTCTCGCAAACTTCGCTTCTGTCACCAGCCGCAAATAGTAAAACGCCGCCCGGTTTTCCGGGTCCAGTTTGGTGGCTTCCTTGAGTTTTTTCTCCGCCTCATCCATGAAGCCGGTCTCATAAAGCAGCTTCCCGTCCTGAACCATAATCGCCGCGCGCATCCGGTTTGTCATTGCCTCGGGCAAATACTTTTCAGACACCTCGCGGCTGGGTGTGGTGAGTTTGGTCTCTTCAATCATCGCATCGTTGGCCTTCTTGAACGCCAGTGCCTGCGCATGATTCTTGTCCAGCACCAGAATGCGCGAGACATGGGCATCGGCCTCGGTGAGCTTGCCAAATTTCTGCGCCTCCTTGGCCACGCGCAATCGCACCTCCGCCATCGCGGCGATTATCTGCTGCCGATCGGCATCCACCGTCGGCCCTATTTTATCCGCCGCTGAAAGGGCATCCTCAAACAGCTTTATCGCCGTTGCATCGTCCTGCCTTTTGGCGGCCGCCTGCGCATCGGCAAATTTCTTGCGCATGAGTATAGCCTGTTCTTGCAGGCGTAGCGCCTGATCTGTTGCCGGTTGTTCTGCCTGCTGTGCCGGCGCAAATCCGCCCGCCAGCAAAACCATTCCGCCAACAGCAAGCGCGAGCATTGCCCGCCCGTTCCGTTTCCCCAGTACTGCAACAAACATAACCTTTTTGTGTTATCCTGCTTTGTATTTTATTGCGATGCGTTTGCCAGAGACTTTCTCCAAAAGTACCACCTGCCCGGCGTCTATGTCCACAACAATGTAGTCCATTCCGCCAAAGCTGATCGTCTCACCCTTGCGCACCCCCGTAAAAGTCAGACTCTCTATATCGTATTTCATGTCGGCCACGTAAGTCTCCACCCGCTTGAACGGCTTGTCCTTGCTGACTGAGGCCGTTTCTTTCGTGTCATCAAGCTCCAGTATCAACTCATCCGGATTGCTTATGTCCCCCTTCACCTCCACCAGTGAGAAAAACCGGGACTTTTTGGAACTCGGCGAGACGTAAAATGTAATTTTTTGCGCCAGCGTCTTGTTTGTCTCCGCCTCGCGCGTGTAACCAATCAAATAAGAGTAGGACGAGCCTTGCCCGGAAACCCGCTCCAAACTTACGACAGTACACAGCGGGCGGATGGCAGTCACCACCAATGCGTCCGGGCCGACTTCCTTGCCGGTTTTAACCTTTATCCAGACGGAATTGTCCGCCTTTGCCTGCCAGAGAACCGGGTTGAAAGTGTTGTGTTGCTTGTGAAGCACAATAGGCGTGTATTGATTCTGAAGCGCAAGCGCAGCCTGTTCGCGGGCCAGATTCAGCGGTTGATAAGGCTTTGGATTGGCCATGATTTTCTGCCGTTGCTCCTCAATAAACAAGCGCTCCTGTTCGTTGTGGTGCAACTGCCACACCACGGCCAGCGCCGAAGCAAGCAATACCACGCTCAGCAGGATCTTTTCCCAATGTTTCCTTAAAAAATCCATGACTCAATTCCTCGCCCCGTGCCGCACGACTGTTTCAATGTACAACACCACCCGAAACGGCTTTTCGTTAACCAGTGTCACCAGCCGGTTCGGATTGAGAGCGCCAGGTGGCGCACCAGGCGGAGCAAAGCCCATCGGTGGCGTAACGCCCGGCGGCAATCTCCGTCCCGGCCAGCGTGTCGGTGGCATAGGTGGCGGTGTGCCGGGACTTGTGTCCATTCCAGTGCCCGGCTGTGGCCCGGACCCGCCAAACTCCAACGGCACAGGCTCCACTTCAACAGACCTCAGCAAAAAACCGTGGGGCGATTGCATCAGCCCGTTTATTACATCGGTCAACTCGGAGCTGAAACAACGGAAAGTAACCCGATACGGCATCACCATCGCCACGGCATTGCTTTGAATAGGACGCTGAACATAATCGGAGGCCGGGGCATCAGTTGCGGCATCATCCAGAGACGCCTTTGCGCGCTGGATGGATTCCAGCCGGTTGACCTTTGCATCAAACAAAACCTGGCAAATGGCCTTTACCTCCGCCAGTTGCCGCGCCAGAATACCAAGACTCCCGTATTCAAAACGAATCAGTGTCTTCTGTTTTTGGAATGAATAGGCGTAGTTGGTTGGCACCGCCACATTTTTTGACTTTGCCTCCTTGTTGAGGTAATCAAGGATTTTTTCCAGCTCGGTCTTGAAGCCCTGCTCTCCAACAAATTTGACTGGCTCCACCGGCTTGAATACTGCCAGCCCGTTGGCGATGAACTGCATCAGCCTGTCGCGGTCGGCGCGCACCAAGTTGATGTTCTTTTGGTCTGGGAACACCGGTTTATTGTATTCGTAGCGCAAATCCTCAAACCGCTGCTCCAGCCGCCCGCGCACCTCCTTGTCGAGGCTCATCTGACCCAACAACTGATAAATCGCAACGCCAAGCAGTATCACCCCGGCTGCAGAGCCTATGACAAAAAATACATTGCGCTTTATCCACAGCATATCACAAGGTGATTGGGCGTTTTAACTTTACCACCACATCGAAATAAAACGTGTTGCTTTCCACATTCACCGTGCCTTTTGCCTCAGTCGGGTTGGGCGCGTTGGTGTCGAAAAGACTCGGACGCGCCTTCAAATTGTCCAGGAATTTGTAAGCCAGCTTCGCATTGCCATCCGGAATGCCCAGCACCTGCAGGGCGCGCACGCGCAAATTAACATGCGTGATTTGAGGCTCCGCAACAACCACATTGGTCGCGCTGCCGGCAACGTTGGTTGCCGTGCTGCCACCAGTTCCGGTGGCCAGCGTCATGGATGATGACGACTTCGGCGGCCGGCGGATTTGTATGATCCCTGAGCTGGTGTCGGACTTGGGCAGTTCGGGCGACATCTGTTCAATCCAGATGCCAGTTTCCCTGCCCAGTTCCTTCTCTGTCTCCTGCTCGGTGGCCAGCAGGCAGTCACGGAACCCGGCCAGTACCTCCGCCCACACGAACCGTTCCTCCAGCCAGCCGCGAACAATGTCGCTCTTAGCCTTGGCGTCCTTGACCTCGTTGAGGGAATCAACCAATTTCTGGCTCAGGCTTTGCGGCTCAGCAAGCCGGCTTTCAACAGTCTCCAGCTCCCGGTTCTTGGCCTCAACAAGGCGCTTTTCAAAATATCCAAAGCAAAATGCCACCACCACAAGCGTCGCCAGTGTGGCCAGAATAAACGGCTTCTTTTGATTGAACTCTTGTATCCGCTTCCAACTGTGCGGAACAAGGTTCAACTCCACCGGGCAATGCGCCAGATTCCGCAGGCCAAGCCCCACAAGCTCGCCCATCGAGTGCGCAACCTTTGCCAGTTCTTCAAGATTTATCTCCGGCGCTATCTGCACATTGCGGAATGGATTGAAGTAGTCCACCGGGATGCCCAGTTTGTCTCCGAAAAACTGCGCCGTAAACGGCATTATTGATGCGCCACCCGAAAGGAACAACCGCGCCGGCATCGAGCCGCCCTGCTGCGTCCTGTAATATTGTATTGTTTGGTTGAGCTGCATGTGCAGCCGGGTCATCACCTGCCGCGCAATCTTGCTAATCGCAGCCGCATGCGGGTCATCAGGGTCCTCGTAAGCGCCGCCCAGATGAACAAAGCCCTTTTCAATTTTTATCCGCTCGGCCTCCTCAAGGCTTAGTTTGAATTCATTGGCGAATTCCTGCGTGATTGAATTTGCCCCGACATTTATGCTCCTGGAGAAAATCTTTCCATTCTCGTAGAACAACGCCGTGCTCGTCTTGGCGCCGATGTCCAAAAGCAGGGCGCAATCGGTTAAATCACCGTAGTTGAACCGGAAAGCGTTGCTCAATGCCGCCACGGAAACGTCCACAACCGACACCTTCAGCCCGGCCCGTTCCCCAAGCTGAAACAATCCCTCCACCACGTCCGATTTGATCGCCACCAGCAGCACTTCCAGCTCGCCTGTCACAGGATGCGTCCCCGCAATTTGAAAATCCCAGACAACCTCGGTTAATGGGAAAGGGACGTTCTGTTGCGCCTCATACTCGATTATCTGGGTGACCTTTGCAGAATCAACCGGCGGCAATTTTACAAATTTGGAGAATACTTGATAGCCCGGCGCGCAGATGTTTGCAATCTTGGCCGGCGCGGAAAAACTCTTCAGCGCGTCCTCCAAGGCATTGGTCAACGCCTGACTGCGAGTGGCATCATGCATCCCCTCGGCCCCCAGCGTCCGAAACGCATACTGCTTGAGCCGCAAACCGCCGGATTCGTTCAGCTCAAATCCAGCCAGCTTCAGCGTATGCGCCCCGCAATCTATCGCTAAAAATGACTTTGCTTTTAACATGCCTTACCATCCGGCAGACAATTACCGCCTGCCTTTATCGCCGGAACCAACGCCCGTTGAAAGCCCAAAACGCTACTCAACAGGCGCATACCAATCAAACACAAAAATCTAGTGTGTGGATTTTTCACAAAATGCGTGAAAAACCCACCCTTCAAAACCATCAACCCCCCGCAATTTACACTCTGCCGCGGAAATAAGCGACGGTTTTTTCCAAGCCTTCGCGCAAATCAACTTTGGGACTCCATCCAAGCAATTTGCGGGCCAACTGGATATCCGGCTGCCGCTTTTTCGGGTCATCCTCGGGCAACGGCTTGAATACTATCCGGCTGCGCGAACCTGTCGCGCGCAGGACTTCCCTTGCAAATTCCAACACCGTTATTTCCGCCGGATTGCCAAGATTCATCGGCAGCGTCCACTTGCTCATCATCAGCCTGTAAATCCCCTCAATCAAATCCGTGTAGTAACAAAAACTCCGTGTCTGGCTGCCTTTTCCAAACACCGTGATAGGCCGTCCGCGCAACGCCTGGCATATAAATTCAGGAACAACACGACCGTCGTTCATCCGCATCCTCGGCCCGTAGGTGTTGAAAATGCGCACAATCCTGGTCTCCAGTTTGTGCTGCCGGTGATATGCCATCGTCAATGCTTCTGCAAACCGTTTCGATTCGTCATAACAGCCACGCACACCGACAGGATTGACATTACCCCAGTAATCCTCCCGCTGTGGATGCACCATGGGATCGCCATATACTTCAGATGTTGACGCCAGCAAAAATCGCGCGCCCTTGTGCAGGGCCAGTCCCAGGGCCTTGTGCGTACCCAATGAGCCGACTTTCAACGTCTGTATCGGCAGTTCAAGGTAATCCACCGGACTTGCCGGAGATGCAAAATGCCATACGTAATCCACCGGCCCATGCAAAAACAAAAATTCAGTCACATCCTGCTGTATGAACCTGAAATTCTGATTGCCGGCCAGATGCTCTATGTTTTCAACCGAACCGGTTACAAAATTGTCAAAGGCAATCACCTTGTGCCCCTGCCCCAGCAGGTAGTCCACAAGGTGCGATCCCAAAAAGCCGGCCCCACCAGTCACAACTGAAACCGGCTGGCGGCTGCTTGAGCTTTTAGTGCGAGTTGCCACGGCGCCAACTTAACCGCCAATCCGCTCCCTTTGCAATTCTCTTTTGCCAGACTGAGTCTGCAAAAATCACCGCTGCCAATCAGCATCCAGCCGGCTTCGCCTGTGCAAGTTCCTCCCAAAGCCGGAGGCTCATCACCATGCCGCGTTCAAAACATTCCAAATCGAACTTCTCATTTGGCGAATGCGCATTGTCATCCGGCAGTGCCAGTCCCAATAACAGCGAGTCCACGCCCAAAATGTTTTTGAAATCCGTCACCACCGGAATGGAGCCGCCTTCGCGCAGCAAAACCGGCTCATGCCCAAACGCAGCTTTCAGGGCGCGCAATGCGGCCTGGGCCTGGGGACCGCGCGGCGATGTCATGTACGCAGGGCAAGCGTGGCCATTACTTATTTCAAGGCGCACTCCGGGCGGACACAGCCGCCGGATTTGCCGCTCAACCAGACGAATGATTTGCAGCGGCTTCTGCTCCGGCACAAGGCGCATTGTAAGCTTGGCGCTGGCCCATGCCGGCACAATCGTCTTGCTGCCGCTGCCCTGATAGCCGCTGGTAAGCCCGTTGATCTCCAGAGTCGGCCGCGCACTGCGCTGCTCCACCGGCGTGTAACCGCTCTCGCCAAAGAGCGACGGCACGCCAAGAAACTTTCGGTACGCCGCCGCATTGAATGGAATGCGCGCCAGTTGCCGGCGCTCAAACCGGCTCAATTTTTTCACATCATCGTAAAACCCGGGCACAGCCACACGGCCCCGCCTGTCATGCAACCGCCCCAGTATTTCACACAACGCGGTGGCTGGGTTTTTCAGGCTGCCGCCGTACATTCCGGAATGCAAATCGCGCGAAGGCCCAATCACCTTTACCTCCATCGCCGCCACACCGCGCAGCGCATAAGTCAACGCAGGATGCTTCTTGTCCGGCATCCCTGTGTCGGAAATCACCACACCGGCGCAGCGGAGCCTGTTTCGCTGTTTTTTCAGAAACTCCGTCAGGCTGCTGCTCCCAACCTCCTCCTCCCCTTCAATAATAAACGTCAAATCGCACGGCAACACCGCCCCGGTCTTTAGCATGGCCTCCACGGCCTTCAAATGGGCAAAGTGCTGGCCTTTGTTGTCGCTGGCGCCGCGACCGTAAATCGCATTGTTGACAACCTGCGGCTCGAATGGCCTGGTTTTCCAAAGCTCAAACGGCTCGGCAGGCTGCACATCGTAATGGCCGTAGATTAAATAGTGCGGTTTGCCTGCCCCGGGCTCGCGAGGCGTGCTCGCAAGGACAATCGGATGCCCGGCTGTTTCGCAAACTTCGGCCTTCAGCCCGATTTGCCGGAAGTGCTCCGCCAGCCAGCCGGCGCATTTCAACATGTCATCCCGATGCCCTGTTTGTGCGGAGACACTTGCAAACCGCACATACTCGCATAGTTCACTTACAAACCTCTCACGATTTGCCGTAAGATAATGGATCGCGTCCTGCATGAACGCCACTGTACTGCTTTGTCCGGTAAAAAGAAAAGCGAAGAAAAACTCAACTCACCTGCACCATTGCTTTTTGCGGTGCAGCCCGGGTTCGGACATCTGCAAAATGTCAGCCGCGCAGGCTGCGCTCAATCATCTCAACCATTTTCCGGCTGTTCGGGTCCACGTCCATTCTGTCCTTTACCACCTTGCAGGCATGCAGCACGGTGCCGTGGTCACGCCCCCCAAACGCTTCCCCTATTGTCTTGAGGGCGGCGCCCGTCAGGTTCCGGGCCAGATACATCGCCACCTGGCGCGGAAATGCTATGTTTTCAGGACGGCGCCGGCTCGTCATGTCAACCAGCCGGACGTCGAAATGCTCAGCCACACGGCGTTGAATCGCTTCTATGGTGATAACCGGCTGCTGTTCCTCCTCTAGCAGCTCGCGCAGCATTTCCCGCGCAGCCTCAATTGTCAGCGGTTTCCCCGACAGCGAAGTGTAGCCAATCACCCGGACCAATGCCCCCTCAAGCCGCCGGATATTGCTTCGAATGTTGCGCGCTATGAATTCCAGCAATTCATCGGACAGTTCAGCGCCCATCATCGCTCGCTTCTTGCGAAGAATTGCAAGCCGCGTCTCAACGTCCGGTGGCTGCAGGTCGCTGACCATACCCCATTCAAACCTCGAAATAAGCCGGTCCTGCAAACCTGAAATCTCCTTCGGCGGCCGGTCGCACGCCAGCACTATCTGTTTCCGCGACTCGTAAAGCGCGTTAAATGTGTGGAAGAACTCCTCCTGTATCCGCTCCTTGCCGGCCAGAAATTGTATGTCATCAATCAACAGCAAGTCAGTCAGGCGATATTTTTTTCTGAATCTCGCAAGGCTGCCGCTCTGGATTGCGTCTATGAATTCGTTGGTGAATTTTTCCGACGACACATAGGCAACATGCGCATGTGGTTTGTGCGCCGTGACGTACTGCCCGATCGCATGCAGCAAATGTGTCTTCCCAAGGCCGACTCCGCCGTACAGAAACAGCGGATTGTACGTCTTGCCGGGGCTTTGCGCCACTGCCAGCGCCGCGCCGTGCGCCATGATGTTGTTATTCCCAACCACAAATGTCTCAAATGTGTTCTTGGGATTAAACGGCAGTTCCGCAGGCTGCCCGTTGCCTCCATCACCATGGGCGCGCGAGCGCGCGACCGGCTTTTTAACCTCGGCTTTTTGCTCCTCCGGCGCCGGCGTTGCCTGTGCCATGCTCGCATCCACCTCGAAAACAATTTCAAGCATCTGGCCGCTTACGTGCGCCAGCGCTTTCTTCATCAAATCCAGATAGTTTTCCTTGATCCAGAGCTCCGTAAAACCATCGGCGACTTTCAACGTCAGTTGATTGTCCTGGAGCGACACCGGCTTTATCGGCGCAAACCACAATTGGTAAATCTGTGGGTTCAAAACCTTTTTCAGCGACTCCTGGGCCGCCTCCCACAACTTGGCCGCACTATCCAGTACCGTTTTCGCTTCACGCGCCTTGTTTTCTGGCGGTTTATTGACCATACTGCTTCTTTGCTTTTTTCCGGTCCCGCCACGGCTGCTTGAAATTCCTGTCTTAATCAGTCAAATCCGGTTCCGTAAAATCATCCGTCAGCCGTTTCAAGACCAATTCAATCACACAAATTACTCGGAACCAACCACTTGCAAAATCCGTGCCGTTTCTCTGTTTGGGCAACTCCACTCAAAAACATGCATACTGCATGTTTGCTGTGGCGTGCTTTCTATGCCTGCACTCAAAGCTTGGCCAGCAGAATATTTTCCAAATTGTTCCCAACTTATTCACAGACATTCATCCGCTCGGTAAATCCGCATTTTTTTCTCTTCAACTCGCTCCCATGCTTGAATTTTCAAGCCTCTTCATGCTCTGCGCCAATTTATGCCCGTAAATTCGCTACTAATCCCTCAAATTGCCTTCTCGCCCGAATCCTCCGTGCGTATTCTGATGGCGTTTTCCACGGGCAAAACAAACACCTTGCCATCACCTATTTTTCCCGTCTTTGCATGTTTGACAATCGCCTCAACAGCGGCGGCGATTCGGGAATCGGGCAGGACAATTTCAATCTTGATCTTCGGCAGAAAATCAACCGTGTATTCGCTGCCGCGATAAATCTCGGTATGTCCTTTCTGTCGCCCAAAGCCCTTGACCTCGCTGACAGTCATGCCCTCCACACCCACCGCCGCAAGGGCGTCTTTGACGTCCTCAAGTTTGAACGGCTTGATGATGGCTTCAATCTTTTTCATTTTCCATCGAGTTGCGGCAGACAATCTACCAACAGTTTCTCTTCTGTAAATAGTAAATTGAAAAAAAGCTCCAAAAAAATTTTGCCGGGTGTTGAAGTTCTCATTGCTCGCCAAATCTGCCGCCAACCGCCCCAAAAAGATTGCTGTTGATTTGAGGAAAGTTATTTTCAAATTGAATTGAACTGGCAGGTGGCTTAAACAAGGCTGTGTCTATGCGTAATAAAAAAGCCCTCTTGTTGTTGCTGGCCGGTTATGCCGCCTGCGCCGCAGATGTAAAGTATGAGCCTCGCTGGGAATCGCTTGATCAAAGACCGCCACCACAATGGTTTTTGGATGCCAAATTTGGCATCTTCATCCACTGGGGCGTTTATTCGGTGCCGGCATGGGGCAAGGTCGGCGAATACGCCGAGTGGTACTGGAACAGAATTTACAACAAAAAACCCGACAACGTCTGGTGGCAATTCCACAAAAATACCTACGGCGAAAATTTCGAGTACAAGGATTTCGCGCCGCAGTTCAAAGCCGAGCTGTTCGACCCTGAACAATGGGCCGACATTTTTTACCGATCCGGCGCGCGCTACATCGTGCCCACCTCAAAACATCATGACGGTTTCTGCCTCTGGCCAAGCGCCGAGGCCAGCCGCACCTGGGAGCGTCCGTGGAATGCGGCCGAGGTTGGGCCAAAACGTGATTTAATGGGCGATTTGGCGGCAGCAGTGCGGAAGCGCGGTCTGAAATTCGGTTTTTATTATTCTCTTTACGAGTGGTACAACCCTCTGTGGCTTTCCGACAGAAAACGCTACGTCAATGAACACATGATCCCTCAATTCAAAGATGTTGTGACACGCTACAAACCGGCCATCATTTTCGGGGATGGCGAATGGGACATGCCCTCCAAAGACTGGCGCAGCGAGGAGCTTCTTGCATGGCTTTACAACGAGGCAAGCTGCCGCGATGAAGTTATCGTAAACGACCGCTGGGGCAAGGATTGCCGTCACAAACACGGCGGATACTACACCACCGAATACGCCGCCGGCCTCAAGGATGCCGCCCACCCGTGGGAGGAAAGCCGCGGCATGGCTTTTTCATACGGCTATAACCGCGCCGAGTCAATTGACCATTACAAAACCGGCAGGGAATTCATCCTGGTATTGTGCGACCTGGTCAGCCGCGGGGGCAACCTGCTGCTGGACATCGGCCCTGACGGGGATGGAACCATACCGGTCATCATGCAGCAACGGCTGCTGGAAATCGGCGAATGGCTCAAAGTCAACGGCGAGGCAATCTATGGCACACGCTACGCCGGCCGGGAATGCCAGTGGTCGGAAGGAAAACGCCCGGGCCAGCAATACGGCGAGTTCATGGTAAAGTACAACCTGCTCGAACAGGTCGGCCGCAAACCCAAAAACGGTGTTGCAGTCAAACAAGCCTTTTTCACCAGGAAACCCGACGCCCTTTACGCCATCACGCCGGGCTGGCCGGGGCCGGAGTTGGAGATTCGCAACATATCGGTGCCTGCCGGCGCCACCGTCACCATGCTTGGAGTGCCCGGCACGCTGAAATACCAGGTCAACGGCAAAAACCTGATAATCACCACCCCGGTCCTTGCGCCTGAAGAAGCGCCGTGCCGCCACGCCTTCGCCTTCAAGATTACCGGCGCCACCCTCCTTCCGGAATGAGAATCCGCCCCTGGTGATATTGTTTATTAAAAGTTAAGGGCAAATTGCAAATAAACATAATCAGCATCCCGGCTGCCATGGCCGGCTGCTGAAAATGTCTGCCTGATGTAGCTGCCCCGGAAAAAATGGCCGTAACCAGCCTCCACAACCGCAGCCGGATGCAATGTGTAAGTGGCAACCAAATCCAATTCCGAACCAACATAGGAGCTGTAATTTGGATTTATGCCATAGCCTGTTCCCGGAGTCGGCGCAAGCGTGGCCGCCCTGCGGGCGCCTGCAGCATTGTAAAAGTGGTCCGAGCTGTCCGCCAGCCAGAAGGCATGCCAGTCCAGGCTGAATTTGAACCGTTTGACCGGGTTCAGCGAAATCGTGGCCCTCAGGTTGTGGATGTTTTGGAGCGAAACCATGTCCATGTACCCGTAAAACTTGTGATTGGTCGGAAAGAGATTCTCAAACGTGCCATGTTTTCCATCATTCGGATTGCCGTCGCCGGTGGCTGCCGAGTACTCAAGGCCAATCCGTGGCGTAAAAGCCGCCTCCTTGAAGGTGTAGCCGCCCTGGCAAACCAGCGCATAAGCCTCATGCCGCAGACTCCGCGCCCCGGCTGGTAACAGCGGATCGTTGAAGTGGCCCCACTGGCCCATGACTTCAATTGAGTAATCCCAGTTTCCGAACTGCCCGGGCAGGGATTTCAGCCTGATGCCCGCCGTGTAAATATCACGTGGACTCGGCAGGGGCACGAGACTGTTGGCGGCTGTGTAGGATTGCCTGCCCGCATTGCGCGATAGAAAATACAAATCGAGCGTGTTTTTGGGCACAAATTTTGTCGTGGCATACACGCCCGAAAACCAGTCATCCGGATTCGGATAATTCAAGTTGTGCTGGTCAACCACCGTCAACATGCTTGTAAATGCGTCCACCGAAAAATTCTCCTGCCGCAGCGTGATTTTGGCGGCGTCGAATACGCGCCCGATGTTGTTCCAGGCGAAGGCCCCCACCAATCGCTCCTCGCCATAACTCAATTCCTGCCGCCCCAATTTCAAGCTGAGCGGTAAATCTTTGGTATTGCCCAGCGTAATGTATGCTTGATGAATATCCATCGGATCGGCCTCGGGATTTCGCGGCCCGCGGTCATCGTCAATCGAACCGCTGTGGCGGCCTTCAAGGTAAAATCCGATGCCGTTGGCCGAATAACCGACGTGCGGCCTGACGCGATAAAGAAAATAAATGTTCCGGTTGTCCACATTATAGCGCCGGAAATCCGTGGCAGGCGCAACGCCTGCGCCGAGTTTGAATTCCTGGCGCACCCTGTTCTGAACGCCAATATCCCAGGCGTTCCACGACTGGTTCTGCTCCCGCAGCCATTCATTTATCCAGCCAGCATACGGTTTCGGCGCAGCCGCCGCTCCATCGGCGGCAATGACACCCACGTTTCCAATTGCAAATGCAAGTCCAATCACCCAGCTTGATGTCATGCGAGTCATAATCCCGTTTTTCATTTGCAGTAATTCTGCAATCTTTTCTTCGAGGAGTGCTTTGATTTGCGTCAAGCAGCCGCTATAATGCGGCTTCAAGTTCATCAAGGGTCCAATGCGGGTTGGTTCGGCATAGCTCATCCGCTGCAGCGCCGTGCCGCCAGACCGCGTAGCGGATGACCTTCAAAATATCGGTTTGCAACATCGGCTGTGCCGCAAACCCTGCCAGCCAGCCGGCCAGCAAATCACCAGCACCGCCCTGCGCCAGATGCGGGTTGCCTGAGCAATTTACGTATATCCGGCCAATATGATTGCCCATCAATGTTTGCCGTCCCTTTAGCACCACGTAACAGCCGCCCCATTGTTCTGACAACTGCCTCAAGGCCGCCTGTCTGTCCGCCAGAATTTCAGGCGTTTTTTTGCCCAACATCCGGGCTGCTTCACCCGGATGAGGTGTAATTATGCGGAGCGCATCCGGACAGGTTGGACCTTTTGGCAGCCAGTCCAGCGCGCTGGCATCGGCCACGACCGGCACCGGCGATTCCTGCCACGCCCGCTGGATGTCGCGCTTCAATTCCTGCGGCAAATCGTAATTGGCAAGGCCGGGGCCACAGAGTATTGCGGTGAAATTTTCCGCTTCCCAAAGCCCAGATTGCCACGGATGCACCATTGTGGAGCGCAACTGGCTGGCGACTGGAATATAAACATCCGAAGGCACAATCAGCGTAATCAGGCCCGGTTGTGCGCGTTGCGCACCGCGCGCCGCCAGCACCGCCGCCCCATGATAACCCTGGCTGCCTGCTATTATGCACAAATGACCAAACCGACCCTTGTGCCCGTCATCCGGACGGCGCGGCGGATAACCATCAAAATCCTCCGGGCAAACCCAGCTCAGTTCGCTGTCAAAAGGGCATGGAATCAGGCCGATTTCCGGCGCCACTTCCAAACGTCCCACGTACTCGGCGGCCTCTGACTTCAGCAAGCCCATTTTGGGCGCGCCCATCGTAACTGTGACATCAGCGCAGACCGCATCCCCAAGCGGCTCTCCATTTTCAGCATCCAGTCCGCTGGGCACATCAACCGCAAGTATCGGGATGTTTGTCTCGTTCAGTTTTTGGACAAGCTCAAGCCAGCCGCCTTCCAGCGGACGATTCAATCCTATGCCAAACAACCCGTCAATTATCAGGCTGCGCGTCGGACGATGCCCCGCGGTCCACTCTTTCAACTTCGCAATAGCATCCGCCGGCTCCTGGGCTTCAATGATTGTAACTTCGCGCTCAGGCAGGTTTTGCGCTGCCACACGGGCGTCATCGCCATTATGGCCGCGGCCGGCAATCACCAAAACGGCATCGCCAGTCTTTGTCAGCCGCAGTGCATACCCGGCAACCGCTTTGCCGGCACGCTCAATTACAGAGCTTTCGGTTATTCCAGTTGCCCAGGTGCGTTGTTCCCATTCCCGCATCTGCTTTATTGATACTACAGGCAGAGGCATAAGCCGAATTTATGCTGGAATTACAAACATGACAAGAAACTTAGCTCGAAAATTTTTCAAAACCAATAAGCCCTTGCGTGGCAGCCACTTCCATGCACTATCAAATTGTGAGTCTGCGCACTACTCAACTGGCACCATCAGAAAAGGGTCTAATCTCCTTATTTCTTCTTTGGACGCTTTATCTGCAAATCCGCTTTGGCGGCACGCCAGGCGCCTTGAGCGCGCCCTGCCACCGAAACCAACAAGGTCTTTGAAGGAACCAAATGATGGTATGCAAAAGCCTGCATCATATCCTCGGCTGGAACCGCCAGATGCGCCACTTCCCTGCCATCAATCGTTGCACGCCCCTCTATGAGCAACTCAACCGGCTCGCCAGACGCCATTGCCGTCGCTTGCAGGCTCATGACAGCCTGATTTGTATTGCCGGGAATCCGCCCGCCTTTGAGAGTAAATCCAGCAGGAGCATTTTTCAGCGAAAGCACAATATCGTTGGTCATGCCGTCCTTGCGCAAGGCATGCACTGTGATTGGCATGCTTGACCAGCCCCGCCCTGCAAGGCTCGAAGGAGTCACACGAAGCTCAAAATCCGGTCGCGGCCGGCTTATGCGCAAACGGTAGGCGTACTCAGGCCCGCCTTTTTGCTGGGTGTCGCTCAAAACCAAATAATATGTGCCAGCGGCAGGCAGCGTAAAGCGCAGGTAAGAGTCGGCATGATGCGTATTCAAACCCGTGCCCTTGTCTTCATGGTCATCGTTTGCAGCCAGCACGCGCCCGTTTGCATCCGTCAACTTTAACACCGAATCCAAAGGCGAATTCAGCCGGCGCGCCATAACCTCCGCCACAATTGTTTCGCCCTCAACCCCGGAAAATTTGAACACATCACCATCTGTCGAGGAGTTGATACGGCCATTGACAATAATGGGAAGGGAAACTGCTTGTGCAGCAGCCGTTGAATCATTTGGCTCCTGCTCAAAACATTCCGGGAGTGTATCCACGCAGAAAGGCATTTCATTCGATGGCAAACCGTCCCTGGTAACTGACACCGGATGTATGCCCGGCTCTTGTGCAGGCACGGTCAAATTTGTCACCGGCAGATTCCATCCGGCCAATTCAATCCGGGCAGTTTGCCCGACACGGCAGCCCAATGGAAAAATGCTGGTGATAAACGGGCGCTCGCCAATTTGCACACGGTAAACAAAATCCTCCCGCCCGCGAAAGATGGCATCCTTTATCTCAATGTAATATTCGCCATCGGCCGGAACGGTAAAAAACAGGATTGGGTCCGGCTGGAATCTGAAATCGTCATTGTAAGCCAGTTCATGGCCTCTGGCGTCAAACAGCCCAAGGGTTGCCTGAAACCAGCCGGGAACCGCGTCAGGCAAATATGGCATCAGCTCGCGAGCGCTGACAACAATTACGAGTTTCTGGTTTTTCCTTGCGGTAAATCTGTACCTGTCAATGTCGCCGGGCAAAATCTGGCCGTTAACAGTAGCCGGCAATTGAATGCGCATCTCTGAAATGCTGCCAGTCCTGCCGGTCTCACCGCTTTTCAAAGCGGATTTGGACGCGGCCCTCAGCGGCTGCTCTTTTTCAATGTACTCCGGCCACTGTCCAACTTGAAAAACCACCGGTGGCGTCAATCCAGCAGCGGTGCGCAAACGCAACTCCCGCGAGCCGGGGGCTGCATTTGTTGCGATTGCCACTTCAAGGGTCACCTGCTCGGCGATCTGCGGGTTTGCAGGGCGTATGTTGTTTGGATTTGCAAGTTTCTTGCGCAACTCGGCCAATTCTTTCTCAGCATCAGCCCTGCTTATTTTGTTAAATTTGTTTGTATTGTATGGGTCTCGCACCGTTATGAACTGATCGCTTGCTTTTGCAGCGGACAAACCCTTGCGCAACTCCTGGAGCCTGTCCCGCAATAAATTGACTTGCTTGCCGCCCAGCGGCTTTGTGTGCTCCAGGACCCTGGCTTTGATGCCTTCACCTGTGAAAAAAACATTTGTAGCGCCGTCAAGAAACTGGCCGCCCAGCGTGACTTGAAAAGTTGTTCCGGGCCGTCCACCCGCTGGATAGACATAACCAACATGCGGCGTCTTTGTCGCTGCCAATGCCTGCATCCCAAGCAAACACGCCAATCCCACGGCAATCGCGCAGAATCTGAAAAATCCTGCCAGCCCAGCAGGCTTTTGGATTAGGCACAACTTCCGCATGAAAGTTTCCACCACACCCATCTCGAATCCTGCGCTCACATTATCTCCTTCAGCAGCCCGGCCATCTTCACTCCTTCATCCGGACGCGGCAGCACGCGCACATCCTTGCCCTGCGGATGCGGCAGTTTTGCATCGCCATCAATTCCAAGCAACGCGTACATGCTGCCCAGCAAATCTGATGGATAAACCGGCCGATTTTTGACTTCTTCGCCTTTGGCATCGGATGCCCCGACAACTTGCCCGCCTTTGAATCCGCCTCCGGCAAGTACCGCTGAAAACACCCTGCCATAATGACCGCGCCCGCCATTCCACGGCGGGTCCCAATCCACCTTTGGCGTCCTGCCAAATTCGCCGCTCCACCAGATGATTGTTGTATCCAGCAGTCCACGATCAGCCAAATCCTGCAAAAGCGTTGCCATCCCCTTGTCCAACTCCGGCAGCTTGCGCCGCATGGCTTGGAAATGTTCCTTGTGCGTGTCCCAGCCCTTGTAATTGATGGTCACGTATGGCACGCCCTTCTCAACCAGACGCCTCGCCATCAGACACGATTGCCCGAAAGTCGTCCGCCCATAGCGGTCGCGTAATTCATCCTTCTCCTGCGACAAATCGAACAGTTTGCCGGCATCTCCCAAAATCAATTCGTATGCCTGTTCTTCGGACTCATAAAGAACTTTCAAGGATGCATCATCCGGCATCAATTGGCCCAACGTATTGAGCCGGTGCAACAGATTGCGCCGGCTTTTCTGCCGCTCCTCGGTTATGCCTGGCGCCGCGATGCCTTCCACATTAAACCGCGGTTGCGCCGGATCGCCTCCGGTGGCAAACGGTTTGTATTTCGAGCCTAAAAATCCAGCCTCTGAAAACCGGCCCTGCGGCTCGGTCAACACCACATACGGAGGAATCATCCCGTTGTAACCCGCGCCATATCCCTTGAACAAGGCTGTCACCGCGCCGGCGCATGGGAATACATCGCGCCCTCCCGGAGCTCGACCGGTCTGCACCATGTAGGAGGCGGTTTCGTGCCCGTTGTTTCCATGGGTCATGCTGCGGATGATTGAATACTTGTCGGCTTGTTTTGCCAGGAGCGGTAGAAGCTCGCAAATCTGAATGCCGCTCACATTTGTTGCAATCGGTTTGTCCAACGGCCCGCAGTAATTGTAGCCGGCGCCAGGTTTGGGATCGAAAGTATCAAGATGCGACGGCCCGCCCCACATCCAAATTTGAATGACCGATTTGGCCTTTGCAGGGCGTTTGGGTTCAGCCCCCCAAATCCCCCAACCATCGGCAAGCAGCAAACCAGCCGTGCCAAACAGACAGTATCGCAGCGCCTCCCGTCTCGAGCACGGCAGCGGTGGCAGGTTATTCAACAGATGCCGGGCTTCTTTGTCCGATTGCAATTTGCCAATCCAATCGTTGGTATTCATAAGCAACAACCTAATCGCCGCCTGTTGCGGACATTTTGTTAGACGATTTAACTCTCAAGAAAATTACACACCCTGTGCAAAACAAGCAAATCATGTTTAAGATACCGCCCCATGCCTGCAGCCAGCCAATGATTTTCCAACTTCCTTTTGTGGTTTCTAAATCGGCCTTTTTTAATTAACCTACCTCTGTGAAACCGGGACGCAATAAAAAGCTCCCAGACAAACAGCAACAGGGCACGGCAACCGAAGCCCAGCCGGCAAGCCGCGCCTCAAAAGCCATCCCGGCGATGCGCCGGCGGCTTTACAAAGCCATCCTAATTGTTTTGCCGGTCCTGGGACTATTGCTACTCGAGGTTGTATTGCGGTTTGCCGGAGTCGGTTACGAGACCGGTTTTCTGATCCCATCCACAGTCAGGGGGCAGCACGTCTTCATCGAAAACAGCAAATTCGGCTGGCGGTTTTTCCCAAAGCCGCTTGCAAGAACGCCGCAGCCAATGACCGTGGCCGCTGTAAAACCGCCGGAAACAATCCGGGTGTTGGTATTGGGCGAATCAGCAGCCATGGGCGACCCTGAGCCGGCTTATGGAATGGCGCGGATGCTGGAAGTGCTGCTGCAAGAAGCATTCCCACAGCAGCGCTTTGAAGTCATCAATGCTGCCATGACCGCCATCAACTCCCATGCCATCCTTCCAATCGCCCGCGATTGCGCTCCGCTGAAGTGCGATTTTTGGGTCGTTTACATGGGCAACAATGAAGTCGTCGGCCCGTTTGGCTCAGGCACGGTTTTCGGCCCGCAAGCCCCACCTCTCTTTCTGGCCAGACTTGGCATCTGGATGAAAAAATGGAAGCTCGGCCAATTGCTTGACGCCGCCAGAGAATCCTTTCAACAGCGCGGCGGACGCATGGCGGCATGGGGCGGGATGGAAATGTTTTTGCAACAACAAGTCCGCGCCGACTGGCCCGGCCTCAAAAACACCTACCGCAATTTTGAACGAAATCTCGCCGACATCCTGCGCGAAGGTCGCCGGCAGCAGGCACATGTGTTTCTTTGCACCGTGGCGGCAAATTTGAAAGACTGCGCCCCGCTTGCTTCTCAACACAGGCCCAACCTTAATCCGGAAGAGGCAGACGTTTGGCGTAAAAATTTCGAGGCAGCCCAAAAGGAATACGATGCAGGCAATTACGAAGCTGCCATCCGGCACTACGAAATCGCGCTCCGGATTGATGACGAATTTGCCGAATTGCATTACCGGCTCGGCAAATGTCTGCTGGCAATTGGACGACATAAAGATGCTCAACGCAGCTTTATCCGCGCCCGTGATTTGGACACCTTGCGATTCCGTGTTGACACTGCCTTGAACGAAATAATCCGCCGCACTGCCTCACAGGAAAACCTTGATCACGTAAGCCTTGTGGATGCTGAATCCATTCTGGGCGAAGCCAGCCCCGTACATATCCCGGGCGCGGAATTTTTCTGGGAACATGTCCATCTCAATTTCGACGGCAATTATCGGCTGGCCCGCGCGCTTGCTGAAGGCATCGCACAGGCCATGAAAAGCCGCCAAAATCCACCCAGCTTCAATGGAAGATTGGCCGGGCCGGAAACGGTTTACCAACGGCTGGCGCTTACGGATTGGAATCGCCTGAAAGTGGCTGAACATGTTCTGCGCCGTCTCGAGCAACCGCCTTTTACGAATCAGGCAGACCATGAAATGCAACTGCGTCAATTGCGCAACCAGATTGCGACGCTTCAAGCTTCGGTATCAAATGAACCGCCGTCCGCCCGCATGGCCATTTATCAAGAAGCCCTGCGCCGCAGACCTGATGACTGGCAGTTGGTGGCGGGCTATGCCGAACTTTTGCAGGAAACCGGCAACATTACGGCTGCCATCGAACAATATCGGCGGTTGATTGAAATGCTGCCTCACAGCCCATTGGGTCATTATCAACTCGGCAACCTGCTTGACCGCCTTGGACAAACCGCCGAGGCCATTGCCTGTTTTGAAAACGCCCTGAAGCTCAAACCTGACTCGCTGGAGGCTCACAATGGATTGGGCCTTTGCCTGCTTAATCAGCAAAAACTCGATGACGCCATAAAACACTTTCAAACCGCCATTTCGATCAATCCAAAACAACCAACCGCTTACATCAACCTCGCGCTTGCCTGGACAAGACAGGGCAACAAACAGAAGGCAAGGCAACTCTATCTGCAGGCCCTTCAACTGGACACAAACAGCGTGGCCGCACGGCTGAATTTGGGGAAATTGATGCGGGAGGAAGGCGACAACGCCGGCGCTGTTGTCCAGTACTCCGAAGCTGTGCGCCTCGCGCCCAATGATCCTTTCGCACGCTTCAACCTCGGCAATGCGCTGGTCGCCTTGCAGCGGTTTTCTGAAGCTGCGTCAAATTATCAGGCGGCCGTGGCCATTGCTCCCGAGCTTGTAGAAGCCCGCATCGCCTGCGGCCTGGAACTGGCGCGCCAGGGCAGACTGGAGGAAGCACGCGAGCAATTCGCCGAAGCTGTCCGCATCCAACCGGAAAACATTGAAGCGCGCCTTAATCTTGGAGTCGCCCTGGGCAAACTGCGGCGCCCCGCAGAAGCGCTCGAACAATTCGAGGCCATTATCAAGGCCCAGCCGCAAAACGCCGCCGCACATTTCAACATCGGCCTGATTTACCTCCAGCAAAACAACAGAAACGCTGCCCGCAAATACTTTGAAACTGTTTTGCGGCTCGACCCGAATCACGCCGCTGCACGCCAGCGCCTGGCTGAGCTTGAACAATAGCGATCCACAAAAAACGCGTCCCAGCGCCGGCTGAATCTGACCGCGCTTGCCTTGGTTGCCTGTAAAAGGGATGATGCCGCAGCCCCGGTGGGGCGCTTTGAATATGTCCGGCGGATATTATGTCAGCGGCGCTGAACGCGCCCGCAAAGTTGGCGATTTATTCCGGCGAATCGCCCGCCGCTACGATTTCATAAATGACATCCAAAGTTTCGGGCTTCATCGCCTCTGGAAACGGCGGGTTGCGAGGCTTGCCGGCGTGGCACCGGGGCAAAAAGCGCTCGATGTCTGCTGCGGCACTGGCGATCTGTCCATGTTGCTTGCAAGCGCAGGAGCGCAAACCATTGGCGTGGACTTCACCCCGGCAATGCTCGATGTGGCGCGCCAACGCCTCCAGAGGCTTGCAGCCAAAAAACCCCGGCTCGACCTCACCTTTTGCCTGGCCGATGCCTTGAAACTACCTTTTGATGACGGACAGTTCGACGCAGTTACAATTGGTTACGGGTTGCGCAATCTGGCCGACTGGCGCGAAGGTCTGAGGGAAATATGGCGCGTGACAAAACCGTCTGGCAGGATTGTGGTGTTGGATTTCGGCAAACCGCAAAATCGCATCTGGCGCTGGCTGTTCTTCCAATACTTGCAATGGGGCGTGCCCATCTACGGCCTGTTGTTTTGCGGTGACGCCGCAGCCTATGCGTACATTTTGGAATCGCTGGAGCATTACCCCGCGCAATCCGGCGTAGCAGAGGCCATGCGTGAACTCTCTTGCCGCAATGTCGCCGTCCACCAACTTTTTGGCGGTGTTGCAGCGATAAATTACGGGGTCAAATGATTCTGTGATTTGAACTCGCGGCCATTTTGTTTTCAATCGTATTGTAAGAGCACGCACCGCTTTTCTCAGCGCACCCGCAACACCAGAATCAACCCCGCCAGCATGCAGATCAAATTTGGCAGCCAGCCGGCCAGGACCGGTATCAGCCGCCCGCTCAACCCCAGCGCCTCGCAAACCGGTTGCAGAACTACAATATACCCGCAACACGCAATCACGGCTGCTGCAGCGCCCATGAAAACATTCCGGCGGGCTGACATTCCGGCAAACGGCAGTGCAATGAACACCACTGCAACACACGCCCACGGCCCCGCAAGCCGCACATGCAGTTTGGTGTTGAGCCGTGGATCATTTCGCTTCTCCGGATGCCAGCGCTGGTATTCGATTATCTCCGCCACCGACAGCGCCGCCCCGCGCAGTTGTTTGGCCGTTGTCAGGCTGTTTATCTTGATTTCGCTTTGAATCCGGCGTGGCGTCTCATCGAATTCAGGCATCGCCAGCAAATTGGTCTGCAGCCGCATCGGCACCGGCACTCCGGCTGGATATATGATCTGCTGCACATTGGTGAAATGCCACACCCCGGTTGCATGCCACCCGCGCTCCGCGTAAAGCTCGTGCCGTGAGCCGTTCGTTGTTATCCAGAAAACACGCGGCTCAAGCATCTGATGGCTCTGAATGTTGTATGCCTTGATTTGCCATGTCCGCCCTCCTGTTGGATTGATAAAGTTGACTGCGTACCGCCACTGCGCATCTGCCGCTTTGTTGCCCCTGGCCTCATGACGCCGCAGAATCTGCTCTGCCAGCTCCGAACTGTCGGGCATCAACACTTCATTGATGGCCAGAAGAAACAGGCTGGCTGCAACCCCAACCGCAAAGTACGGCACCGACAGCCGCCACAAGCTCAAGCCCGCGGAACGCATCGCAGTGAACTCATTATGCCGGACGTGCTGATTCAATGCGTACAATAGTGACAACAACAAAGCCAGCGGCACGGCCCTGCTTAGCAACAACGGCAGATTCGCAAGCATGAACAATACCGCCTCATGAACTTTCAAGTGCGCCCGCTGGATTTCGTCCAGCTCCGAGAAAAGGTAAAATGTGAACCAAAAAATAAAAAATGCGCCCAGGCAATAACCGAGCCACACCAAATACTCACGCAGCAGATAGCGGTATAAAAGGCGCATTCCAAACCCCAGCCTAGGGCAAAGCCCGGCAAAAGGCAAAATTTTGTGTTAAAACCGCGTCAACGCCCTGAGCTTGTTCAAGCGCTCCGTTATTTCCCGACGGCTGACGGTGTCAATTCTCCTCGACCCGAAACCCTCGCAGCAAAAACTGGCAACCGCCGTACCGTACATCACTGCCGCCCGTATATGCGCCTCAACCGGGCCGTTTTTCGAGGCCAGATATCCCATCAACCCGCCTACAAACGAATCCCCTGCTCCGGTTGGATCAACCACTTTGGCCAAAGGATATGCCGGCGCCAAAAACAGACCGCGCGGCCCGGACAACATCGCGCCGTGCGAGCCTTTTTTTATTATTACATAGCGCGGCCCCATCCTATGAAGCTTTTCGGCGGCGCACACAAGGTTGGCTTCCCCGCTCAACTCCTCTGCCTCGGTTTCGTTGAGCACCAGCCCGTCCACATGCCGCAACAGCTCGCGCAAATCCGCCAGAGTAGTGTGAATCCACAAATCCATTGTATCTGCCACCACAAAACGCGGCTTGCTCATCTGCCTCAGCACATGCATCTGCAACGCAGGCGCAATATTGGCAAGCAACACATACGGCGTCTGCCGGTACGCAGCAGGCAACTCCGGCATGAACGTCTCAAAAACGCCCAGCTCAGTCTTTAGTGTCCGGCGGCAGTTCAAATTTTTTTCGTATTCGCCAGACCAATGAAAAGTCTTGCCGGCCTTGATTTGCAGTCCCTCCAAGTTTATCCCATGCCTCCGGTAAAGCTGGATGTAACGTTTGGGAAAATCCTCGCCAACGACCCCGACAAGATTCACTGGCGCAAAAAAACTCGCCGCCACACCTGCATAACTGGCGGAACCGCCTAAAAGCCGCGGGTTTTCTCCAGCCGGAGTTTTGATTGAATCCAACGCCGTCGAGCCAACAATTAAAACGCTGTTCATTTTCTCAACTTTCGCTGCCCGCAAAATAAGCGACACTCACCCCGGACGGCAAGAAAACGTGTAACCCCAAAAACCATACCCGCCTGCACCGCCGGCGCTCATTCTTTTCTGATCCCATGGCCGCCGGCGTAAGCCGGCGGACAAATCTGCCGCCTTACGGCGGGTTCTACATAGGGCTTGTTTCCGTGACTTTTATTTGGCTTGACTTGCGGCGGAACTTGTCTCAAGTTGCCGCATGGCTGCCAAACAGGAGCTGAACCAACTGGACAAGACGTTTTATCTGCCGGCAGATTTATTTTTCGAGGCACACCGGCAGGTGGCGCTCACTTACGATGACGTAACCCTCGCCACCTTGTATTCCGAAATACTGCCGCGCGATACCCAATTGCAAACAACCCTTGCCGAAGGGCTGACACTTAACTTGCCAATCATATCCTCGGACATGGATACGGTGACCGAGGCGGATATGGCCATCGCCATGGCATTGAACGGCGGGCTTGGTCTGATCCATTACAACATGTCGCGCGCCCGCCAAATAGCCGAGGTCAAACGTGTCAAACACCACATCCACGGCCTTATCCAGGAGCCGGCCACTGTCTCCCCTGAACAGCTTATCGGCGACGTGCTCAAGATGATTGAAGAAAAGAATTATCAGTTCCACACATTCCCCGTGGTTACCGAGAACGGCAAGTTGCTCGGATTGTTGCCCGGACACGTGGTAAAGCCGCGCCACGCAAAACGCAAGGTGGCCGACACCCTGACTCCGCGCAACCTTGTCCACACCGTCAACAAGCGCGAGCTGGGCAGTGATCCGGTGGCGCGCGCCGACCGCTTTTTTACAGACAACCCGGGCATTCACAAATTACTGGTGGTGGATGATGATGACAAACTTTGCGGCCTGTTCACCATAAGCGATTTGGAGCGCATCACCCAGGAAAAGAATTCGCAATTCCGCGCCGCCCGCGATTCCAAGATGCGGCTTATGTGCGGCGCAGCCATCTCCGCAACACGCAACGCCTTTGGCGAAATTGATAAGGTCGGCGTTTTGGAGCATGTCTCGGCGCTGGTTGAAATCGGGCTGGACGTCGTGGCTGTCTCCACCGCCCACGGCCACAGCAGAGGCGTCGGCGACGTTGTGCGCATGATTCGCGACGCCTTCCCCACGTTGCCAATAATTGCCGGCAATGTGACATCCGGCGCCGGCGTCGAGTTTTTGGCCGGGTGCGGCGCCAACATAATCAAGGTTGGGCAAGGCCCAGGCTCAATATGCACCACACGCATTGTGGCCGGAGTTGGCGTTCCGCAGTTGACGGCGCTTTATCTCTGTTCGCGCGCCGCCAGGAAAAAAGGCGTAACACTCCTTGCCGACGGCGGCATCACCAAGTCCGGGGACATCGTAAAGGCGCTGACACTGGCGCATGCAGTTGTGTGCGGCGGCCTGCTGGCCGGCTGCAACGAAGCCCCCGGCGACGTGGTCGAAATTGGCGGCAAATTGTACAAACAATACCGCGGCATGGGCAGCCTTGCTGCCATGAAGGCCGGCTCTGCGGCACGTTATGGCCACACAACACCGGACCCAACCCGCAAAGTCGCCGCCGAGGGCATTGAGGCGCTCAAGGAATCTTGCGGCTCGGTCAGCCGCGTGCTTGCCCAGCTAATCGGGGGCATCCAATCCGGCATGGGCTACCTGGGCGCTGCAAACCTTGCGCAACTGCGCGAGCGCGCACGCTACATTCGGGTCAGCCCCGCGGGCATGCGCGAAGCCGGCCCGCACGATGTGGTGGAAGTCAAGACTTCAACCCAGTAAAGGCGTAAAAGCCACTTTGCACGGCCCATCAGCCGTTGAGCGTCCAACCCGGACGATATTTCCGGCTCAGCAGTTCATTTGCTTCAGGACAATCCGTCACACGGCCTGTGGCGCCGTCGTAACTTATCTTCCGCCCAACCCGGTAGGCCACCAATCCCAGCAGCATCATCTCTATCATGTTGCCGGCGTACTCGAAATTACAGGCTGTTTGCAGATTGCCTTTGCAGGCGTTTATCCAGTGTTTTTGGAAGTTGCCCATCGGCGGCAGCAGCGCTTCCTTTGCGCGCGGCTTGTAGTAGGTCAAGTCCGCTGAGCGCCCGTTTGGATACAAGGCGCGCGTGGTGAAATCGGCAACCAAATAGCCCTTGGAGCCTTCGAAAAGCGCGCCATGATCAATCTTCTTCAAATCAATGTAACGGCAGGGCGACTCCGGCATTGCCCCGCCTTGATACCACGAAACTTTTATAGCCTTGCGCCATGAGTTGGCCGGAAAATCAAAGTGCGTTTCAAGCCGCACGGGCGTCACTTCTGGATTAAACGGCTCGCCCTTCCCCTCGGCGGTGGTTGGCAATGTGGCATCAATGGCGTTCCACGCCAAATCCATTGTATGGCTGCCCATATCCCCAACCTGTCCACTGCCAAAGTCCCAATACATATTCCAACTAAGGCAGTTCATGCCCGGACCTCCTGAAAAGTAGCCGGGGTTGTAGGGATGAAATGGAGACGGGCCTATCCACAGGTCATAATGCAGATGTTTTGGAGGCTCGCCTTGCGCAGGCAAATAACCCTGGCGACGAATTTGGCGATTGCCCCATGCGCATACGGACTGCAACTCGCCTATCGCGCCATCGAGCACAAGTTCACGCACGCGGTTAAAATTCTCGTGCTCATGCCTCTGGGTGCCAACCTGCGTGGCAAGTTTGTTTTTATTTTTAAGGTAGTTCGCGCGGACAACGCGAGCCTCTTCGACACTGTTTGCGAGCGGTTTCTCACAGTAAACATGCTGCCCGCGGTTCATCGCCCAATTCGCGATAAAAGCATGGGTGTGATCTGCCGTGCAGATTACCACCGCGTTGATATCCTTTTGATCAAGGCACTGCCGCCAGTCCACGTATGTCTTGGCATTGGGAAATCGCTTCGCGCCAAAGGCAAGATGCTCCTCATTGACATCGCACAATGCCACTACATTTTCGCTCGAGATAGCGCCAAAATGCGCCTCCCCGCGCCCCCAGGTGCCAATCAGAGCAATGTTCAATTTGTTGGAAGGCGCGTCGGCCCCGAACAGGGTTGTTCTCGGCAGTATCATTGTCCCCGCGCCGGCAAATGCCGCCGCTTTCAAAAACTGGCGTCTTTGTGTTTTCATAGTGTCTTCCGATGCTTTCATTTTCGTTGAACCTTAGCCGTTTCCCCCGCCAATTCAAACTCAAAATTAAATCACAATATTGTTTGACATATTGCTTTCGGGGCAGCCATTGAAAATTGCCAATCTATTGGCCCTGCAATCGGAAATGGTTGGCTTTTGAAACAGCATGGCCGGAAAGTTCCGTGTGTTATTCGAATGCACAATCTACCATATCACCGTCCGCGTTATCGAGCGGCGATGTTTGTTCGACGACATCGATCGGGAAAGTTTTTTCAAACAAGGGGGCGAGGCAATGGACACTTCCAGGGTGCGCCTGTACCTGTTAGCTCTGCATCAAATCCAGCGCTTGCGTCAACGAATGGCGAAAGAAGCGGATTTGAAACGCTGTGTCAAACGGCTGGGTAGCGATCAGTGCGGTACAAATCGCCATTGAACAAATAATTTGTTCATTTTTGAATCCAGGCTCTGAACTGTCAAATTATCTATAGTGTAGGTGAATTTGTTATCATGCATCACGGTGTAAGAGGGAAAATGCGGTGGACGCCCGCGCATTTGTGGCAAACGCATCCGGGTAACTTATACGCTTGCGCTTCTTAGCTAAGGCGCCACTTTTGAGAAATCCTTCAAGACTATGCTTTCCTCGAACGTGAGGACATTTTAGCGGCCATCGAGTACGCTGCCAGACAGGCCGACTACATTATTGTCCAAGCCACGTGAAATTTCTGGTGGACAACCAGTTGCCGCCTGCGCTTATTCAACCATCCACATTAAACTGCATATTTCCGCCGATACACTTCAAAACCTGCCCTCACCGAACGGAAAGCGATGCGGTTGGGGTCAACCTCCCCGGGTTTCAACAGCAATAATTCCGTAAGCTCATTCAACGGCCTGGCCGCCTCCAATGATTCGACTTCGCTTGTATAAAAGATGTCGGTTACCGGATAGATGACCTCGCGGTAGGGATACACGTTAACTTGCGAGCCAAGATACTCGAGCGTCTCCAGCTCCAGACCAACTTCCTCGCGCGTTTCACGCCGCGCAGTTTCTTCCGCAGTCTCCCCCACGTCAATAAAACCGCCGGGTATGGTCAACATGCCGCGGTGTGGTTCATTGGCGCGGCAGGCCCACAATAGACGCCCTTTACGGTCGCGGATGAACACGGCGGCGGCCGAGGCGGGATTCAAGTGATAATGAAAACCGCACGCACTGCAGTCAAACAATCCGGGGACAGGTGGCTTCGTGGCCGCCTTCCCGCAGCGCGGGCAATGCCGGAAAAACAAATGCCGATTGTCAATCTCCATATAAACCGTCCACAGCCTACGCCAGAGAGCAAATGCGCGCAATCATACGCTCAAAAAGCCGGCATCATGCGAAAGCAGTTACTTTCCCAGGGCATAGAGATGTTTTTGCGTGCGCAAATAAATCCTGCCATCCACCAACGCCGGCGTCGCCATGACAGGCTCCTTGAAAGAATTGCGAGCCAAAACTTCAAGTGCATCGCCTGCTTTTATCACAACAACCGTTCCGGGTTGCGAAACACAATAAATCTTTCCGCCACCTGCCACAGGCGAAGCATAATAATCGCCCAGCGCGCCAAGCCGCTCTTCCTGATAATGAATTTTGCCGGTTCTGGCATCGTAGCATGAAAACAATCCTCCGTTTTTTACCGTGTACACGCGCCCTTCCAGATAAAGCGGTGTCGGCACATAAGGCAGGCCGCGCGTCTGTTTCCAGACTGTGCGCGAAGTCCCCTCAGGCATGGACGCATCGGGACGCACCGCCAGCAGCGCATTTTCAGATTTCCCAAAAATAGCCGTAATTGAGTCCCACTCCTCGCGTGTCAAAAAACCATCTTTGTTGGCGTCACTGTAAAAAAATTGCTGGCGTGCCGGCCCTTGCGGCGTTTCGTCACGGGTCAATCTGCCGTCCTTGTCCTGGTCACCCTGCGCAAGCAAAGCATCAAAATCAGGCAACTTCGATGCGCCTGCGCCCGGCGTCCAGCCCGCCGCAAACACCAGCCCGTCGCCAAACACCGGCGAGGCCACCATTTCATTGGGAAGGCCGCCTACACCCCATCGCTCACGGCCTCCGGCAACTTCATACGCCACGATCCTTAGAGTGCCCGGCAGTATCAACAGTTCCGGCCTGGCCTCCGGCCATAGCAGCGGCGTTGAAAAACCCCGTCGAAACTCAGGACGATCCGTCTTCCATAAAACTGCTCCGTCCTGCGCATTCAAGGCAAGCAAGTGAGAATCTACATCGCCATCTCTCGCCAGATACAACCTGCCGTTTGCCACCACCGGCGACGCTCCAACACCGTGTTGTGTGACAGGAGCCGGCAGCTTTTTGCGCCAAATTTCGCGCCCTTCAAAATCATAGCAAATTGCGCCAAACGGCCCGAAATACACATATACCCGCTCCCCATCCGTTGCAGGCGTTGGCGCCGCTGCTCCTCCCATTCCCTTTTCCCATTTTTCAATTTCCACAAACTTGCGCCACAATATTGCGCCTGTCCCGCCATCCAAACACAATGTCTCCAACTGCACCCCTGTCTGGCCTGTCAGGAAAATCCACTTCCCCCACACGCAAGGCGAGGAGTTGCCGGCTGGTATAGCAGTTTTCCACACAACGTTGGATTCCGGCCCGAAAAACACTGGATAATCACCCCCCACAGCCACACCGCTTCCGTTGGGGCCTCGGAACTGCGGCCAGTTGCCTCCGACAACAGGCGGAATCACCATGACCCAAAACAGCCAGCAAAAAAGCATCCGGTTTACTCGACTAACCAGCATCGTGCCCTGGAGTAATCGGGGAAAATACCCCAAAAAACCGCTGATTGGCAGCTTCCATAAAATACAGCTCATGTCCATGCCTGGCCTCGTAACCGTCATGCAACTTTGACGCAACAATGCAACAATCATTCAGTCAATTGAAACGAAAAGCTGCAGTTTGTAAAAGTTATTCACAATCACCCTTTTTGACTTGAGAGCCTTGCCTCTTTGTTCTTGGATTGGCGGCGAACAGGGGAATTGGAACGGATTCCAATTTCATCCCCGTTGGTAGTTAAATATGCAGTCAAACAACCGGTAAAAAAGTTGCAGTCATGAAAAAGCATCTTCTGATTCTAACACTGGCACTGGCCAACAGCCTTCATTACCAAACGCCCGCTCAAGTTGTCTTCGCCGAAGTTTATGGTGGAGGCGGCGGTGCAAGCGGCACTTATAAATATGACTACGTGGTTCTTTTCAACCGTGGGACCACTCCGGTGGACATGACCGGATGGTCATTTCAATACGGCTCGGCTGGAGGAACAAGCTGGTCCGTGTACGCCCTGCCCGCCGGCTCAACCATTGCGCCAGGCAAGTATTTTCTTTTGCAAACTGGCACCGCCGGCTCTGGCGGCATTGATCTACCAACGCCAGATGCAGTAACGACGGCCATCAACATGGGCTCCACCGGCGGCAAAGTCGCCCTTGTGACCAACACCACCGCCCTCAGCGGCGCATGCCCCGCCAGCGACGCTATTGTGGACAAGGTCGGCTACGGTTCCGCCAACTGCTCTGAAACTTCTCCAACACCGGCTACAAGCGCGACAACTGCAGCTTCCAGAAAAGACGGCGGCTGCACGGACACAGACAACAATTTAAACGATTTTGTCATCGGCACTCCCAATCCACGCAATAGCTCTTCACCTGCCAACAGTTGCATTACCGCTCCAGCCATCGTCACTCAGCCGGAGAGCCAGACAGTTGCCGTTGGAGGCACTGCAACCTTTACCGTGGTGGCATCAGGAACTGCGCCATTATTTTACCAATGGCGCAAGAATGACGCGGATATTGATGGCGCAAATTCCGCGTCCCTTGTTATTTCCAGCGCACAGGCTTCAGACGAAGCCGATTATGTTGTGGTGGTGACAAACGCCGCGGGCGCCGTAACCAGCCAGGTGGCTCATCTGACTGTCAGTGCCGCAGCAACACCGCCTTCCATAACCGTCCAGCCAACCAACCTGACCGTTGCTGCAGGCCAGAACGCAACATTTGCCGTGGTGGCCGAAGGCACATCGCCTTTATTCTACCAGTGGCGCTTTAACGGCTCCGTAATTGCCAATGAAACAAACGCCGTTTTAACAATTAGCAGCACAACGCCTGCCAACGCCGGCAACTATGATGTCATAATCACAAACTCCGCCGGCTCGACCACCAGTCAGGTCGCTGTTTTGACTGTCACCATCGCCCCGCCTTCCATTGTGCAGCAGCCGGTATCACAGTCTGTCTGGCTAAACGGCTCGGTCACTTTTTCGGTTGTAGCAACTGGAAGTCCTCCAATTAGTTTCCAATGGAAATTTGGAGAATTGCCTCTGGAAGGCCAAACCAATGCCACACTTGTGCTGAACAACCTTACTCTTGAGCAATCGGGCTATTACTCGGTCACGGTTTCCAACGGAGGCGGCTCTGTGGACAGCCAGCCGGCAATTTTGACTGTCATGCCGCCAATCGCCACCAACATCGCCTACCTGCGAACACTCATTGACCCCGTCAACTACCTGCCAGTTGATACCACAAACATTTATCAAGTCGAGGGCGTCGTCACCACATTCACAAATCTAACCACTGCTGCAAACGCACAATACTACATTCAAGACAACACCGCCGGCATTGTTGTTTTTATCTCAGGCGGTTCAAATTTCAGACCCAACGCAGGCGATTTGGTCCGTGTCACCGGGCCATTGGGCCACTACAATGGGCTTCTGGAATTTAATCTCGTCGCCACAAACCCTGTCCATTCAGCCGTCATCCTTGATTCAAACCTGCCTCTTCCCACTCCCCTGCCCATCAATCCAGCAGCAACAAATGATGTTTGGAATACTGAGACCAACCTCGAAGGGCGACTGTTGGTTTTGAACAATGTTTGGTTTACCGCTTCCGGCACTTTTGGCAGCGGCGTTAATTACACCGTCACCAACTCCTCAGGACAGCAATTTACCGTCCGCATAGACTCCAGGGTTACTTCCATCATCGGCACGCCCATCCCGGCATTTGCTTACTCAATCACAGGTGTTTTAGGTCAATTCGACAGCTCCAATCCCCGCAGCAGCGGTTATCAACTTACTCCAACACGATTGGAAGACATCGTTGCCGGCAATCCACCGCAAGCTACTGACATTAATGTCGAAGACGCCATCGAAGACATGGGTGCCATTACTTTGACACTCGGTGGAGCCGCACCGCAGCCACTGTTTTGGGAAATTGTGACAGGACCACGATTCGGTTCGCTAGTTCAAGTCAACTCCAACACTTTCACCTACCTGCCAAACCCTGATTTTAATGGTTTGGATACATTCACCTACCGCGTTATAGGAAATGATTATGTCAGCTCCATTGCAACCGTGACAATACCTGTTGCCTACGCTGACGATGTCAAACCTTACGTCTTCACCAATGCAGTTACATTCCCGGCAGGCACGTCTCCACGTGCTTTGGCGGTGATTGATTTGAAGAAAGACTTGCGGATTGATCTGGCGGTGGCTGATTACACAGCCCGTGCAATCAATCTGCTCACCAACAATGGATTTGGGACGTTTACCAACGCTGCTCAAATCCCCGTTGGCGGCAATCCTGTCTCGGTACAGGCGGTGGATGTGAACAAGGACGGCGTGCAGGATTTGGTCGTGGCGGTTGAGGATGAGGTCAATTCTGGCGTTGAGGTATATACCAACGTTCAAAAGACAGGCCAATTTGCCGTTGCCCAGAGGA